>Ga0326727_10018655_pt1 | contig 14116 bp, 10 predicted proteins | sample MB2enrmetagenome_FD_207643 | JGI IMG/M metagenome (GOLD analysis project Ga0326727, IMG submission 207643) | Lab enriched peat soil microbial communities from McLean, Ithaca, NY, United States - MB29MY | ecosystem: Environmental > Terrestrial > Soil > Wetlands > Peat | place: USA: New York...
ACCAGGGAACAATTCAGCGCAGCATCTACCACAAGAATCTCGAGCGCGTAGTCTATGTGACCGGAGATGTGGCAGGCGTGGAAGAGAGCCCGGTTTACGCGATCCTGAAGATGAACGAGGCACTGGACAAGCTGAAGCTTCCGGCCGGTTACACGCTTAAGCGATACAACTCTTCAATGCCGGAATCGACTGACCATTACTCAATGAAGTGGGATGGCGAGTGGCAGATCACCATCGAGGTATTTCGGGATCTTGGACTGGCTTTTGCGGCAGTTCTGATCTTGATCTACGTCATTGTTGTCGGCTGGTTCCGCTCGTTTGTGGTGCCGCTCATCATTATGGCGCCGATTCCGCTGACGCTGGTTGGGATTCTTCCGGCGCATGCGATGTTGGGCGCATTCTTTACGGCGACTTCGATGATCGGCTTCATCGCCGGCGCCGGAATCATCGTGCGTAACTCAATCATCCTTGTCGATTTCATCGAACTGCGATTGCGCCAGGGAGCGCCGCTGGCTGAAGCTGTGATCGACGCAGGCGCAATACGCTTCCGCCCCATGTTGCTCACCGCGGCGGCGGTTGTCGTCGGCGCAAGCGTGATCCTGACCGACCCGATCTTCCAGGGACTGGCCGTCTCATTGATCGCTGGAGCCGTTGCCTCCACGTTCCTCTCGTGGCCAACCATCCCGATCCTTTACTACCTCGTGCATCGCAACGCGGTGCAACCGATCGACTGTGCGTCCGATGGCGCAGAAGGAGCAAATCAATGACAGTGGAACGCGCGGTCCGGCTGATGGCCGGAATCATGATCGTTATCTCTTTGGCGCTGGCGCACTATCTCTCGCCTTACTGGTTATGGTTGACCGCCTTTGTGGGCCTCAATCTGCTGCAGTCGGCTTTCACAAAATGGTGCCCCGCAATGACTGCCTTCCGCATGATGGGCCTGAAAGAGGACAGTTGCCGCGGCGTGCCCAGCAAAAAGTAGATTCTGAGGCGCAATGAAAAGTAGGCCCTTTGCGGCGCATGGGTTAGCGTTTATGGCTCGTTCAGGCAATCGCGTCAAAACGATGAGCACGGGGAGCGAAGGAAATCCTCCCCAGCGGATCGTTGCGAGATCGGGGAAGCTTAACCGGCTGCAGGATGCCGTCTACCGCGAGATGTTTCTTCTTGAGTCGAAGCGGCCGGGCTCGGAGATGGGCCTTGCCCTGGCATTGCTTCGGGCAATGGTCGAATCCGAAAAGATGAACAATCGCGAAGAGATACGTGAATGGTTGAAGGCCATTTGTCCGCATTGCCTTAAGATGATTGAAGGCGCTCTGGACGAATATTCTCGCTGTGCGACGTGTCCGCATTAGGATGTTTCTTCCGAGCGATGCCTGGCCAACGCGCGCGTGGCAGTTCGTTGCAGTCCGCAGCAAAATGAGATAGCTCGTAATGCGTCCTGAACTGATACAAGCATCCGAACTGTTGCGCCAACAGACTCCTGAGTCGGTTGAGAACGCTGTTGGGTTACTGCAGGATACTGTCTTCTCTTTCAGCATGAAGATGTGCGGCCACCGCGAAGATGCCGAAGACACCATGCAGGATGTGCTGTTCGGGTCGCTGAAACACCTGGCCAATCTAAAAGAGCCTGGCGAATTAGCTGCGTGGCTTTACACAGTCACCAGGAATCGCTGCCGGAGGATGAGGCGGAAACACCCGGGATCGGGAGGCAAGGGTGTTTCTCTGGATGAACTCATGCCGAATGAGGATGAATTGCGTGCCCTTGTGCAATCGTCGAAACAGGGGCCTGAGCACGCATTCCTGAGGAATGAACAGCACGATCTCTTGCACGCCGCCGTTTTAAGACTGCCGACTGCTCTGAGGCTGGTCCTGGTGCTGCACGATATGGAGGATCTAAGTTCGGAGGAAGTTGCTCGCATTCTTGGCGTCCAGGTGGGAACAGTAAGGGTGCGTCTTCATCGTGCCCGTCTAGCGGTTCGCAAAGAGATGACGCGGATTCTGAAGGGCCTTCCGGAACAGCCTCAGAGCAAGGACACGAGTCTGGCGCGAAGGCCGAAAGAATGCCGGGATCTCTTCGCCAACTTATCCGAATACATCGATGCCCGCATGGAGCCACATACCTGCGAGCAGATGCGTGTTCATATAGAGGGTTGTCCTGCCTGCGTAGCGTTTCTGCAGGATCTGCGCGCGGCGATCGACCGATGCCGCAGGCTTGAAGTCACATGCGACTCCCAAGTGGCTGCGCGAATGCGCGCCATGATGACCCAGGAATACGTGCGCATGATGCGGGCGACGCCAGAGCCCCATCGGCAATGAACAGAGCTACCCCCATCGCCGACGAGGTGATTCCGATAGCGTCTCGGGATACGGCTCACGTCCTCGCTCAGCGGTACCTGGATGGCACACTCGTGGCAAGCGACCTGCATTGCGGGCACCATTGATCGCGCTGCGAGTATGAGGGAAGGGGCGACCTGTCTGTCCGACAGCAAATGCAAATCGAGGGTTCGGTTGCAGGTCGTGCTTCCGAAATCATAAAGCGGGCGTGGAGTGAAGAGATGACGGGAATCGTCGCATACGATCCTGTGATTACGGCAACCGGAGCGAGCGCTTTGAGGATGGCGGTTTCGTTTTCGACGCGTTAGATCATTTCCGCGTCGGTGAATGCAGGCGCGAACTTCTCGCCGCGATCCACTTTACCGATGAATTCAATCTTTTTCGGTGTCAGTCGCGGCTGCATACGAGTGAGAGCGAAGTTATGCTTTTCGATCATGGGCTCGAACTCGCCGCCGCTTTCAGCAGTTATCTAGGACAGCCCCTTGTCTTTAGCGCCGATGTCGAGATGCCAGTGGATGAGCCGTCGGTCCCGAAAGTTTTTGTGATGGATGCCGAAACCGGAAAAGTCTCCATGATCGCGAATGGCTGGGGGCCGTCCTGGTCGCCTTCGGGAGAATGGATTGCGTACTTTTCCTACACTGCGCACATACGCGACAAGCACGGGTGGTGGCATTTCACGGGAGCGGATGGCGTTAGCCTCATGCATGCTGACGGCACAGATTCCCTATTCATTCACAAGTTCGACTTGCCCATGAACATTAGGCCTATCTGGTCCCCGGATTCCAAAACGCTTTTGCTCACTTCGTCTCCGGACGACCTGACAGGCAAATTCGACATATTCAAGTTGGACCTTGCCACTCGCAAGCTCACGAAAGAATTCAGGCACCCTCCCTTGATTTTCGGGTGGGCCAGAGCGAACGAGAACGTGGCTACTGCACGGAGGGGTTCCGGTCGGATGACCGCCTAACCGTCAATTACTGGTTGATCAACACCGCGGCGCGTCTTCTGTGTTCCACAAACGCCCGAGACGACGAAACTTTCATCGAATCCGCAAATCAGAGGCGAAACCATCAATCGATGGGGGCTCGCGCTTTCATTTTCCTGCTGCAGTCTTTCCGTAAGCGATCGATTTAACTGGAAGATGACTTTCATTTGATCGGTCAACGCACAGTAACTCAGGCGAACCACTCGCATGGCACGGGGCTAACAACAATGCGGCAGGACTGATTGACATTGTTGCCGTATTGTCTGGCAACCTTTACATTGGCGTGAGCGGGATCATTCCCTCCCATTGTTGCCTAAAATATCGGGTACTTGCACAACAATCAGCCGTAGAAGCCATCAATACAACGTTGGCCGGGCCTCCGTGCAAAATCATGCTCCACAACCTTGATCTAACTCACGGCTCACGTGACGCTCACAAATATTCGACCGGTTGCCCAAGAAATCAGGATCTTGCCCAGAACCGCGAATTCTTAAGGCAAAGCCTGAATGCATGACCATCTACAAAAACCCCTACTGTTCGATGAGATGATTCAGCCTTAAACTCAAAAAATCAAACTGGACCCGCACTCATCTGCTTGATTGAACCGGCGATCGGTATTTTGGCGAGGGACAGGTAGGTGTCCTTCTCATTCAATCTTCGTTGCATTCAATCTCCGTCGCGCACCAGGATCACGTTGAGAAATCGCGGTCCATGAACGCCCTTGATGCGGGTCATTTCGATGTCTGCCGTAGCGCTGGGCCCGGAGATGTAGGTGGCGAGCACCGGAGTCCCCGGCGACGGGCAGCGGTCGAAGTACTCGGGCAGAGTCTCCACCACCTGGCTGGCGTACAGGATGCAAAGATGCCAGTCGGGCAAGAGCGTCAGCACCCGCCTGCCTTCGCTGGGGGAGTGATGCAGTAAGATGGTCCCCGAATCCGCGACGCCGCAGAAAGCCGCCGTAACCACACCTTCGGCCTGCTCGATCTCGGCATTCTCAAGCCCGCGGTCGATCTTCCAGTCGAATCCGGCGACAAGCCACTCAGCTGGCAGCCCCTCGGGCGCAACGAACACTCGCCTGCCGCTTGAGGCCAGCTCGGCGCCAATCGCCGCAGGCACTTCTTCCGGCACGCAATCCACGACTTCGGCATCGTATTCGCGCAGCCGCTCGATCATCAGCTTCAGCCGCTCTTGAACGCCGAGCTTGCCGCGCCTAATGTAACTCCGGGACAGCTCCGCGGCATTGGAAGCGGATTGCCGCGGATTTTGCGTGGCTGCGCGGATGCGGTCGAGAATCAACTGCCGGGAAGGTGCAGATGCACTCATCGTTCCTCCTTGCCGCGCGCTGTCCACCATTGTCGGAAGCTCTGGCTGGGCAGGCCGCGCAGGTCGCGGGTCTGGGTCCATTTCGCGCCCAGGCTGGGCAGGGTGTGAATCCATCCGTCCTTGCGGATAAAGGGGCGCAGGGCAATGCGGCCCAGCCACTGAGCGGCGCGGAACCGGCGCGCGCCGGCGAGGATCGCATGAGCCACTTTCATCCCGATGAACATGGGGTCGCGGAGCCGGGCCGCCCGGCCGCGTTCCTGGTTCACCACCTGCGCGCGCAGTTCGAGCAGCACCTTGGGAATGTCGATCTTGACGGGGCAGACTTCATAGCACGCGCCGCACAGCGATGAGGCAAAGGGCAGCGATTGCGCGTACTCCATGTGCATCAGTTGCGGCGTTAGAATGGCGCCGATGGGCCCTGGGTAGACCGACCCATAAGCGTGTCCGCCGGTCTGCCGGTAGACCGGGCAGGTGTTCAGGCAGGCAGCGCAGCGGATGCACCTCAGGGTCTGGCGCTCGGTGGGCCGCGCGAGAATCGACGAGCGGCCATTGTCCACGAGGACCACGTGAAAGCGCTCTGGCCCATCGCCGGGAGTGACGCCGGTCCAAAGCGACGTGTAGGGGCTCATGCGCTCACCGGTAGCCGAACGCGCCAGCAACTGCAGCATGACTTCGAGATCGGCAAACCGCGGCAGCACCTTCTCGATTCCGGCCAGGGTAATCAAAGTGCGGGGCAGGGTGAGGCACATGCGGCCGTTGCCCTCGGACTCAACCACCGCCACGGAGCCCGTTTCGGCAATGAGGAAGTTAGCTCCGCCGATGGCCGTGGGAATGGTGAGGAATTTCTGGCGAAGATAGGTTCGTGCCGCGGCAGTTAGCGCCTTCGGATCATCGGGCAGATCTTTGAGGCCCATGCTCCGGGCAAAGATCTCTCGCACCTGGCTGCGGTTCACATGCAGGGCGGGCACCACGATATGCGACGGCTCGTCCTCACCCAGTTGCAGGATCAGCTCGGCCAGATCGGTCTCGTAAGCGTGAATGCCGGCAGCTTCAAGCGCGGGATTCAATTGGATTTCTGCGGAGGTCATGGTCTTGATCTTGATGACCTCGCTGGCCTGCTCCTGGCGCAACAGCTCGAGAATGATCGCGCGCGCCTCAGCGGCATCCGATGCCCAGTGGACCATGCCGCCGGCAGCGGTGCAGCGCGCCTCGAACTCCTCGAGATAGCTGCCCAGATGTTCCAGAGTATGACTGCGAATGGCCGCCGCCGCTCGACGCAACTCCTGCCAGTCGGTCTTTTCGGCCACCAGCCGGGCGCGTTTGCTCTGGATCACATCCGTGGCGTGAGCTACGTTCTCGCGCAGTTGAGCATTGCGCAGCAGGGGCAGAGCCGCAATCGGGAACGGCGGCGCGAGACGGGGATCGAGAACCGGGTGTCCAGTGAGCGTCCCGCTCATGCGACCTCCTCTGGCGGCGAGCCTTCCGTGGCCGAGAGGATCTGCGCCAGGTGAATGGTGCGCATGGCCGCGAATTGCCGGTGCATCGCTCCGCCCAGATGCATCAGGCAACTGTTGTCGAGAGCGGTGCAATACTCGGCGCGGGTCGAGAGCACGTCCTCGAGCTTGGCGGAAAGCATGGCCGAGGAGACATCGGCGTTCTTGATTGAGAACGTGCCGCCGAAGCCGCAACAACGCTCCATAATCTCAAGCGGAATCAGTTCAAGCCCGCGGACCTTGCTCAGCAGCCGCATGGGCCGGTCGCCAACATGGAGGCCGCGCAGGCTATGGCAACTGGCGTGGTAGGTCACGCGATGGGGAAAGTATGCGCCCACGTCTTCCACGCCGAGCCGGTCAATGAGAAACTCGCTCAACTCGTAAATCCTCGGCAACAAGGTTGCGAATTCACTGCGCAGCGATTCGTTGCCCAGTTCCTCGAACAGGCCCGGATACTGATCGCGAATCATGGCAACGCAGGAGGAGGAAGGGATGACGACGGACTCGGCGTTGCGATACAGCGCGACGAACCGCCTGGCCTGGGAGAAGGCTTCGGCGCGGAAGCCGGTGTTGGCGTGCATCTGGCCGCAGCAGGTCTGTTGGGGGTGAAACTCAAGCTCGACGCCCAACCGTTCCAGCAGCCGCACCACCGCTCTGCCCGTCTCGGGGAAGAGCGTGTCGTTGTAGCACGTGATAAAAAGCGATGCGCGCATGATTCGCCTCGCTCCGTTCGTGCGGCGCTAGGAGCGTTTTCTATTTTGTGCTTCGGTTGTGATTCATGTAGACCACGTGGGTGTGCAGGAACTCCTCCAGCCCATAGCGTCCGTCCGCGCCACCGATGCCCGACTTGCGCCATCCGGCATGGAAACCCTGCATGGCCTCGAAATGCTCGCGGTTCACGTAGGTCTCGCCGAATTTCAGCTCGTTGGCGGCGCGCATGGCCGCGTCCAGGCTGCGGGTAAAGATCGACGAAGTAAGGCCGTATTCGCAGTCGTTGGCCATGGCGATGGCCTCGTCGAGATCGTTGAATGTGCCAACCGGCAGAACCGGCCCAAAAATCTCCTGGCGCATGATCTCCATCTCCGGCTGGCAGTGTACCAGCACCGTGGGCTGGAAGTAGTAGCCACGCCCGCGATCGTCGCGGTGGCCGCCCACCGTAACCTGGGCGCCATCCTTCACGGCCAGCTCGACAGCTGCCTCCACGTTGCGCAGTTGCGCCTGGCTGACCAGCGGTCCCATCTCCACACCCGCCGCAAATGGATCGCCGACGACTGTCTTCCGCATCGCCTCTGTCATGCGCGCCGTAAACTCATCCGCGATTGATTCATGCACATAGACGCGCTCCGCACAGTTGCACACCTGGCCGGTGTTGATGATGCGCGAGTCGCGAATCGCCTTCACCGCCAAATCGAGGTCGGCATCCGCCATTACGATGGCCGGCGCCTTACCGCCCAGTTCCAGAGACACTTTCGTGATGTTGGGCGCCGCGGCGCGCATCACAGCAGTGCCGGCTTCGACGCTTCCCGTGAGGCTCACCATGCCTACCTTGGGATGCCCCGCAAGTGTCATTCCAATCACCGAACCCTTGCCGGTTACCAGATTAAAGACGCCCTTCGGCAACGACGACTCGGCCACGATCCTGGCGAACTCGCAGGCGTTGTTGGGCGTCTCGCCGCTCGGCTTGATCACGATGGTGTTGCCGGTGACAAGCGCAGGCGCCATTTTGCGCACGATCAGGAAAAACGGAAAGTTCCACGGCAGGATGCCGGCCACCACGCCGATGGGGGCTTTGAAGATCAGAATATTCTCGCCCGGACGGTCGCTCTGCACAATATCGCCCTCGTAGCGGCGGGCAAACTCTGCCATGTAGTCGAGGTAATCGGCGGAAAAGTCGACTTCTACCTCGGCAAGAGGGAGAATCTTGCCCTGCTCCTCGACAATAATGCGCGCCAGATGCGCCTTCTTTGCGCGGATCGCGGCGGCAATCTCGCGCAGATGTTGCGCGCGCCGGATGGCAGGCAGCCGCGCCCACTCCGTTTGCGCCCGCTCGGCCGCCAGCACCGCCTCGTTCACTTGTTCGGGCGTTGCTGCCGGCACCTCTGAGATCACCTCTTCTGTTGCCGGATTGGTGACCGGAAGCATGGTTTTGCTGCCGCCAAAGTCACCGTCGATCAGCATTTTGTATTGTCTGATCGATGCAGTTGTCCTGGTCGTTGCGCTCATCGGAACCTCCATTGACCTCAACCTGCCGCAGACGCCGCAGGGATGTCCGTGTACGCAGGCGCGGCAGTCACCCCGTCTCGCCCGTCATCTGGCACCATACCGCGTTTGGGCCTTCCCCGCCAACCCTGCGGATCGTGCGCTGTCCGCGCCTCCGAGCGTTAGAAGACCTAGCGCGAGAAGGGTTTTCCCGGAGCTTGCCTTGAGCTTGCCGAAGGGTCTCCCCCATTGGGAGCGAGGGATCGCACGCCGGGTGCACAGACGGCAATGCGCCGGCCGCGGGATACGGCGGCGCATTAGTTTCCTGCGTATCAATAGATCGGCTTCAGCGCAAATTGCAGAATGCGCGGCTCGATCGCTTCCACTTGAGCCACCGCTTCCTGACGGCAAGTAACAACGGGGCGGGGTGGTGTCGCTTACGACCCCGTTGCAACTACGGCACCAGTCTGCCCACGCCGATGTGCACGACGCTGACACGGTGATGCTGATGCCGGATCAGTGACGCTATAAGAAATCGTTGATCAAGACCCTCTGCGGCTTCACTAATGGGCCTGCCGGCGGAGGGTTTCGCGTTATTGGCGGCGTTTCTAAAGTGGAGCCTGGCGCGACGCGAGCTTCTCTCGAACATTCAGGTTCAGGGTAGCGTCGGCAATCCCATGCGGCAGATCAGATCCCGGAAGCTGGGATTGTTGCGCAGTCGAGCGAAACGCGGATCGACATTCACCCAGATCAACTGAAGTATACGCGAGCCGAATGCAACTTCAAGACGCCCCATTGCGAGATCGTCTTCTCCGAGCCCGGCGTAGACCAGAGCTTCGCTGAGCGGTGAAACCGGCTCGCTTTCGGAACGGCGGCGCAGTTCCTGGATTGCGGTCTTGGCCGCGTCGCGATGTCCCATGCGCGCGTGGCAGTACGCGCTCTCGGCAAGCGCGGCGGGTGGATGCCCCATGATTTCGGCCGCGCGGTCGAAGTGCCGCATGGCTTCGTCCCACAATCCCTGTTCGAGCAAGACGCGGCCAAGGGACCAGTGTGCGTGGCCGAACCCCGGCGTTGTCTCAAGCGTGGCCTCGAGAGTCCTTGCCGCTTCCGTGTAGCGTTGCATACGGTAGAGACAGCCCCCGATGGCGGTGTTGACGATGGCGGAGAGAGGATCGAGCTGTCCGGCAAGACGAATCTCTTCAAGTGCCTCCTGGAGCCTGCCCTGGGGAGTAAGGAAGTCGAGGCCGTAATGGAAATGGACCATGGCCAGATCCGGTCCGGCATTGAGTGCGCGTTGAAAGGTTTCGCCGGCGGCAGCCCAATCCCAATCCCATCCGGCCTGGGTGATGGCCAGGTTGCACAAACCCGTCGCGGAATCGGGCCGGAGACGCAACGCGGCGTCAAGCGCTGACTTGGCGGCGGGCGCCGCCTGCGATGCAGGCTCGAAACCGTACCACTCAAGCCGCATGTGCGTTTCGGCAACGCCGATCCATGCCGGGGCAAAGTTCGGATCTAACGCGGTGGCGCTACGGTAGAGGTCGCGCGCCTCCTGGAACCCCATGGGTGTCTCGCGATTGAATGCGTACCGCGCGCGGAGAAAAAGATCGTAGGCTTCGGGAGCGGGGGATTCGTGAATGGTATGGAGCGCGGAGAATCTTGCGCCGAGCTGCTGCCTCAGCTCCTCGAGAACCGCTGAAGTGAGCTCATCCTGCAAGCCAAAAAGGTCCTGTTCCTTGGCGTCAAAGCGCTTTGACCAGACTTGGTAGCCGTCGGAAGTCTGCGTCAGTTGCACCGTGAGCCGAATATGCGCGGAGGAACGGCGCAGACTTCCATTCACCACCAGCCGGACTCCGAGGCGCTGGCCGATCTCGCGCAAATCGGGGTTGGTGCCTTTGAACTGGAACGACGAGCTGCGCGACACCACCCGCAACCCGCCAATCCGGGAGAGCCCGTCCATCAGTTCCTCGGCCAGCCCGTCGCAGAGATACTCGTTCTCGGGTTCCGGGCTGATGTTGGTGAACGGCAGCACCACGATGCTGCGCTCAGAATACTGCGGCGATGCAAGGGGCTTCGGCGATGCGATGGATGGTCTGGTGATTTCCGGGCTTAACTGTTCCAGCAGTTCGCCCATGGTCTGAAAACGGTCTGCGGGGTTTGGCGCCAGCGCGCGGCGGACGGCCATCTCGACCGGCTGTGGAATCTCAGGCCGGATTACGCGCATGGGTGGAATGTCCTGCCGATGTATCGCGCGCAGCACATCGACAGTGGATGCGCCGGAAAAGGGCATGACGCCGGTGAGCATGCGATAGAGAATGACGCCGAAGGAGAATATGTCGGCACGCGTATCGGCCTGCATGCCATCCGCCTGCTCAGGCGGCATGTAGCCAACCGTGCCCACTGCGGAGCCATGAAAAATGCTGACCGCTTCGGTGTCGGCATCCGGGGATGCCGTCGCCATCATTGTCGCCAGCCCAAAATCGAGAATCTTGATACTGTCGTCGTCTCTTACCAGGACATTTGCCGGCTTGAGGTCGCGATGCACGATGCCCGCTGCATGAGCCGCGGCGACGGCATCTCCGATCGCGCAACCAATTGCGATGGCACGGTCGATGGCAAGTCCACCCTGCGGGATCAGGCGGCGAAGAGGAGTTCCGGATACAAATTCCATGACAATGCAGGTCAGGCCGCCCAGGAAGAGGATGTCGTAAATGGTGACGATTCCCGGATGATTGAGTGATGACGCCAGCCGCGCCTCGCGCAGGAACGCTTCCTGGAGCTGCGCGTTCGAGGAGCCGGGATGAATGATCTTCAGGGCAACATCGCGATTGAGACGCGTATCCCGCGCCTTGAATACGACACCCATGCCTCCGGCGCCGATCTGAGCCTCGATGCGGTAAGGCCCGATAAAACTTCCGGACGCAAAGAGAGTTTCTTCTCCGCCGCCGCGAGCGCTTTGGGTCTGATCGGTTAATGGCCCCGGACCGGATGAGATGCTGGCACTGCTTTTGGGAGGCGGAGAATTCCCCTCGGAGCAGATTGTCGTCTCCTCTCCGTCGGCCTGAGCGGAATAGCCCTCAGGCCGCGGCTCCGGCCGTTGGCTGCTGCGCGCAGGGCTTCTGGGGACCTCGTTGGGGGAAATCTCTCCCATGTCCCTACAATATAGCTATCTGGCGCGAAGGCGGCTGGTATCATCGCAGCCGAGGGATACACCGTCTCCGCCGGTGAGGCGCGCTGCGAATCTTCCCTGCCGGATTCTGCATTCTTTCCCCGCTCCGATGCCGATGGGCGTGGATTTCAAAACGATGAATTGAGTTGCTGAGGCGAATGCTGCATGCCATCGTCACTGACTCTGGCGTCTTATCTTCCCCGCTACCAGCGCCGGCTGATCGCGGACGGCCGCAGACCGGACCAGGGTTTCTTTGTCGAGTCGAGTCTTGCGGCAATCCTGATGGTGGACATCTCCGGCTTCACAGCTCTCACTGAGCGTCTGGCGAAACGCGGTGCGGCGGGTGCGGAACAGCTTTGCGGCATTCTGAACCTGCATTTCGGACGGATCGCGGAGATTGCCGAGTCCTATGGCGGCGACATTGTCGCCTTTGCCGGGGACGCGGCCATTGCGATGTGGCCGGGCAAGGAATCGCGGCTGAGAGCGAACCTGATCCTTGCCGTCCAGGCGGCGCTGAAGATTCAATCGGAGCTCGACGGTTCGGAACCGCATCCGGGCGTCACGCTAAGGCAGCGCGTGGGCGTGGCCTGCGGCACCCTCCACATCATGGAACTGGGTGGCCTCGGCGAGCACTGGCAGTTTGTCGTGACGGGCGAGCCGCTCGCGGACGCTGCCGGCGCACAGCTCGTGGCCAAATCAGGAGAGGTCATGCTTTCGCCGGCTGCATGGCGCCAGTTGAAGGATCTCGCCGTCACTCCCGATTCCGGTGCACCTGATCCAGGAAATGGACCGGTGCGGGTAACGGCCGTGCGAGAAGACTCGTCTGCATCACCATCCAGCAATCCCGCGCAGCCCGTCCATGTTGAAGGGTGCGTCTCGGAGGAAAGATTTCTCTCGGCTTTCGAACCGTATGTCGCGAGAGCGGTGGTCGACCGTCTCCAATCGGGCCAGGAGGATTGGATCGCCGAATTTCGCAATTTGACCATGCTCTTTATCAATCTGGGGAAGAATCCGCCCGAGACTTCCAAAGAAATTGCCTCCTTACACCGGACGGTCCGGTGCATTCAGGAGGTACTGGAGCGATTCGAAGGCACGTTTTACCAGTTCCTCATGGATGACAAGGGGTTGACGGCGATCTGCGGATTCGGATTGCCGCCTTTGGCTCACGAAAACGATGCGCGGCGCGCGATTGAAGCCGCGATCGAGCTCAGGGAGAGATTGAACGTCCGAAGCATTCCGACCTCAGCTGGTGTGGCCACGGGCACGGTCTTTTGCGGGATCTACGGCAGTAACACTCGCCGCCAGTACACGGTGTTGGGAGACGCCGTGAATCTGGCTGCCCGACTCATGCAGGCCGCGACCGGTGCGCTCTGGTGCGACGAGGCAACTTGCAAGGCCGCCTCCGCGCCATCTCTCCAATTTGAGCGCCAGGGCGAAGTTGCCCTCAAGGGCCGCGCCGTGCCGGTTGCCGTCTTTGTCCCCGCCCTCAGATCCGATTCCGCCGCCGAACCTTCTCATGTTCGAATGCCGGTTCCCATCGGGCGCCAAGCCGAACTGGACGTTCTGGCCCAAGCGCTCGACAGGCTCGCGAGCCACAGCGAAGGTGGATGCATCCTTGTCGAAGGGGAAGCAGGTTCTGGGAAGTCGTGCCTGCTCGCCCATTTTTCGTGGCAGGTCGAGCAGTTCGGCCGGAACGAAAACCCGATTGCCTGCTGGTCCGCCGCAGCCGATCCCATCCAGCAGTCGACGCCGTACCACGTGTGGCGGCCCATCTTCCGGGATGCTTTGGGACTCTCCGGCGCACCAGTTCGAGAGCAGCAAGAAAAAGTGCTGGCTGCGCTCGAAGGCGAAGAAAATCTCGTCCCCTTGGTTCCGCTGCTCAACGTCATCCTGGCGCTGGATCTTCCGGAAACCGCCGCCACTGCCGCGCTTGAGGGCCAGGCGCGCGCGCAAAATACCGAGCAATTGCTGCTGGGAATTCTGAAGCGCGCAACCCGGCGTTCGCCCGGCGTCATCATCCTCGAGGATGCGCATTGGTCCGACACTTCGTCCCTGCGACTCGCGCTTCTGGTGCTCCAGCAAGTTCCGGAGATCGAGCTCATCCTGTCGAGCCGTCCCCAGCACGACTCCCCGACGCCCGAGTTCGACGAACTGATCGCGCTCCCGGTCACTCGCCGCATCGCGCTCGACGCTTTGAAGCCGGAGCAAGCATTGCAGTTGGTTTGCCGGAGCCTGGGTGTAACCGGGCTTCCACCGGAGATGGAGCGCGTCATCGAGGCGCGCGCCGCCGGCAATCCGCTGTTTTCCGAACAGCTCGCGTACGCGCTCCGGGATAACGGATTGATCGCGATCGGCGACGGCCGGTGCCGGATTACGGAGTCTGTCTCTGGCGCATCGCTCGATGCGGCGCTGACCGGCATGCGATTTCCGTCCACCGTCGAAGGTGTGATCACCAGCCGTCTAGACCGAATGACGCCCGGAGAGCAGTTGACCGTTAAGATCGCGAGCGTCATCGGACAGAGCTTCCGTCTTGAACTGCTGACCAGCCTCTATCCGGTCGACGACTCCCGCTCCAATCTTCCCGGCCATCTCGACCGGCTTGAGAAGCTCAATCTG
>Ga0326727_10018657_pt1 | contig 14115 bp, 9 predicted proteins | sample MB2enrmetagenome_FD_207643 | JGI IMG/M metagenome (GOLD analysis project Ga0326727, IMG submission 207643) | Lab enriched peat soil microbial communities from McLean, Ithaca, NY, United States - MB29MY | ecosystem: Environmental > Terrestrial > Soil > Wetlands > Peat | place: USA: New York...
TGAACGACGAGGAGACGGTGGCCCTCATCGCTGGTGGCCACGCCTTCGGCAAGACCCACGGCGCAGGCGACAAAAAGCATGTGGGACCAGAGCCAGAAGCAGCTCCGATCGAGGAGCAGGGCCTGGGTTGGAAGAGTAGTTTCGGCACGGGCAAAGGCAACGACACGATTACCGACGGTGAGGAAGTCATCTGGACCAATACTCCCACGAAGTGGAGCAACAACTTCTTCCGGATCTTATTCAGCTTTGAATGGGAGCTGACAAAGAGCCCGGCCGGCGCGTACCAGTGGAAGCCGAAGGGTGGCGCGGGCGCCGATACTGTGCCGGATCCGCACGATCCGTCAAAGCGTCGCGCGCCATCGATGCTGACAACGGACCTCGCCCTTAGGTTCGACCCTGTCTACGAAAAGATTTCCCGGCGCTTCCTGGAGAACCCGGATCAGTTGGCGGACGCGTTCGCCCGGGCGTGGTTCAAGCTGACGCACCGCGACATGGGCCCGCGCGCCCGCTATCTCGGCCCGGAGGTTCCGGCGGAAGAGCTTATCTGGCAAGACCCCATCCCTGCCGTCAATCACAAACTGATCGATGCGCAGGACATCGCCTCCCTCAAGGGCAAGATACTGGCTTCCGGCCTGCCAGTGTCGGCGCTGGTTTCGACCGCCTGGGCGTCGGCGTCCACCTTCCGTGGCTCCGACAAGCGCGGCGGCGCCAACGGCGCCCGCATTCGTCTGGCGCCGCAGAAGGATTGGGAAGTCAACCAGCCTGACCAACTGGCGAGGGTGCTCAAGACCCTGGAGGGCATCCAGAGCGCGTTCAACAACGCGCAGTCCGGCGGCAAGAAGGTATCATTGGCCGACCTGATCGTTCTGGCCGGTTGCGCAGGGATAGAGCAGGCTGCGAAGAATGCCGGCTTTGAGGTGACGGTTCCCTTCACGCCGGGACGCATGGATGCGTCGCAGGAGCAAACCGACGTGCAGTCATTCGCCGTACTCGAACCGGCTGCAGACGGGTTCCGTAACTATCTGAAAGCCAAATTTGCGGTAAGGGCGGAGGAGCTGCTGGTCGATCGCGCGCAGCTTCTGACGCTGACCGCTCCCGAGATGACGGTCCTCGTGGGCGGCATGCGCGTCCTGAAGACCAACTTCGCAAGCGTCCAGCACGGCGTCTTCACCAAGCGGCCGGAGGCGCTCACCAATGACTTCTTCGTGAATCTGCTCGACATGAGCACGACGTGGAAGGCAACCGCACAAGACGACGGCGTATTCGAGGGTCGTGATCGCGCAAGCGGCGCACTCAAGTGGACCGGCACACGTGTCGACCTGATCTTCGGCTCGAACTCCCAACTTAGGGCCCTGGCGGAAGTCTACGGATGTGAGGACTCCCGGGAGAAGTTCCTGCACGACTTTGTGGCGGTGTGGAACAAAGTAATGAACCTTGACCGTTTCGACCTCGCCCGATCGTAAGCATAAACATCTTCGAGGGCATCGACAGACGCGGCCAAGAACGGTCAGCTCACAACCGGTTCCAGCGGACGGCGATACGCCGTCCGCTGGAACCGGAACATTACCACCTTTCAACCGTAAATCCTCGCCTTTCGCCATCATCTGATTCGACGACTTTGCAGGTGACATGGCGACATTCGATGTCCTGTCGACATCCGTCCAGACCTCTTTCCTGGACGGCCAAGGGGTTTTGTCAACTTGTTGATTGCAGTTTGGGAGGGCGGTAGGGACATTGTTTCATTCTGTACGTTCTCACTCAGCGGATCAGCGCGTCAGCCTTTCCCCCGCTATCCCTTGTCCTCTCATCGGCAAGGACAGGGCTGGTTCTGCGTTGCAGCGTTTCGGCCAATCCGCCGAGAGACCGGACAAGACCGCCGCCATCGAGGTCGGAGAGGCGGTTAAAAAAGCCAGAGCCAATAAAAAAGTATTCAAGTTCACGGAAAAATAGTGATAAAATCAGGACTGGGGAGGAGCCATGAGAGGAGCGGAAGCCCTTGTTCAGATGCTGCTCGAGTATAAGGTTGGGGTCGTCTTCGGCGTCCCCGGCGACACGAGCCTCGCCCTCTACGAGGCAATTCACGACGCCTTTCCGAAGATTAGACACATCATGGCGAGGGATGAACGTTCTGCCGGTTTCATGGCCGACGCTTACGCGCGTATCGCGCGTAAGCCGGGCATATGCGAGTGTCCGAGCGGCGCCGGCGCCCTCTATTCGATACCGGGTGTGGCCGAGGCCAACGCCTCGTCTATCCCCGTCATTCTTTTTACTTCCGATATTTCCCTCGCCGACGAAGGCAAAGGTGCCATTACCGCCCTCGATCACCACAAGCTGTTCGAGCCCGTCACGAAATGGTCGAGCTTCATGAAGCAGGTGGAGAAGATACCCGAGACGGTCCGGCGGGCCTTCCGGATAGCCACCACCGGAAGACCGGGCGCGGTGCACCTGGCTTTACCGCAGGAGGTCCTCACCGGTCAATTTCAAGGGAGCACGCGGACCATTTTCTCCGAGCCTGAATGCGTTGGCTATCCGGCCTACCGGACACGGGGAAGCCGGGAGATGCTGGAAGAGGCAGTCCGATACCTTCTGAAGGCGACCAGACCTGTAATCATCGCGGGTGGCGGGGCCAACCACTCCGGCGCGGAGCGGGAAATCCTTGCCCTCTCGGAATGGCTGGCTGCTCCGGTGGTCACCACGATCTCAGGTCAGGGGATCATGCCCGACGATCACCCCCTGGCCCTGGGCGTTGTCGGAGACAACGGGTTTCATCCGTACGCCAACCAGGCTGTCGAAGAGGCGGACGTGCTGCTCTATGTCGGCTGCAAGAGGGGGTCCGTCTCGACCATCCGTTGGACCTTGCCCTCTTATCAGCCTACCCGCGAAATCATCCAGATCGACCTCGACCCTGTCCAGCTCTCAAATAACTTTGCGAATACGCTCAACATCGCCGGGGATGCGAAGCTCGTGCTGAAGGACCTGATAGACCTGCTCATGAAAGCAGGCAGGGCCCGCAAGCCATCGCCATGGGTGGATAAGCTGAACCGCACGCGGGCGTGCTTCTGGGAGAATGCAAAGGCGGCCCTTCAATCGGATGCGGCGCCGATAAAGCCGCAGTGGATCATTCACGCCCTTAACCAGCGCCTTCCTTCGCCGGCAATCGTCATTGCCGATGCGGGTACCCCGACCCCCTACATCACCCGCTTCCTGAAACTCCAGGGTGGAGGCTCCAGGTTCCTGATCCCCAGGGCATTCGGTGGTCTCGGATATGCCATCCCTGCCATAGTCGGCGCGTCGTTTGCCAGTCCCGGAACGAGGGTGATCGCGCTGTTCGGTGATGGGAGCCTGGGTATGTCTGCGGGGGAACTGGAGACGCTCGTGCGATTGAACATTCCGGCGGTGCTGATCCATTTCAACAACGGTTCTTTCGGATGGATCAAGGCATTACAGGCCCTTCACTGCAAGGCCAAATTCTTGTCCGTCGATTTCACGGCGGGCGACATGTCAACCGTTGCCCGTGGATTCGGGCTCGGAGCAGCCCACATTGAGCAGCCCGGGGAGTTGGAAAAGGCCCTCGATGAGGCCTTTGCCGCACAAGGCCCTTTCTTTCTCGATGTGGTGACGGAATCCGAGCTGAGCGAGCTTCCCCCTGTCTATTCGTGGCTCAAGAAAGCGGCGGAGATGAAACAGACGCCGGAGACCTGCGCGAACGGCGGCAAGGAGAAGGGATAGCACGCACAGGCGAGAGCGCGGTACGAGAACACAAACGCGTTGCGCCGGGGGTGCGAAAGGTCGCGCAGGCTGCAGTGTGATGAACCCGGCAGTGGGCCAATGACGTGACGTACGGAAGGAGGATCGAATGAGGGTAGTAATTGTCGGAGCAGGATGGGCGGGCGCAGCCGCTGCCATCTCAGCAAAAAAGCAGGGGGCCGAGGTCTTGCTCGTGGAACGTACGGACATGCTCCTGGGTTGCGGACTGGTGGGCGGTATCATGCGCAACAACGGCCGCTTTACCGCAGCCGAAGAGATGCTGGCCATGGAAGGGGGCGAGCTCTTCAAGATTACGGATGAGATTGCCCTCCACCGGGGGATCGAATTTCCGGGACACCACCATGCCTCCCTCTACAATGCGGCCATTGTGGAGCCGACGGTCAAGAGGTTCCTGACGGGAAAAGGGGTACAGCTCCACCTCACCACCCGGATAGATGAGGTGGAGCTGCAGGATGGCGTGATCAGCGCGGTGGGCGGGAAAAAGGGAGAGGAGAAGGTGCGCCTTCCCGGCGATGTATTCATCGATGCCACCGGGACAGCCGGCCCCCCTGCCCAGTGCAACAAATACGGGAACGGCTGCGCGATGTGCATACTTCGCTGCCCGTCCTTCGGGGGAAGGGTAAGCATCACGGCAAAGTGCGGGGTCACCGAGATGGTCGGAAGAAAAGGAGCGCTCGTCGGGGCCATGAGCGGGTCCTGCGAGGTCTTTAAGGAATCGATGTCCCCCGATCTCGTCGAAGAGCTGGAGAGAACCGGGGTACTCATAATCCCTGTCCCCAAGGCCCTCCAGTCGGAGAGCAAACTTGCGATCAAGGCGTGCCAGCAATATAACCTCCCTGCTTACAGCGAGAACGTGATCATCCTCAACACAGGCCACGGCAAGCTGATGAGCGCGTTTTTCCCGCTCGAATTGCTGCGGAAGATACCGGGTCTGGAGCAGGTGCGCTTTGAAGACCCTTACGCCGGCGGCCTCGGCAATTCCATTCGCTTCATCGGCATGGCCCCGAGAGACGACGCCCTCCGGGTGACGGGCGTGAAGAACCTGCTGGCTGCCGGTGAGAAAGCGGGACTCCTGGTCGGCCATACGGAGGCGATCGTCACGGGCACCCTCGCCGGATATAACGCAGTAAAACTGATCAAGAGGGAAAGCCTCCTCACCCTGCCGGACGCGCTCGCCGTGGGTGACGCCATAAGCCATGTGCGCTCGGCCATGCAAGAGCCGGAGGGTCTCGGGTACAAGTATACCTTTTCCGGCTCGGTCTACTTTGAGAGGATGCAGCAGAAGGGTTTGTATCTTACGGATCCCGGGAAGATCCGGCAAAGGGTGGATGAGGCAGGAATGCTCGGCGTCTTTGCAATGACAAGCCGATAACTCAAACGTGTGCCCGAAGGAGGAAGGGTTGGGAGAACTTACTGCAGCGCATTGGATCTATGCGCTCTTCGTAGTGCTTATCCTGATTACCATGGCAATGAGGAAGGATACCCCCCTTGTCTGTATTGTCGGCTCTTTTCTGCTGTCGTGGGTCATTACCGGGAATATCGTGAAGGCAGTGCAGGCGGTCTTCAACTCGATCAGCGTAGCCTTCAACGAGCTCTTGGGAACCGTCCTGATCATCTCGCTGATCGTTTCCATGGCGAAAATGCTCGAAGAGTGCGGCCTCGCCGAGATCATGTTCCGGCCGGTGAAAACCTTGATCAGGTCGCCCGCCATCGCATTCTGGGTCATGGGTTTTGTGATCATGCTTGTCGCTTGGGTCATCTGGCCCTCCCCGGCAATCGCGCTGGTCGGGGCACTGCTTCTCCCCGCAGCGGTTGAGGCCGGGCTCCCTCCTATTTCTGCGGCAATGGCGATCAGTATGTTCGGCTACGGGTGCGCCCTCACGACGGACTTCATCATACAAGGCGCCCCCGGCATCACCTCCAAGGCCGCCGGTGTCCCCGTGGCCGACATAATGGTCAGGAGCCTTCCCATGTTTCTTGTGTGGGGAGCTATTGCGCTTCCCCTTTCCTTCCTTTCCGTAAAGAAGGACCTTAAGACCCTTGCGGGGAAGGTGGTAAAATGGGCGCCCTTCGAGGTTTCTGCAGAGGCCCTCGTCGAGAGGGAAAAGTGGTGCAAGGCCGCCCCAAGATTCAAACGATTTGCCCTCTGGATAATCGCTCTTTTCTTCGCCCTCGACGTCGCGGGCATGCTCGCCTTCAAACTGAGGGGCGGGGACGCTACCGCCCTGCTCGGCGGTACGGTGGCGCTGATCATGGTGATCGTCGCCTTCGGGGTTTATCGAGGCGAAGGGTTCGAAAAACTGACCGACCATTCGAGGGCAGGGTTCATGTTCGGGGTGCGCATTTTCGCTCCCGTCTTTTTGATTGCCAGTTTCTTTTTCATGGGTGCCCCGGGAACGGCAAAGGCACTCTTTGGAGAAGGGGCGAGAGGGCTCCTCTTTGACTTGGGCCAGGCCCTGGCCAACGCGGTGCCGCTCAGCCGGGTCCCGGTCGCCATCGTCCAGGGTGTCGTGGGCGGCATCACGGGACTGGATGGTTCCGGATTCGCCGGGCTGCCGCTCATGGGCACACTTGCCCAGGCCCTGGGTGGGCCGACGCACTTGAATATCGCCACCCTTGGCGCCCTCGGCCAGTATTTTGCCGTATGTGTGGGAGGAGGCACGATCATCCCCTGGGCGGTGATCCCCGCGGCTGCCATCACCGGTACGGATCCGGTCGAGATCGCAAGGCGTAACCTGGTGCCCACACTTCTCGGGTTTGTCGGCGTCGTGATCGTGGCGATCATCATGCTGTAATGGCGAGCTGCACTTTCCGAAAGGGAGGCAATGCGTCATGGTGAGCTATAAGAATATCGTTTTCTGCACGGACTTCTCGGAGCACGCCCGGGCAGCCCTCCCGCATGCTGTCGACCTGGCAAAAAAATATGGCGCAACCCTGCACGTCCTCCATGTCTATCAGGACGCGGGTCATATCGCAGAGTTCGAGCTTTCCTCAGACACGAGGACGGATTTGATCCGCGTTGCCCACCTGATGGGCGGGGAAATGGAGAAGCGCCTTGAAGTCCTTTGCGAGGAGATCGCGAAAGAGCTTGGATCATGCAGGAAGAAGATGGTCAGGGGAAAGGCGCATGTCGAGATCGTTCGCTTTGCGAAGGAGAACAAAATCGATTTGATCGTCATGAGCAGTCACGGTTTGAGCGGTCTAGAGCATGTGCTTTTCGGCAGCACCACAGCGCGTGTGTTGCGCGAAAGCCCCTGCCATGTGTTCGTGGTGAAGGCACACCCCGCCGCATGAGCCCGCCCTCACCGGACATGGTTCTCGCCGGAAGCCTGGAAAAACCAAAAGCACTATCGGTTCAACTGTCGCAGCAAAGGTGGAAGATATCACGCTAATTTTGGAGGTAAAGATGCGAGTGAAGAATGGCGTCAGAAAGCGAGAGGATTTTTTTTAAAACCTGTACATTTTTCTGCACTCTTTCTTGACACTGGGTGATGCACGGCGTAAGATGGAACAACAATCTATAGAAGCCGAACTATGGGCGACCATAGGACGGAAAGCCAACGGGTCTCGGTTGTACACCTCTGTCTGTTCATCAGCAAGATCGCCCGGCTGTCGGGTGTAACTATCTTGTATGAGGAGGCATCCAGTGAAAAAGGGCCCAACAATACTGATCGCTCTCATTCTTGCCCTTGGCGCATTGAGTAACGCCTATGCCGCTGGCTACACCTATACCCCTCTCAATTACCCCGGTGCTTTAATGACCGGTGCCCAGGGCGTTAATAGTGCGGGCACGATTGTCGGGGGGTACAGCCTCGACGGTAGTGTCGAATACGGCTTTTCCCTGAGTGGTGGAACCTATACCTCCCTGGGTGGTTACCCCGGTGCCGGTGTTCAGTATACCTCAGCCAATGGCATTAATAATGCGGGCACAATTATTGTCGGGGGATACGGGCACGCGAGTGGTTATTTGGGGGCATCCAGTGAAGCGGATAGCGGTTTCTCTTTAAGCGGTGGGATCTATATCTCCCTGAATTACCCCGGCACTTCTTCTTTAGAGAACTGGGTCACCGGCATTAATAATGCGGGGACAATTATTGTCGGGTGGTACATCGACGCGAATAATAATGATCATAGCTATTCGCTGAGCAATGGGACCTATACCCTTCTTCCCGACTACCCCGGTGCTTCAGACACCGATGCCACCGGCGTTAACAATGCGGGCACGATTGTCGGCTACTATGAAGCGAGTGGTGCACATTATGGCTTTGTGCTGAGCAATGGGACCTATACTTCGCTGAATGCCCCCGGCGCTGTCTCGGGCACTAAACCTGGAACCCGTCCCGAAGGCATCAATAATACGGGCACGATTGTCGGCTATTACGTCGACGCGAGTAGTGTAAATCATGGCTTTGTGCTGAGCGGCACGACCTACACCACCCTGGATTACCCCGGTGCTTCATCGACCCAGGCCTATGGCATCAATGATGCGGGCACGATTGTCGGGCAGTACACGGACACGAGTGGTGTGATGCACGGCTTTCTGGCGACCCCCGGCTCCAATCCGCCTTCATTTACCCTTACCGTCGCCGATTCCGGCGCCGGCTCGGGCACCGTCACGAGCACGCCTGCGGGCATCAATTGCGGCAGCACCTGCTCGGCAAGCTACAGCAGCGGCACGGTAGTGACTCTGACGGCTACCCCTGATTCCGCCTCCACCTTCACCGGCTGGTCGGGAGCGTGTCAGAACGCAAGCGGCACCTGCGTTGTCACCATGAGTGCCGCTGAAGCGGTCACCGCTCACTATAGTATCACGGGCACAACTTCCTCTATCCTCTGGCGCAACACCTCAACCGGCGCCGATGTCGTCTGGTACATGAACGGCGCGACAATGATCACGTATGCTGCCCTCTCCGCCGTTACCGACCAGACCTGGAAGATCGTCGGCACGGGTGATTTCAATGGCGACGGCAACCCCGACATCCTCTGGCGCAACACCTCAACCGGCGCCGATGTCGTCTGGTACATGAACGGCGCGACAATGACCAGTTATGCTGCCCTCTCTGCCGTTACCGACCAGACCTGGAGGATCGTCGGCACGGGTGATTTCAATGGCGACGGCAACCCCGACATCCTCTGGCGCAACACCTCAACCGGCGCCAATGTCGTCTGGTACATGAACGGCGCGACAATGACCAGCTGGGCGAGCGTCACCCCCACCGTCACCGATCAGACCTGGATTATTGTCGGCGTGGGTGATTTCAACAGCGACGGCAAGCCCGACATCCTCTGGCGCAACACCTCAACCGGCGTCAATGTCGTCTGGTACATGAACGGCGCGACAATGACCAGTTATGCTGCTCTCTCTGCCGTTACCGATCAGACCTGGACTATTGTCGGCGTGGGTGATCTCAACAGCGACGGCAAGCCCGACATCCTCTGGCGCAACACCTCAACCGGCGCCAATGTCGTCTGGTACATGAACGGCGCGACAATGACCAGCTGGGTGAGCATTACCCCTGCCGTTACCGATCAGACCTGGGAGATAGCAGGGGTGCTGCACAATTAGGTGCTGTCTGTCGAAGGGAAGAAAAGCCTCGCCAAGGGAGGCGGGGTCAGCCCACATGGGGGCCATCGCCTTCTTCAGGCCCCCTTGGCACCGCCTTGATGTCTCCTTTCAACTGAGCACGCACGTGAGAATCTCAAAGAAGCATCGGAGCTGTTTTTCGAGACGGCCTCTCGCGAGGAGATCAGGCAAAGGCTCCATAGCGACGTTTTTGTGACACAAGTCGGGCTAGGCGTTGGGTAAGCTCCGCGTCCTTTCGTGGTTTACGAGTACAAGGATATGATGGAGGTATGAAAAAGGGAGCCGGAAAGGGTGCGATTGCATTCCTTTGGGACGAGTCTTTCCTCTGGGGCATCATGGCGTATAAGGCGCTCAGAGAGGCCGGTTTGCCTTTCCGGCTCATAAGGGCTGCCGACATAGGGACCGGTTCGCTGCTGGACTGTTCTGCCCTTGTTGTGCCGGGCGGGTGGGCCTCAAACAAAATCAAAGTGCTCGGTGAGCCGGGCATCTCCGGGATACGGCAATTCGTGAAGGAAGGCGGCATGTACATCGGCTTTTGCGGAGGCGCAGGACTGGCCACGAGCGATGGGATAGGGCTTCTCGATGCAAGAAGAAAACCGACCAGCCGGCGGGTGCCCAGCTTTAGTGGGAGAATTCGGCTTATGCTGCGACATGATCCCCTTTGGAAGGGCATTGATGACCCTGTTTTCCGCGCGTGGTGGCCCTCGCAGTTAATCGTGGGAGAAGGCGTCTCCGTCCTCGCCAGGTACGGAGAGGCGCTTGCTGATGCCTACAGCTCCGATCTAAACGTGGGAGACGCCCTTGCTGTGGGTGGGTGGAAGGAGTTAGAGGAGTATTATGGGATCAATCTCGATCCCGGGCGCATGCTGAGTGAGCCCTCGGTGGTCCGCTGCACATATGGTCGAGGAACCGTGCTTCTCTCGCTCGTTCATTTTGACTCACCGGGCGATTCCAACGGCAAGATCGTCCTCGGCAACTTATGGAACAGCCTTGGAGAGCGAGGCAATCTCAAGACGGCTCAGGATGCGGTCTTCCACGCGATCGATGCGCGTCCCGCCCCCCTCGTTACGGCTCGACCTGCCCTCGTTCATGAGGTGAACGACCTCACGCAGAAAGTCGACGGTTTAATCGAGCTGGGCGTGCGAAATTTCCTCTGGTTCAGACAAGATCCCTTCTTGCTTCACTGGAGGAGGGGCGTAAGAGGGCTCGAATACTGCACCCTAAAAGTCATGATGGACGAACTGGCACAACTCATCACCGGATCCGAAATGGTTCCACCCTCCGGGGGCACTCTCACCACTGAATCAGAGTTGGAAAAGCGCGCGGCGTCGACTGAGGCGCACCTCGCGGACATCAGAAGAATCCTCGTGCCTTTCCTGGAAGACGCGCGCCTGCTCCTTCTGCTCGAGCGTCGGGCCATGCTTCGGGAGAAGCTTACCTTCGAACATAGCGTCGATCCTCACATTCGCGCGGCAAGAGAGCGCCTCTTTTCAACCTCCAAGAGTCATGGGGGACTCTTCAAGCAGGTGATAGACCGTATGGATTCCCTGCTCTGCTCGCTCCTGGCATATCGGCATCCAACCGGGCTCGCATAGCTGTTGCGCGCCGCCTCATGTCGCAGCGCACACACATGTGGGGGGATCCCAATTTCAATGAGAGCGGAACCCTCACGTGCGAGGGAACGGATGTCGTACGGTCCGACGGATAGACAGTTTCCAAATGTTGCCCTGCTCACGACGGCGCCAGGGGCTCCTGGTCCGGGGCTTGCGTCCCGCCGAATGCAGCTCGGTATGAGAGGTTGACGACGCAATGCCGACCCATTACATTGTTATTATGAACTAGTTCGACCCTGAAACGGGGTGCTGAGGGAGGCAATTATGCACAGAGAAGTCAAAGTCCTCGTGACCGACGACGACCCCTACGTGCTGCGGCTATTCGCCTCGCTTCTCGGGAAAGAGGGATATAAAGTCTATGAAGCCAGAACGGGGAGGGAATGCCTTGAGACAGCCCGGGCTCATTGCCCCGACATGATCCTGCTCGACGTCATGCTCCCCGACATCACAGGTGTGGAGGTGTGCAGGCAGATCAAGACCGATCAGGGGTTGCAGGATACCTTCGTCATCCTTGTATCCGGGATCCGGGTCTCATCGGAATACCAGGCAGACGGGCTCTCTGTCGGAGCGGATGGCTACATCGTCAAGGATATTACCAACAGGGAGTTTCTCGCACGGGTCGATTCCATGGTGCGCATCAAGCGGATGAGCGATGTATTGCGCGCAAAGGAAAAGGAGCAGGAGAAGCTGATCTCCAAACTCCAGGAGGCACTGGCGGAGATCAAGACCCTGAAAGGGCTCATACCCATTTGCGCCTTTTGCAAGAAGATCCGTGATGACGAGGGATATTGGAACCAGTTGGAAGCCTATATTTGTAAGCATACGGACGCGAGCTTTACGCATGGCGTCTGCCCGGAATGTGCGGAAGCGTGGAGGGCCGAGATGGCGCAGGCTATAGGGAAAGAAACCTGATAAGGAGACCGGGGGCGCCGCGCCCTGACCGTTCGTCCTCACAGGGTTCCGAGCAACCTGTCCAGGATACGGCCGTCTTCGATACCCAGCACGCTCCTTCTTATGAACCGAATGACGCGAATCAGGGCCTTTTGTACCAAAGGTACGTTTCTTCCCATGACCCTCACGACAAGGCCGCTTGTTTCAAGGGTGCTTACACCGGCAATAACATCCCCGTCCTGCACGAGGCCCCTGATACCCGGAAGTAACGGCTTCGGAAGGTGTGAGCCGTTGTGTATGAAATAGAGAAGGGCCGAAACAGTGTACGATTCAAGGAGGCCGGAGACCGAATAGTCTTCGTCCATCGGCCGCAGCACGAATCTATCGAAAATTATCGGCTTTTCATTGCACACCACGATAGTTGAATTGTCATATTCTTCAAACGCCAGGCTTTCTCCACGGCTCACCCGCCCGGTCGAGAACCAGTCGAGAACGAGACAGCTCGACGTTTTCTCCATCTCGACAATCGTTTTTTGCCTGAACTTGGCACCGGCAAAAGGGATGACGTAGGGCGGGACGTATTCGAGGATCGCCTTGTCCGCAATATGGAGGTGCGTCGTCTGTTCGGCATGATCAGGACCTGTGTTGAGGACTTTTGTTGCCGAAGGCGCAGTGATGAACGCGTGTGAGTCGGGCTGAAGGATAATTTTTGACTCTGCCCGATCCCCGCCCAGGAAGCCCGGTGTGGGGTTGACGATGTAGGTGTAGGCGGCCGCGTGGTTTTGCGAATAGAAAGGCGGAAAGACATGGAAAGGCATTCGGGAGAAGGATTCGGCAAGCATAGTCCTTCCCCCCTCTTTCTTGAAAACCAGGCGGAGATTGGGCGTTCCTTCCACGCTCTTAGCCGGGGTTAAGGAAGAGGACATCCTCTTTTATCCACCCGACTACCGTGTCAAGGCCCATGCCGCTTTTCAGATTGGTAAAAATGGAAGGTTTTCCTTTCCTCATCCGCTCGGCATCCCTTTCCATGACCGACAAGTCGGCGCCGACCAGAGGCGCGAGATCGACTTTGTTTATGACGAGGAGACTCGATCTCGTGACGCCGGGTCCTCCTTTCCGGGGGATCTTGTCGCCCCCCGATACATCGATCACATAGATCCAGCAGTCCACGAGCTCCGGGCTGAAGCTTGCCGCCAGATTGTCGCCGCCGCTTTCGACAAAGACGATATCCAGGTCCGGGAAGTTCTCGACAAGAGTGCGCAGTGCTTCCTGGTTGAGTGATGCATCCTCCCTTATCGCGGTGTGGGGACATCCTCCGGTCTCGACGCCCACGATGCGCTCTTCAGGTAGTACACCGGCTCGTATCAGGAACTCAGCGTCTTCTTTCGTATAAATATCGTTCGTCACCACGGCGATGGAGAATTCCGGCGCCAGGGCCCGGCACAGTTTTTCGATGAGCGCCGTCTTTCCCGATCCTACCGGACCGCCGACTCCTATCTTTACAGGCTTTCTCATGATCAACTCCTCAAGGAGCATGGGGTCACCCTTGATCAAGGGTGACCCCTCCTACGATTTGAACAGCCGGGTGTGCAGAGACTCGTGCCGCATGGCCCGTATCTCCAGCGCCGGCGCAAAGCTCGCAATATCTGCTTCTCCGAGCTGCCCTGCTTCCTTCGTGACACGCGTCATCAGTTGTTTCAAGTCATGTATCGCACGCTGGCCGTCACTGTGCCCTAAAGGTATCAATCTGACCCCTGCGCTGACAAGTGAGCTGACCGTGGCATACACGTAGGTAAGTAACGTGCTCTCCACATCCACCCCTATCGCTGCGCAGACCGCACCGAACATTACCGGGTGATGGCCCCTCAGCTCCCGGCCGTCGAGGCCCTTCCCAAGCTGCTGAACCAGGGAAGATGCATAGAGACCTTTCATGACCTGGAGCATCTGTCTTCCCATCTGCATGCTTGCCAGCCGCAGCTCTCTTGAGCATTTCATGGCATGAATAAGGTGGTCAAGCCGGCTTATTCCCTCCAAATCGGCTTCAATTGCCGAAAGGTAGGCGAGCTTGACGAAGACGAGATCGCACCGGGCGAGAAGACCGATAAGGTATGACTCGATGAAGCGGACAAGACCTTCCCTGTCTGCGACCAGACCGTCGGCCACGAAGGTTTCCAGCCCGGAGGAATAGGCAAACGCACCGGACGGAAAGAATGAATCCCCTATCTGAAGGGCAATAAGAAATCCTTCCGGTTTATCCAT
>Ga0326727_10018658_pt1 | contig 14114 bp, 18 predicted proteins | sample MB2enrmetagenome_FD_207643 | JGI IMG/M metagenome (GOLD analysis project Ga0326727, IMG submission 207643) | Lab enriched peat soil microbial communities from McLean, Ithaca, NY, United States - MB29MY | ecosystem: Environmental > Terrestrial > Soil > Wetlands > Peat | place: USA: New York...
CGCTCAAAGAAAAAGTGAAAAAAATTATCGATAGCGCTTCGGTTCACGTCAAGTTTCATCGTGAACCCTTGAATCACTTCATAATGTCGGATGATAAAGAAGCATTGATTACCACCTCCAAAGAAACGGGATTAGGCGAAAGCCCCTCTCTTTGGACAAACAACAGCAACCTAATAGGCGTACTCAGAACAGGTTTTGAATCCGACTGGAAAAAAGCTGAAGACTAACCTCAGAACCTCATTATTCTTTAGGTTCAAGCGACAATTTCCTCTCAGAACTTGGAACAATCAGCGAAGGTAACAACCGTCCGAATGTCGGTGTAGGCTTACATTCACATGCATTTAACTCTGTAAATGACCCTTTATGTTTCTATGGCGGTTGGAATACACTAACAAACTCTCATTATTCCAAATCTTAAGTTGTAAGATTATGAACAGGCATTCATTGGAGGTGAATTGAAAAAGTGAAGAATAGATTTGCTTATTGGGGATATATTTTAGCGTTAATAGGTGGAATACTCATTATCGTCTTCGGCTTTCTGGGTCTTATAGGGAATTCTTTAGGAAGTGCTTACTCGCCAGCTGGTTACTACATAAGCAGAGCAATGTACAGTATAGTGGCAATAATAATAGGCGCAATCTGCGTAATTGGGTCAAAGTCCGTTGGAGTCTTAGTATGGGCGATAGTGCTGTTAGTGCTTGGAATCGTTTCAGGCGGAATCGGAGGAGTCCTAGTTATTCTCGGAGCCCTTCTGGGGTTAGTATCAATATTCGTCAAGTCATAGCCAGGGATAAACGAGGCCAGATTCAAATGAAAAAAGGCAACAGCATTTTCTTTTATTCTCTTAAGCAGGCAGGCAGGCAGATGTTAAATCAGCATTTAATAACAGGCAGGCGCACCTAAACGGTCTTTGCTATCGTCTAATTTTTCCTGCTCCATCACATTTTGAGCATCGAACTCTAGAATCCCCAGTACCTATTGCACCCTTACCATGGCATTCAGGACACGTGACTAGCCAATCTTCATCACGCTCATAGTACCTTCCAGGCATGAAATTCACCTTTTTTAATAATCTTCTGACCAACACCTTCCAGTTTCTATTTATCTATTTCCTAATATTTTAGCTATTGCGCGTGATTTCTCATGCATAAAAATACGCCAAACGGAGTCTTCTAAATTGAGCGCCAGACATACTACAAAGATCAAAGCATTGTTTCCAAAAAAAGAGCGATAAAATTAAGAAAGTAATAAAACAAATACAGTTCTAAACTGCATACCTTTATAAGATTGGGCGAGTATTGTATCGTTTGATAGAGTTCTGATAAAGGATATCGCTCTCGAACCGTTTGTCTTTTGTCATCTTCCTCTGCTCGAAAATTGGGGCTAAATATATGAAACTCAACAATGAAACAAGAACATTTGAAATGAAAATGCTGGGAAACGAAATACTCAAAATGGCCGGTGAAAAGCGAGAAGAAGCCATGAAGGCTTATCGAAAACTCTTATATTTCACATCGGACGAACCGATTTACCTAATTAGAGTATAGTAGTATAGTAATCAGTTCCGATTATCGATTTGAAGCTCCCTTGGAAAATACGTGATGATCCTAGACTGTGATGCACCAAATTACGGCGGATACGGCCGACTGTCACCGCATCAGACCCACTTCACTATGGTGGACACTTCTGAGGCGAAAAGTCGAAATGTGCTCAGCCTCTATCTGCCAGCGCGCTCTGCTTTTGTCCTATGCCCAACCTTAGAAGACGCATAACCATGAACATTTCTCAAATTAGAGAAAAAGGGAAGAGCAAAAATCCAGGATTGACTACAACACCGCCGACTTACTAAGCAGGTTACTAGTAAAACCGCGCATGTAAGCGATGCTGTATCAGCCTATGAGGCATGGAACTTGCCTAGCCGAAGAATGTTGCTGCTATGTCGTAGAGCTTAGAATCAACCGTTTTCAGTTTACCGACAACGTCTTTCAAGGGCACGGATACCATGGCGTTTCCTTGGATAGCAACCATCTGGCCGAATCTGCCCTCGTGGACTAGGTCAATCGCAGCGATTCCAAATCGGGTAGCTAAAACCCTGTCAAACGCAGTCGGAGAACCACCGCGTTGAAGATGACCCAGAACCACCACCCTGGTTTCAATGCTTTCACAGCTCTTCTCTATTTCCTTCCCTATGTAGTAACCCACGCCGCCAAACCTTACGTGCCCAAACTCGTCTAACCCGCTACTGTAAAGGATTTCTTCGCCGCCTTTTGGTTTAGCGCCTTCAGCGGCGACTATTATGCTGAAGTTTCGACCGCGTTTTTGCCTCTTCCTGATGCAATCGCAGACTTCTTCAATCTCGAAGGGCTTCTCAGGAATCAGAATCTCATCTGCCCCTCCGGCAATCCCTGCTTCTAGGGCGATCCAACCGGTGTGTCTACCCATAACTTCGAGGATTAACACCCTGTGATGCGCTTCTGCCGTTGTATGAAGCCTATCGAGTGCTTCACAAGCAATTGCAACCGCCGTTTGAAAACCAAACGTATAGTCTGTGCCAACCAGGTCGTTGTCGATCGTTTTTGGGACTCCGACGATGGGGAGCCCCTTTTCGTACAGTTTGTAGGCTACACCGAGCGTATCCTCTCCGCCTATTGCGATAACCGCTCCAATGGCGTTCTCGGAAACGGTTTTCAGGATATGTTTTGCTCCGTCTTCGCTCTTGAAAGGGTTGGTCCTTGACGTGCCTAGTATTGATCCGCCCTTGGGAAGCAGGCCTGAAATGGTATTCAGGTCTAAGGGGATGAATTCACCTTCGATTAATCCTTTCCAGCCGTCTTTAATCCCTACAGTTTCATATCCGTAGTCTTGAATTGCCTTTCTAACGATGGCTCTCAAGGCGGCGTTGATTCCAGGTGCGTCTCCCCCGCCGCTCAATATACCAATTTTCATCTTATCTTCTCCCCTTTTGTTACTCGCATTTCTGCCTACTCAAAAGTAGGTTGCTACTATTATAGATAACAGCCCGCCGGACATTAATTCAACTATTTATGAGTACGAAAATCGAACTTGAACATTTTTGGATAATGGGTTCCCGCCAGCCCGCCGTAGGCATTGTTACTACGAGTAAGCATTTGGCCTCAAAAAAGACGCAGTTCGCGGGAGAAATAAGCTGGAGTTGGGTTTAATCTCTTCTTTCGAGGAAGATTCCTGGAGTATTCACAAGGTTGAAACGGTTATTGGTAGCTTTTATGCCTGTCACTTGTTTCTTTGCTCACTCTGGTTTTTCCTAAACCACCATTGTGTGCACTCAACACGAATTGCAGCGTATTTCCCTTGAAAAATTCTCTAAATTGATTTCCACACTTAGTACACTTATACATCTTAACTCGGAATCGCCCGAAGTCCCATTCTTTATCAGGTTCTTTCACATGGGCTGTACAATTTGGACATTTCGGCATAACCTTCAACCTATCAGGCTAAAAGGCAAAATGACTATATATACCATTTTTAGACGCAAATTCTAAAGCCCACTTTTCGTCTCCAACGAAAGGTAACTCAAACCTTAGTGGCGAATTTACAGCACCAGCCGTCTTATCCTCTGTTAGGGGCAAATTTGAATTGCCGTCTTTGTTTTTTTCCGCGCGATCTGCGTGGCCCTGTTTCCGTTTCATTGAGCTTCGCAGTTACTTTTTTGTTCTTCTCATCCGTGTACCGTCTCTGTTGTTTTACGGGAGATGTTTGGGGCTTTGTTTCTTGCTCACTAGTCTTCACGTTTTCTTTTTCACTCATGTTCTTTCACCTCAGCTATTCGGGTTTTCTATTTTTGGAACAAAATAGTTAGTGAAAATAAATGCACTATTTTAGACTGTGGTACCGTAAGACTTTGGTTCTCTATCTTCACTGTAGTCTCTGTCCTCGTGGACTTCCTCTTCAGCTTCGTCTTCGTTTTCTTCTTCAGCTTCGCTTTCTTCTTCGTCTTCTTCAATTGCTCTATCTTCAGCTTCGCCTTCTGGCGGATAAGCCTTATCCAACCAAACTTCAAACTGTGTCTTGCTTTCAGAGCTAGAAAAAGCCCATTCACACAATTCACTAATGACTTTGCTAACGTCAATTTCGTGGTCGTCAGCTAAACGTTTCAAAAACTCTTCCCATTTCGCAGGTAAAGAAACTGAAAAACTACCCATTTAAAAACTATCTCCACTAACTTGTTAACTGCCAAGTTATATTTAAGCTTCAAATGCACTTGAGAATTCTACGCTCAGGAATTTCTACTTTAGTTCCTTTTTAGTCAGTCGATGCCCAAAAGTCTTTAAAAGATCAAAATAAAACTGCTCGAAAAGTCAGCGATGACCTAATTCAATTTACCTCTATTGTCAATTAACGAAGAGAAACCGGAAATGTTTCTACCTTTGCTCTTTTAACAATTGCAGTCGTTTGGCGACTTCTTTAGAAATTTTTTCTAAACCTACCGCTAATTCTTCACGATTAACTTCGTCTAAAGGGTACCATTTACCTTCCTTATCGATAAAAACAAGTTCCAATTTTCTATTAACCATTATTTCCACCCTATTAATCAAATGCTTATAGGTTCACGAATCGCTTAAACTTTTCTTGCCCATATCCATCAGCCGGGTAAACGTAACTTGCTTGGGATGGCACCATTCTAAAGAGGGACTTTCCAGCTAGATGGCCCATATGACACCTTCCGGAGGGTTTTCGAGGCTAACTGGCTTTCCCCGCGCCTTTCTGTTAGGCATTCTTATAATATAGTTATTGTAATTGAGGAGGGGCGACTTCATTCTTTATTCTTTTTTGTCGAGCCATGTTTTTACTGCTTCTTGAAGAGCTCGGGATAAGTCGCCTTTTTTGCCCCCGAATCTTTCTACTGTTTTTAATCTTAGCTGTTTTTCTAGCTCATCTGAGATGTCAACATTGACGCGGCCCATTTCAGTCACCGTTTTTATTGCACGCTTTGCGTGTCATATATTTTTAAGATAAGCGAACCGCCGATTTCTAAATTTCGCGTTTATTTTCATCATTTTTTTCGCTTTGATTCACTTATTCACATAGCATACTAAGTGCATACACACTTATAAGCATATGTGTTTAAGTGCTAAAGAATTTAGGTGGATAAGTGCGGTAGTGTGCTTTTCCCATGTTGAAATGTTGCCAGCCTAAGCGGTTATAATGTGCCTTTCCTTTACGTGGATTGAGGCTTTCAGATTGCCAGTGTTTATGTGTATCGTGCGCGGTCATAGGTAAAGAGTGAGATTGAGGTTTCTTGCACCGGCGACGTCAAGCGTGGAGAAGACTCCCTGGTGCTGCGGTAAGCCCATGATTGAAATAATCGACAACTAGACAATAGGTAGAGAATTTCGGTATCAGATACGATTTCATATCGTTTAGCTGTTATTTTGGGCTATCCGATACAATTTTATATCGTTTGTAAGTAGGGCGTTCGCTCTATTGTTTTTAAAATTTTGTTGGTTTTGGTGTGCAGTCACATACCTTATTTTGCTTCATGATTTAGCTAACGTGAGGAATTCTTTTGGTCCTACAATCCAGCTAAACCCGTGAAGGGCAGCAACCTTCCGAAGTCAAAGCGCCAAAAAAAGTACGGCTCATTTTCATTTTCCAAGAAGGTAACGGGAAAGGTCCCTCTCCTCCCCTAGGCGCCTAAATTGTGTAGTTGTCGCCTGTTTTGTTTTCTTCTGTTCTGTAGAAAGTTATGCATAGCTTGCAGAAATCAAGTGTCACTTCGTCCCAAGTTGTCTCGTTGTTTGCGAGGCGTTCAGCAGTTTCTTTGGCTTCTGCTTGGATTCTGGGCAGTACGTCGGTGAATTGTTCTGTGCCTTTGATTGCGCGTTTGGAGTTTATGTATTGGCTTACTGCTGCTTGAGTGGTTTTAAGTTTCTTTGCCGCTTCAACCTGAGTTAAATGGTAAGTGTTAATGAGTTCTTTGGCAACAAAGGACCTGAAAATTGGAAGAACGTACTTTCCTATGGTTTCGCATCGAGCACTCATTTTGATTCCGCAAATATAACAGCATTATACCTTAATAAATTGGACGCTTAATACATTTGAGGTCTAACTAATGTCTGACAATTTATTTCGTTAAAAAATTAAAAGCCGACCTCCCAAAGGAACCCTAAAAATAATCATAATTTTCACTTTTACTCACCCCTCCCCTGCTTTAAACTGTCGTTTCTTCGATGGATTAAAAGGTGAAAATGGCGTATTCAAAAATTCCGTAAAAAAGTGAAGACAGGACTATGAGCGCAAAGGAAGAAATAAGCATTGACGAGCTTATCCGCATGGAATGGGACATGATGGCTGATTTGAGAAAGATGCTGGCTGACCCGTCGCTTTCCAAAAGCGAGAAAATCCGTGTAGCCAACGCTATTGCATACCACTCGATTGCTCTGAACAAGCTGCTCGCTCGAAAAGGCGAGAAAGAGGAGTTTAATGAAGAATCACTGGGCGATTACGTCATGCATTATGCTTCGGGTAGGATGCGCAGTTACGTGAGGAGAGGCTTCAGGTTTTGGAAGAGAAGGCTTTCATTGCAGAGGTAACAGGTGACTTGGGGTTTGCAGCCTCGGTAGGCGAGGACTTATGGCGCAGACCTAAAGCTTTGAGGGAGCTTGTAGCTCATAAGGAAGTTATGGGCAGGCTTATCGAGGACCCAGTTTTCTTCGCGGCTTTAATGTGCGGCGATAAATGGCTCGTTAACGCGCCTGAGCATCAGAGGCTTCTTAGAGACGCAAGCCCAAGGCAGGTTGCAGTTTGCGGGCGGGGATGGGGTAAAAGCTTGGTTTTTAGCAGAAAGAACATGTGGCTTCTGTACACTAAGCCTAAGGTTGAAAGCCTCATCGTAAGCAGCACACAGCGGCAATCCATGATTATGTTTGATTACTGCTACTTTACCATCATGGCTAACCCGCTAATGCGGCAGATGATGCAGCGACCGGGGACAACCCGCACAACAATTAAACTTAAGCCCCCGCTGGGCGGACGCATTATTGCCTTGCCGTGCTCAAGAGACAAGCTCAGAGGCTACCACCCAGACTACGTCTTTATTGACGAGGCTTCGGTCGTTCCAGGCGAGATGATAACGGGCGAGATAATGATGATGCTAACGAAGCCGGGCGCGAGTTTAGTTATGAGCGGGACGCCGATGGGTTCAGACCATGTTTTCCGCAAAGCTTTCCTAGACACGAAACGCTACAGCGTACACCATTACCCGAGCTACCAGAGCCCGCTGGTTAGCACGGCGCAGCTTGATGAGTGGAAGGAAGTGATGACTCGTGAGGAGTGGCAGCGTGAGGTTGAAGGGTTATGGGTGGAAGCGACGCACACGTTCTTCCCCATGAATCTGATCGTTTCCTGTGTTGACCCTGAACTAGGCAACCCGGACTCGCCAGCCGCATACATCGAAGACATCGAAAAAGTCACGCCACACCAGAAACTCAATGGACCCTACTACGCGGGCCTAGACCTTGGCAAACAAGTTGACTACAGCGTGCTTGCCGTGGTTCAGAAGAGCTACAGCGGGCTTAGGCTAGTGCATAAACGCCAGTTTCCCTTGGGCACGAGCTACCCTGAAGTCATTGGCTACATAGCCAGAGCGCAGCAGGTATTCAACTTTGAAAGCTTGCACGTTGACAAAGGCGGAATAGGCGACGCCATCGTCGATGAATTATACAATATTCAAGTACGCGGGGTTGAAGGAGTATTCTTCACGGAGACTGAAAAAGAAAGTATGCTGAACAACCTTAAACTGCTCATGGAAAAGAAGCTCCTCAAGATAGCGGGAGATGACAAAACGCTAATCGCACAGGTCAACGAGCAACAGTACGAGTACCTGCAGCCTAAAACAGCGCAGGAAAGGATTCACCTCAAATTCTGGCATCCGCAGGGAAGGCATGATGACCAGCTGATGGCTTTGGCATTGGCATGCCGCGCAGCCCAACAAGCAACTCCGTCTGGTGTAGGTGCCGTGCTTCCGTCCTAAATTACGCATAATAGGTAATTTAAGTTCGAAGGTGTTGGCAAAGTTTAGTGTAACCTTGAAAATCCGAAGGACTAAAGCATCTTCTTCAGCGTCTCTTCAATATCTTTCCTTAAATCGGCGTCTTCAACCTTCGGCAGTAGCTGCAGTAGGCGTCCTCTTGTGCTTGTTTCTTCTTTATCCCCGAGGTTAACCCAGTACTTGCCTTCTTTGAGCCATGCCAGCAAGCGGGATTTTGGATAAGACTTAAATTTGTAATACATGTATTACATTGATGGTGCCTTAATGCAAAAGGTCATAGAAAAAGAAACAATCGTACCTATACGCTTCGCTAAGCAAGAACTGCAAAAGATAGATGAAGCAGCCAAACGCGTGGGCGCAAAATCAAGAAGCGCTTTCATAAGGCAAGCAACTGAAAGATACATTGAGGAAGTAGGCGGCTTGAAAATCATCGAAATAAGAGAAAACGTAAGTTTCAAGCAGGCTGGCGAGGAGATTCTTGCTTACTTGAAAGAGCACAAGGAAGCTGAAACCTTCGACATCGCTAATGACCTCAGGCTTGACTTGGATATCACAGTTAAAGTGCTGAAGAAGCTTTGGGAAGAGGGGAAAGTTAGTTGATAGGCAAAGAAGTGGGCGATCAACTATCGGCTGAGCAAATTGTATGTGAATGCCGCAGAATGAAAGGTCCAGTTCTGATCCACAAAGGCTCGCATAGGGCACAACGGTACGTTTTAGAGGGGCTTCCCGCAGTAGCGATAGTTTCAAAAAAATGGCGCCTTAGCTGAGCATATGGTTGTTTATGGCACCTAGAAATTAATCTTTCCCATCTTAATTATCACGAAAACTTAATAGTGAATGCTAACATTAGCTTCCTGCAGGTGTAAGCCGGGTGACTGAAAAAGTATTCAAGGCACCTCAGATAACGCCAGAAGAATACAAAAAGTACAGCGGAAGAAACGTGGCAATATACAAGGGCAAGATAATTGCTGACGGCAAGACCTCGAGCGAAGCATTTAAAAAAGCCCGCAGAAAATGCCCCGAAGCGAAAGCGGAAGAGATAGTGATAGATTATATCCAATCAGCGGACGTACTGATTCTTTGAGACGGTATGTTTTCAAATATGTGCCTGAATCAGTAGGGTCAAGGATAATTAACAGGCCAAAAGTTACAATCTTTCTTTACTCGATACAGAAAGAATGGCGTGGTTTTAATGTCTACGTTGATAGCGGCGCAGATATGTCATTGTTCACGAGAAGCGATGCAGAATTCTTAGGGCTCAGCCTCACTCAAGGCGAATACCGCCCGATAGCCGGCGTTGGGAGAGTGCTTGTTCCCGCTTACGTTCATGCAGTTAAAATGAAAATTGGCGACTCAGTTCTTGACGCGAAAGCCGCATTCGCAGACTCGGATGAAGTGCCACGGCTGCTCGGGAGAACCGACGTATTTTCGCATTTTAAAATAACCTTCGCTGAACAGGACTTGGAAATAATATTTGAAGCCCCGTAAGGGCTCAGCTTGAATGCTTAGGGCTTCGTCTTTAGTGTTTCTTCGATGTCTTTCCTCAGGTCAGCGTTTTCAACTTTTGGCAGAAGCTGCAGTAGGCGTCCTCTTGTGCTTGTTTCTTCTTTGCCTCCGAGGTTAACCCAGTACTTGTCCTCTTTCAGCCAAGCCAGCATAACCCGCGCCTCGGCTTCCGCAGCCTCATTTTTAGCTGACGGAAAAACAAGCCCAAACTTAACCGCATCCGCCATAAACTTTTCAAGCGCAGCGGTTACAGTGTACCCGTTTTTTGACGCTAAATCCTTGAAATCCTCATAAAGCTGAGGATTAAACCTGAACCCCTTTCTAGCCTTGTGCATAAGCAGACCTCTCTGTACCGTCAAAGTGTACCGTCTTTCTGTATATGCTTTACCCTCCTATAGGGTACACTTGCGCGCAAACACAAAACAAAAACCCGCCCAAAACCCAGCCCAAAAACCAACCCAAAAGCCGACAGCCTAAATCATTCTCAGCAAATCTGCCTTAGTGATGATGCCGATTACTTCGCCTTTTTTAGAAACTAAAACAGCCGAGTAAGTCTGCAGAAGGCTTGATATCACGGATAACGGGGCATCCTCGTTTATTTGAGGAAAAGCTTCTTCCATGATTTCCTCAGTCGGCAACTTAGATATCTCTTCTAAATCTTTCCCTGATAGGATCTGACGCAAAATCGCTTTTTCCGATATGCCGCCGACGGAATGTTTGCCTTCGAAAACGGGTATCTGAGAGTAACCGTAGTCTTTCATCAGTTTTACCACTTTAGAAACTGGGTCTTCTTTTTGGACTGAAACGACTTGATTATGAATAATTTTTTCGGTTAGTATTTTAGATTTAACTTCTAACCGTTCAAGCACATCAAAGATCGTTTTCACTTTGGTGTAGGATGAATCAATGGTTCCCGCTTCCAGCTTGGCGATCAGGGATTGGCTTACACCCGCCATTTTGGCCAGTTCTGACTGCTTTAAGCCTAGTTGACGTCTGCGCTTTGCGATTTCATCCAAAGTTGGGAACATTGTTTAGTAATTGGTTGCGCAGGTAATATTCTTTTTGGAATATTCTTTGCAAAAACCGATATAACGCCGTTATGCAGTAATGCCCCATAAAAGGTGAAAACAAGATGACTCCAAAAAAACTGGACACTCTCGCAATCCACGCTGGACAGGAAACAGCTGACCTAGCAACAAACGCAAGAGCAGTCCCCATATACCAAACAGCCTCATACATGTTCAAAAGCACAGAGCATGCAGCAAACCTGTTTGCCCTAAAAGAACTGGGAAACATTTACACCCGAATAATGAATCCCACAACCGACGTTTTCGAGAAAAGAGTCGCTGCAATCGAAGGCGGAACCGGTGCACTTGCCGTAGCCTCAGGACAGGCAGCCGTATCTCTCGCACTGCTGTCAATAACGCGGGTGGGCGATGAAATCGTTTCAGCCAACAACCTTTACGGCGGAACCTATGAACTCTTCCACTACACCTTCCCCAAACTTGGCAGAACCGTAAAATTCGTGGACTCAACAAAACCGGCAGAATTCAAAAAAGCCATAACCCACAAAACAAGGGCAATCTACGCTGAAACAATCGGCAATCCAAAACTTGACGTGCCCGACTTTGAGGTCATCGCCAAAATAGCACACGATGCAGGAATCCCCTTGGTTGTTGACAATACTGTGGGCGTGGGCTTAGTTAGACCGATAGATTATGGCGCTGATATAATCGTTGACTCAGCAACAAAATACATAGGCGGACACGGAACCAGCATAGGCGGCGTAATCGTTGACGGCGGCAAATTCAGTTGGAACGACGGAAACTTCCCAGAATTCACCGAGCCCGACCCAAGCTACCACGGAATCAAATACTGGGACACTTTCGGAAACTTCCCAGGCTTAGGAAACGTCGCATTCATCTTCAAAGTACGAGTGCAACTGCTAAGAGATCTGGGTCCAGCTTTAAGCCCATTCAACTCTTGGCTTTTCCTGCAGGGCTTAGAAACACTACCGCTTAGACAACACAAACACTCCGAAAACGCACTAAAAGTTGCAACCTACCTCAAGATCAATCCGCTGGTCAGCTGGGTTAACTATCCAGGTTTACCTGATAACCCGAACCACAAAATAGCCGAAAAATACCTCACAAACGGGTATGGCGGACTCATCGGCTTCGGCATAAAAGGCGGTTTGGAAGCAGGCAAAAAATTCATCGAATCAGTCCAACTGCTCTCGCACCTTGCAAACATCGGCGACGCAAAAAGCTTAGTCATCCATCCAGCGTCAACAACCCACCAACAGTTAACTCCTGAGGAACAGAAGGCAACAGGAGTAACTCAAGACTATATCAGATTATCAGTCGGCATCGAGGACCCTGAAGACATCATTGAAGACATAGAGCAAGCGTTACAGAAATCAGCGAAGCCTTAAATCTTACCAATTTTTTGGAGGCAACACATTTAGCAACAATTAACCAAACCCTTCAAGACCCTGAAATAAAACACTTTAGATTCGCTAACCCACCGAAGGAACTATCTCTCGAATCGGGCGAGAAACTTGGTCCAATAACGCTTGCCTACGAAACTTACGGCGAGCTCAACGCGCAAAAATCAAACGCGATTCTTGTGCTTCATGCGCTCAGCGGGGACGCCCATGCCGCTGGAGCCAATGGCTGGTGGGACAGCTTAATTGGTTCAGGCAAAGGCTTAGACACAAACAAGTATTTTGTAATCTGCTCTAACGTTATCGGCGGCTGCCAAGGTTCCACTGGTCCCTCTTCCATTAATCCGAAAACTTGCAAACCCTACGGCACCGACTTTCCCCTAATTTCAATCGGCGACATGGTGAACGCTCAAGTTCGCCTAATTAACCATTTAGGCATAGAGAAGCTTCTCTCAGTCATCGGCGGTTCCATGGGCGGCATGCAAGTTCTCCAGTGGATGGTGTCCTATCCTGAAAGAATACGGTCTGCCATACCAATCGCCACGACAATTAAGCATACGCCTCAGCAGATAGCGTTCAACGAGGTTGGCCGCCAAGCAATCATGGCTGATCCAGACTGGAAGAATGGGCATTATTATGGCTCAAGGGTTCCAGCGAAAGGCTTAGCCGTGGCACGAATGATCGGGCACATAACGTATATGAGTGATGCTTCAATGGCTGAAAAATTCGGAAGACGCCTCAAAGAAGACAAAGAACCCTTCAAGTTCGGCGCAGAGTTTGAGGTTGAAGGCTACTTGCATTATCGAGGCGACAACTTTGTCAAACGATTCGACGCCAACTCGTATCTCTACATTACCAAAGCCATAGATTACTTCAACATTCACAAAGGAAAAAACCTCGCCAACATCTTTAGCGGGTTAAAGGCGAAAGTGCTCGTAATATCTTTCAAATCGGACTGGCTGTATCCATCGTATCAGTCTCAAGAAATCGTGAAAGCCTGCAAACTGGCAGGAGTCGACACCACCTACTGCGAAATAAACTCAACTTACGGTCACGACGCATTCCTTTTGGAAACAGAGCAAGAAACCCTGTTAATCAAACACTTCCTCAACACAGCTTCAAACGGACATAACGGCGGTGCACAATGAAGCAGACGCCAGTAAAAACAGAGCACAAAATCATCCTAAACTGGATCAGCAAAGACGCTTCCGTGCTGGATCTTGGTTGCGGCGACGGAGAACTTTTAGCACTCCTCATAAACGAGAAGCAAGTGCATGCGCAGGGAATAGAACTAAGCGAAACTGCTATTCAACGCTGTGTTGCTTTGGGATTAAGCGTTTTTCAACAAGACATAGACACAGGCCTCTCCGAATACGCCGACAACTCATTCGACTACGTCATACTAAACCAGACACTGCAACAAGTGAAAAAACCAGACTTTGCCCTAGAAGAGGCCCTGCGAGTTGGAAAGAAGGTTATTGTCAGCTTCCCCAATTTCGTGCAAGCCTCAGCCAGATTCCAAATATTCTTCAAAGGAAGGGTCCCAGTAACCAAAGCGCTGCCTTACGAGTGGTATGACACACCAAACCTGCACTTCTTAGGCATTGCCGACTTCAAGAATTACTGCAAAAAAAGAAGCATCCACATCACAGACTCAGCATTCATCAGAAAAAATAGAAAAATCAAGCTTTTTCCCAATTTGTTTGCAGAAATTGGGCTGTTTCTTTTATCGTCATAAGAAAAAAATTTTTGAACTTTCACTTGCAGTAGTTTTTCAGGCAACTTTAGCCAGAAATGGTAGTGCAGAAAAGTCATCCGTCTGCCTTAATCGCGTGTTTTCCCTGAAAACCATAAAGGAGGTTTCTGATTCTTGGAACGATGAACCTAACAAACAAGTAAAAGAAGAAGACGATGCTTGTTATGAAGAAGCTCACCGGGTACGGCTCCCAAAACGCGATAAAGAGTCCCAGCCATGTTGCTATCAGAGCAATGGCTACAGAAATAACTATGACCTGCCGTGGTTGTTTTGCCAATAGCTGAGCGGTTGCAGCTGGCGTGACCATCAATGAGAAAATGAGAAGGACGCCTACTACTTGGACCGAAATCGACGTTGCGATCGCTACTAGGACCATG
>Ga0326727_10018660_pt1 | contig 14113 bp, 8 predicted proteins | sample MB2enrmetagenome_FD_207643 | JGI IMG/M metagenome (GOLD analysis project Ga0326727, IMG submission 207643) | Lab enriched peat soil microbial communities from McLean, Ithaca, NY, United States - MB29MY | ecosystem: Environmental > Terrestrial > Soil > Wetlands > Peat | place: USA: New York...
GGCGGCTACATCGCCTTCAACGAACGCGGTCACCAGCCCGGCTCCAACTGTCTGCCAGCCGGCAAAGGTCACGTTCGCTGACTTGAGCATGGCGTCAATCGCTTCAAACAACGCCACCAGGCCCTTGGTCTCAATCATTCCCAGCGCTTGCTTCATCGCTTCCCCTTCTTGTTGGTGCTACTTTAAAAGCTCGATTTCCCTGGTCAAATGCAACCCGCAGGCATTTGCCTCGTCGGTATCCATGTGCACATTGAGCCTGGAGTTCGGGTCAATGCGCACACGAACCCTGTCGAACGTCAGCCCCGACTCGCCGCCCACGCGAAGCCTCATGTTGTCACCCTGGCTCACGCCGAAGTAAGCCGCTTCGGCCGGATTCATATGTACGTGGATTGCGGCGCGAATCACGCCCTCTTTCAGCTCGACCACGCCTTTGGGCCCAATGAGGATCGCGCCCGGCGAACCCGCAATATCGCCCGAGAGCCGCACCGGAATATCGGTGATTCCGAGCATGATGGCATCGGTAAAAGCGAGCTCTACCTGGGTGGTTTTTCTCATCGGTCCCAGAATCCGCAGATTCGAATTCAGCCGGTTGCGCGGACCCACAATCGTCACCGTCTCTTTGGCGGCAAAGTTCCCTTCCTGGTGAAGCGCGCGATCGATGGTGAGATCCGCCCCCGGCCCGAAGAGTACATCCATGTCCTCGCGGCAAATGTGCATGTGCCGCGAAGAGGTCTGCACCACGAGCTCAGGCACTGCGCTTCCGCCGGCCCGCTTCAGGTATTCGAGCGCAACTTCACGAACGATTCGCTCTACCGCCGAACGCTCAATAACGCCAGCCCCACCCGAAATTCTTCCGTTGCTTCCCATAAATTCCTTAAGATTCGTTACGCTTTGGCCGTCATAGCGGCCTGGGCCCGCGCCCGTTCGACAGCCGCCACGGTCTCCAGCGCAATAATCGCTTCCTCGTTGGCCGGAATCACCATCACGCGCACCAGAGAGTCTTCATTCGAGATCGTTCCTTCTCCTCGAAGTGCGCGGTTCTTCTCTTCGTCCAGCGCAATCCCAAAGGCAGCCAGATCTCTCAGCACGGCGCTCCGAATTGCCGCGCTGTTCTCGCCAATTCCGCCGGAAAAGCTGATCGCGTCCACGCCTCCCAGCGAGACCATGAATGCGCCCAGGTAGTGCCGGATCGCCCGCACGAATACATCCAGCGCCAGCCGCGCGCGCTTGTCTCCGCGCTGCGCCTCTTGCTCCAGATCGCGGATGTCTCCGGTACCGCCGCCGATCCCCGCAAGTCCCGACTGACTGCACAACATTGCCGCCATCTGATCGGGGTCGAGATTGAGTTTTTTCATCATGTAGAGCACGGCAAAGGCATCGATGTCGCCTACCCGATTGTTTTGCGGCAATCCCGACTGCGGCGAGGTTCCAAAACTGGTGTCAACGGCGATGTCACCGGCGAATGCAGCCAGACTCGAACTCCCGCCCAGGTGGCATGAAATATGCCGCGCACTTCCGCTTGGCATCAGTTCCCTCACCCGTTTGCTGGCCGAGCGGTGGCTGGCGCCGTGAAACCCATACCGCCGGATTCCGTGCTGCTCCCGCCATGCGTAAGGAACCGCGTAGGTCGTTGCGAACTCCTCCATCTGCCGGTAGGGCGCTGTCTCAATCACTGCAACCAGCGGCGTGCCTGGCAGCTCCCGCCGGAATGTCCTGATGGCCGCGATGTAGTGCGGATTGTGCGCCGCGGCAAAGAACGAGAACTCTTCCATGGCGGCCAGAAATTCGTCATCGATGATCTGCGTGGCGTTCATGGGGCCGGCGTGCACCACCTTGAACCCCACCGCCTCCACCTCGTTCAGGCTCGCGATTGCCTTTCCGGGACCGGCAATCTCCGCTATGCACCGGTGAATCGCGGTTGCCTGGTCGGCACACTCACCTCCGGGCAGGCCGATTCGCTCCATGCGCCCCTGCGCGAGCACCCTCTCGTTTTCCTGCATATCGGCGAGCCGGTACTTGAACGAAGTGCTCCCGATATTCGGAATCAGACAGATCATAATTCTTGCTCGATATTGATTGTTATAGGAATAATATGGTAACTTATCAATCAAAGTCAATCAGTAAAGCCGAGAATTTTGCATGAACAGTCGAAAATCGCCTGAATTCTGCAACTTATCCTCGGGGGACCCGGAGCGGGCCCTCGCCAGGATTGAAGAGCTGGGTATCGTCGGGGCCGGCGGCGGGGGATTCCCCACGGCCGCCAAGCTCCGGACCCGGGTTTCGACCATCATTGCAAATGCCGCCGAGTGCGAGCCCCTCCTGCACAAAGACAAGGAACTCCTGCTGCATCAGGCTGAGCCGTTTCTCCGCGGACTCCAAATCGCGATGGAAATCTTAGGCGCTCGCGAAGGAGTGATCGGCATTAAAGACAAGTATCACGAGATCATCGACGCGCTTCGCGCTCAGACCCCGGCCGGCGTTCGCATCGTCCCCTTGCCCGACGTTTATCCGGCCGGCGACGAGTTTGTCCTCGTCCATCTGGTCACGGGCCGCATCATCCCGCCGGGAGGGCTGCCCAAAGACGTTGACGCTGTGGTGGCCAATGTCGAAACGCTCATGAACATCGGACTCGACCGGCCTGTCACGCACAAATACCTCACCGTCGCGGGATCCGTTCAGAACCCGTGCACGCTGCGCGTCCCTGTCGGAATCTCGATTGGCGAGGTCATCGATGCCGCAGGCGGCGCAACCTGTCCGGACTTCGCAGTTCTCCTGGGCGGCGTGATGATGGCCAAACCCGCCGCATGTCTCGAGGTTCCAGTCACCAAAACCACCGGCGGCGTCATCGTGCTGCCCTCTTCGCACTCGCTCATCCGCCGGCACACCGCACCCTGGCAGCAGATTGCTCGCGTCGGCCGCTCATCCTGCGATCAGTGCCGCTTCTGCACGGAGTTCTGCCCGCGGTTCCTTCTCGGCCATCCCATCGAACCCCATCGCGCCATGCAGAGCCTAGGGTTTGCGGAGGGTGCCGACGCAATGCTTGCCGGCACTCTCTACTGCTGCGAATGCAATCTCTGCACCATGTATGCCTGCCCTGAGGATCTCGACCCGAAGAACGTCTGCGTCCACTCCAAGCCGCTGGCGCGGGAGCGCGGCCTGGTCTACAAAGGCTCGCCCGAATCCATCAGCGCGCACCCCATGGCTGAGTTCCGGCGGGTTCCCATGCGCCGCCTCATTGCCAGACTCGGTTTAAGCGAATACAGGAATACAGGCCCGCTTATCGACCATCGCTTTGCGCCACGCAGCGTGATTCTCCCGCTCAAACAACATGCGGGAGCCGCCGCTTTGCCGCAGGTCCGAACCGGCGACCATGTTCGAGAAGGCGATCTGCTGGCCGCGCCGGAACACGGCAAACTCGGTGCGTGCATCCACGCGAGCGTCGATGGCGTCGTTACTCTCGCCGGCGACTCCATCGCTATCAAGGCCCTGTAGCGGCTGAAGGAAACTGATATGGAATCTGAAATTAACTCCGTTGGACTCATCGAGCTCTCGAGCGTGGCTGCGGGTCTTCTGGTTGAAGACTCGATGCTCAAGGCTGCCGCGGTTCGCCTTCTGCTGGCGCGCACCATCTGCTCCGGCAAGTTCCTCATTGTCGTCGCCGGCGATGTCACCTCGGTCCAGTCTGCACTCCACGCCGGAGCAGCTTCGGCCGCCGCCTCGCTGATCGAGCGCCGCCAGATCGCACGCGTCCATCCCTCTGTTCTGGCCGCAGTGTCGCAGGCGGTCGACATCAATTCCGATCAACTTCGCTCAATTGGTATCATTGAGACCTTTTCGGCGGCCAGCGCCATTGAAGCGGCCGATACGGCGGTCAAAGCGGCCAACGTCGTCCTGCTCCGCGTGCACCTGGCCATGGCGTTGGGCGGTAAAGGATTTGTCCTGATGGCCGGCGATGTATCAAGCGTTCAGGCAGCAGTTGCGGCAGCCTCAAAGGCAGTTGCCGAGGATGGCATGCTGGTGGGCCGGGCCGTGATTCCCGCACCCTCACCAGAGCTCTTCAGGGAATACATCTGAGTTCCGCTCCGTGCGCAGGATTGATTCTGATCTTCCGTTCACTGCGCCGGATTTTCTGCCTGCGCCGGCGTTTGCGACGCGACATGCGCAGTGGACTTGCGCACCACGAATCTGGGATGAACAGTAACCACCGCTGAGTGGGGCCGAAGATCCTTGTCGCGGATGAGCTTGAGCAAGGTGCGTGCGGCTTCCTGGCCCATGCTCCGGAGCGGTTGATGCACCGTTGTCAGCGGTGGATTGTTGGTGGCCGCAGCCAGTATGTCGTCGAACCCGACCACGGAAACGTCTTTGGGGATGCGTAGACCTGTCTCGCGAAGGGCCTGGATTGCGCCCATCGCGGTAAGGTCGTTAAATGCGAAGATTGCGGTAAAGCGCTTGCCGCTCTGAAGCAGGTCGCGCGTCACCTCGAATCCAGGCCCCGGTCCCGGCTCCAGGCTTTGCAGCTGCACCACCAGCTGAGGATCGATGAAGATGTCGAGGGCTTTTGCCGTTTCAACGATCGCAAGCCAGCGCCGGCTGGTGTCGGAACTGAGAGCTTGCCCTTTGATGTATGCGATCTGTTTATGCCCGAGCGACTTCAAATGGGTCAAAGCCAGTTCGGCGGCCTTGTTATGGTTGAGCTGAATGTTGACGACGCCGTCGCGGTGCGCGTTGCCCGAGACCGCAACCACCGGCACCGGCAGGTCTTCCTCGATGCTTGTGTCCACGGCAATGATCCCCTCTACAGAGCGGGCCAGCATCATGCGCGGGTACCCGCTAAGTAATTCATTTCGGTGCCTGTGGCTCACAACAAAGTAAAAGAAGCCTTCTTTGAGCAACTCATCTTCAATGCCGCCGAGAACGGCCGTTGAGTAACCTTCGCTGATCTCGGGGACGATGACGCCGATAGTGTACGTGCGCTTCTGGCGCAGGCTGCGGGCAACCGAGTTGGCGGTGTAACCGTAGAGAGCGGCGGCATGCAGAACACGCGTTTGCGTATCCTTGGATATACGAAACCTGTCAGCCTCGCCGTTAACGATGCGCGAGACAGTTGACTGAGAGAGACTGAGAGCTGCCGAGAGTTCCTTGAGAGAAATCGGCTTAAGCTGTTTTGGGGCCACCATGCCGCCTTTCAGAACAAAATGTATTGATACTCAAAATCGCTGCAGTGCTCCTTTCCAACGCTGTCAGCTTTGGTTCACGAATCCGGCAAGCTGCATCGCCCGGGCGCATTCAGGGTTGCTCATAAATGCTCGCCATATAAGCCCCGTGCGAAGATTCTCTGCCATCAGCACCGAGATGCCCTGATCGATTCCCAGTACATCCGTGTCGTACCAGTTGGCGGAAGGGTGAAACGCATCGACAAAGCCGTAGCGTCCTGACGCCGGGGTCGAGCCGAATTTCGTATTCAAGGCTTCAAGCATGGAAAGGCATTCATTCGGCAAAAACACCAGCGAACCGGCGGCAGCACATGGAACAACCGTTCCATCGATCGGGCCAAAGGCCGGCGGTCCGCCCCAGGCGGTGTATCCATCCGAATAATCCGACGAGGTAATACCCCAGTAATTCTCGTTGTACCACGCGCCGTTCACCTGAGGGTAGGACAAGCAAAAAGTCTCATGGGCCTGGGTGGCCGCGATGGAGTTCGAGAAGTAGTCGGTGTAGGCGTCGGTTTTATTGCGAAAATCGAAAAATGCGTGGGAGTATTGATGCGTAAACAGCGGATCGCTGTCGCTGCTGATATAGGAATATCCCTCGTAATTCGAAAGCGGACGCGCGAAGTTATCCCAGTACGAAGCGGCAATGGAATTGGACGGCGCCCCGATGGCCAGGAGATAAAGCATCATCAGCTCGCAATAAGTACCGTAACGGCCCGGTTCAAATCCTGACGCGGGCAGCCAAGCTTGCGCAAAGGTGCTGCCGCCATTCAGCATCCACGGCCAGTTCACGCGTTCGTAGATCTGCGTGGCCAGATCGGTGATCTGCGCGTCGCCAAAGTATGCGCGGGCCGTAAGCATGCCGCAGAGAAGAATGGCGGTGTCAATTGAAGAGACCTCAGAGCCTGAGAGCGGCTGGCCGGTCTCGATGTCGTTGAAGTGGTAAAAAAAACCGTTCTCATTGGGCATGCTGTTGAGGTGGAAGTCGAGCGTAGTCTGGACGCGCGCAGCGATGTCCGCGTGGGATTGGTAGCCGCGGCTGTCGGCAATCGAGAGCGCCGCCAGGCCGAAGCCGGTCGCGGCAATACTCGAAGTAAGCCGGGGATCCATCGCGCCGCCGAGGTTGTTTGCCGCGCGATCGAGCACTTGGCCGTTCGCCGGGCTGGCCTGCTCCCAGAAATAGAGGCAGGCCTGCTGCTCCAAACTGTCGAGGAATGCGTTGTCGGCGGCAGAGGGCGTCCACGCGCCGACAGGCAACGATGGAGGCCATGCTGGCTGGTAGGTCGAGGATTGCTGCACCGCGCTGCCGCCGCATCCCGGGAGGGGAATCATGGCCGAGCCCGCCGCCGCCAGCGCTGCCTTCACCATCTGGCGCCGGCTTATCGAGCGGATCGGGATCGGGCGCATGTCAATCCAATCCCTGGCCGTGGAATCCGGCCAGCTTCATGGCGCGAACGCTTTCTGGGTTGCTCATGAAGCTGCTCCATATCAGCCCGGTGCGCAGATTCTCGGCCATCACGACAGAGATTCCCTGGTCGATGCCGAGAACATCGGGGTCGTACCAGTTGGCGGCAGGGTGAAAGGCGTCGACAAAGCCGTAGCGGCCCCACGCCTGTTTACCCCAGCGCGAACGCATGGCGCGCAGGACGGCAAGGCACTCGGCCGGCAGAAAGGTCAGTGACCCGGCGGCGGCGCATGGAACCACGCTGCCGTCAATATCTCCCTGGGCTGGCGGTCCTCCCCACGCGGTATATCCAGTGGCGGAGTCGGATGCCGAGATGCCCCAGTAGTCGTCGGAGTACCACTGAGGGTAGGAGAGACAGAAGGCTTTATGGGCGCGGGTCGCCGTCACTGAGTTATCGAAATAGTTGGCGTAGGCATCGCGGCGATTTCTGAAGTCGTACCATGCCTGCGAATACTGGTGAGTGAAGATCGGATCGTCGCCGCCGATGTACTCCAGGCCCTTGTAGCGGATGACCGGCCGCGTGAAGGCGTTCCACGCATCCGGCGGCACTGGATGCGTAGGCGATCCGATGGCCAGCAGATAGATCATCATCAGCTCGCAATATTTGTTCCAGCGCGAAGCAAGGAAGCCTGTTTCGGGTTGCCAGCCCATTGAGAACGCCTTGCCGCCATTGAGGAACCACGGCCAGTCGACACGCTCGTAAATCTGCTGGGCGAGATGCTTGATGGCCGGATCATCAAAATATCCTTTTACGGTAAGAACTCCGCAAAGAAGAAGCGAAGTATCGATGGTAGAGAGCTCGCACTTCGACCAGCGCTTGCCGGTCTCAATATCAGTGAAGTGAAAAAAGAAGCCGTGCACCTCAGGCATGGCGTTCAGGTGCCAGCTCAGAGTGTTCTTGACTCGTTCGACAACCTGGGCATGGGGCAGGTAGCCGCGGCGATCGGCGATGCACAGCGCCGAAAGTCCGAAGCCGGTTGCGGCGATGCTGGCCATGCGGCGGGGATCGCGCGCACCGGCGAGATCGTTGCGAGCGCGGTCAAGAACCTGGCCGGTGTGCGCGCTGCCCTGTTCCCAGAAAAAGAGGCAGGCTTGCCTTTCGAGGTCCTCGAGCAACTCCTCATCTTCACGCGAGGGTTTCCACGCCGGATCGGCAAAGGCGAGCGAAGAAGGCAGCAATGCACATCCGGCGGCCGCCGCCATCGATTGAATCATCTGGCGCCGGCTTAGGGCCGGCTTGAGGAAAGGACTGTTCATTGATCATCCACTCCTTGCTGCTCTCCGCCAACCACAAAGGCCCCGCGCCCCGTCCTTTCCGCAAGTCGCCGCGGCGACTCGCGGAAGGATGGGATGCCACGAAAAGCCACTTCACAACTCCGCTTTGAAAGGGCACTGCCTTACAATCTGCGGAAAAACCCATGCTGCACGTCGTTTTGTGAAAGGGCACGACTTCAGTCGTGCCGATAAGGTCTCCAAAATGATTCCGGGGGCTTCAGCCCCTGAGGGACGCTTACAGAGAGTCTCAATCGTGTTTTTGAAATAGCCTCCAGTCGTTCTGAGCTGGGCCCAACCAACCACCGGACCGTGGAGAAGCTGCGGTTGAAAGTTGCAAACCAGCACAATCGATTGTGCGAACCAATTTCAACGCAAAACCTCACCCGCCGTCAAGTACCTGCCTCCATCTTCCGCCGCTCGCGCTCATCTTGGTTTGTCGGTACACGACGATGCGCAGATGGTATGGGCAACATACCCCGCGGCCGTGGCAAACGCCCGCCCGGCCTGGTCCATCCGCGCTGTTGCCGAATCCACACCTTCGGTGATAATCCCCCCGTCCCATTGACTGGTAAGAAGTATCTTCAGCGCGCGATCATGGCCGGCCTTCAGCAGAAGATGGTCAGCGACGCTCCAGGAGGTAGTGAATGGCAGCCGATAGCTGCCCGGCAAGCCAAACGGCTCATCGGAGTAAGAGTACTTGTAGCCGCTCGAGTGCAGCCACTGGTACGTGCGAACAAAAACCGGATCGTCCTGCGAGGTGAATCCGAGCGTTGGCAGTTTCATCAACGATTCGGGAGGCATCTCGGTGAACACAGCCCTCCTGCCGTCAGTGGCCGATGCGAAGATGGGGCCGTCTGCGCCAGGCGCCCCGGCAGCTACGCAATGGGCCATGATGGCGTCATGAAGTTGCGCCGCCCGTTCCGCCATTCTGGCGGCTTCCTCGGGCTGATTCAGCCGTTTGAAGAGCTCGGCCATGTCAAGAAGAACGCGCCAGGTAAGGACGTTATCTGAAGTGATGAAAGGAAGCACCTGAAACTCATCCTGCGGGTCCTGCAGCGATGAATAGAGACCGGTCGCCGGATCGAAGCGCCCCATCAGCCGGTCGCGAAGAGTCTCAAGCGCGGCCTGGTGCGAAGCCAGGAATGCCGCATCGTTGGTTTTGCTCACGTACTCGGCGAGAGCATGAATCGGCGCAACGGCTTCGTCGAGTTGGAACCCGTCCTCGAGTACAACGCCATCGATAAACCGGCTGTGCGTGCCTGCGTCGCGCAACTGCGTGGTGAGAGCGTAATCGAGCGCATCGCGGGCCATCGGAGTGTCGATATCGAGCAGTCCAGGGAAGCTCCAAAGCATCGCATCGCGATCCCAATAGGCTGCCGAAACGTAATAGCGCGGGCTGCGCGAAGTTACGCCAACCAGTTGTTCGGTGTCGATGGTCCTGCCCCAGGCATAGAGCTCGGTGAACAGGAAATTCCGGTTCATCAGCAGGTCGAGATCGGGCCGGCCCGTGGTTCGCGTACGCGCCTTGAGCCAGGTTGCGGCGCGGTCGATGATGGCGTCGGCGCCGTCGCGGTCGAGCATTTCGCGCAGGGCCCGCACATAATGCGTAGCGCTGAACTCCTCAACGCCTGCGCCGAAAACGAACAGCGACTCCGCCGCTTCTCCGGGCGCCAGCGCTACGGTGCGGCTGGCATCGACGGCCGGCGCGGGCGAAAGCGGCGGCATTGTAATCACCGCCTTTGAGCCGGGATGCAGCAGGGTCCAGGCAAAGTCGGTATCGCTGGTGATGAAGCTGAAGACCTCGGCAGGATCTACCCACGGGGCCATCGCCACGGTGCGTTCGCCATGCAGTTCCACGGGCACGTAGGTTACGCGTTTGAGCGATCCGAAGGCGGCCCTCGCTCCCAGCGTCACATCCACCGGCTTGGCACGATTGTTCTTGAGGGTCATGCGCAGAAAAGCCGCGCGCGATCCCGGCGGAGCGCACCATGTAACCGCGGCTTCAAGCCCGTCCATGGTCAGGTGTGCCGTGGGAATCCAGTACTCGGTCAGTTCCCATGAGGGGTTTCGGAATTCGAACGGCTTTCCGTCGGCGGTGAAATACGGCTGGATGGCCGGGGCGCCCGCGTCGCCTTCCACCTGCATCAGGCCGCGATGATGCATCGAGAGCACATTGAAAGTGGTCAACGCCCCATCCACCGCGCGTATATCGGGCAGCGAGATCCATTCGTTGCCGGTGGGCAGCACATCCGCCGGCGAAAGCTGAAGGGGAGCCCGCTGGCCGCCGGCAAGCTGTGGCAGGGCGGCAGCAAGCAGGCAAAGAGCCTTTACTGCGTTCGAGAGATTGAGCCGTGGGCGATCCAGCTTCGAAAAATAAACGAACCTCATATGGGGGGTCTTCCTTTCCAATCGGTTGCGGCGAGTGCCGCTCCCATCTCCGCCTGCCGGAATTCGTCGCGGCAAGCGCCAGGTCCCCTGCAATCTTACCCCCGGCGAGCCCTTTTTCGGACCGGATTTCCAAGCCAGTGAGTCGAGTCACTAAGTTGCGCTAACCCTAGTCACGGGAAGAGCTTCCCGGCGCAGCCCGGGGCCGGAATTCGGGGGTACAAAAAAATTCCGGTTGACAGAGATTTCATTGCGGTGGTATTTCTACACCGTTGCACAATCGATTGAGCACCTCTTTTCCGGCTAGAACAATCGGTTGAGCAAAAATCGCCCTCGGAGATTCGCACCGTTCGTTCATGCAGGGCGTCAGATTCACTGCAACCGCTTTTCAGGAGACCCGTTATGCCAATTCTCTGCTCAAAATACCATTCGAGTTCCGCCCGGCTGGGCAAGAACCTGTGTACCGCGCTGAAGGCCATCTGGCCTCTGGCATTCCTCATCCTCCTCCTACCAGCCCTTTCGGCGCGCGCCCAGTTCCGGACTTCGATCCAGGGCACTGTGACCGATCAGCAGGGCGCAGTCATACCCGGCGCAACCCTCACCCTCAAGAACCAGGCTACCGGCGAAACGGTGGTTCGCACTAGCGATGAGGTAGGCGTCTTCAACTTTAACGCTCTTCCCTCCAGCCGCTTTTCCCTCACCGTGGAAAGGGACGGGTTCGAGAAAAAGGTCCTCGACGATTTGCAGTTGATCCCCGAACAACCCAACGCCCTGAATATCCAGTTGCAAATCGGCGTCTCTTCTGAGACGGTCACCGTCAACGCATCCGCGACATCGGCTCTGGACACGGAAACCGCGAACAACGGGCAGACCATCTCGTCCAGCGACATTCAGCATATGCCCGTCTTCCAGCGTGATGCCACCGGCCTCGTTCAGACAGCTCCCGGCGTCACTGCCGACGGATCGCAAAATGCCGGAGGCGGCGGGTTTGCCTCTCCCGGAACACAGTCCGGAGCCTCGCACGGCGGCGGCGGCAACCTGGGCTCCAGCAGCAGCATCTTCGCAACCGAAAATGGCCCTTCGGCCAATGCCAACGGCAACCAGTTTGAGAACAACGGCTTCACCGTCGACGGCGTCAGCACGGTGAGCGCAGTCTGGGGCGGCGCGACGATCATCACTCCCAGCGAGGACTCAATCGACAACATCAGAATCGTCACCAACGACTACGATGCCGAAAACGGCCGTTTCGCGGGCGCGATGACCGAAATCACTACCAAGGGCGGAAGCAAAGATATCCACGGCAGTTTCTTCACCCAGATAGTCCGGCCTGGATTGAACGCCTACCAGCGCTGGAACGGCCCCGCTTCGGTTTCGGCAGGCACTCCGGCCGAGCGCGGATTGCTCAAGGACACCGACTTTTACAACCAGTTCGGCGGCAGCGTGGGCGGTCCCATCTGGAAGAACAAGGTCTTTGGCTTCTTCAACTACGAGGGACAGAGTCTGAACTCGCCGGCAACGGGCACAGGCTGGTATACCACCTCGGCGCTGGCTTCGCTGGCCCCCTCCAACAGCCTTGCCTACCAGTATTTGAACTTCAAGGGAGCCAGCGTTCAGGGCACGCCGATCACTTCAGCCTCCTGCCAGACCGCGGGAATACCGGCCGGTTTCTGCGCCAATGTTCCCGGCGGATTGAATATCGGCTCACCGCTCACCACCGGCCTGGGCACACAGGATCCCAATTACGTCGACAGCTCTTCTCCCGGCGTCGGAAGCGGACTTTCAACCACCGCTGATATTGCCGAATACACCTTGAGCCAGCCCAAATCCTCCCATTTCAAGCAATTTAACGGACGCGCGGACGCAGACGTAACCCAGAACGATCGTCTCAGCTTCACCATCTTCTGGGTTCCAACCTCGTTAAACTTCTATAACGGCGCCCATGGCTACAACCTCTTCCATCACTCGCAGAAGAACAATGCCACCTCGCTGATCTGGAACCACACCTTCTCGCCGACCCTACTGAACGAAGCCCGCTTCAACGCTGCCGGTTGGCGTTACAACGAGCTGAAAAGCAACCCGCAGGCACCCTTTGGGTTGCCCCAGGACTCTCTTTACAGCTCGATCGGAGGCATTAGTCTCGGCGGATGGGGCGTTGGCGCTCCGGGCATCTACGATCAGTGGACCTACGACTACAAAGACGTTGCCACCAAGGTGCTGCGCGCGCACACCATGAAGGCCGGTTTCGATCTGACCCGGCTCTACTACCTGAACGACCCGCTGGGAACACCCAGTTACGCCTTCCTGAATCTGTGGGATTTCATGAACGATGCGCCGGCCATCGAGAATGGCGGCTTCCAGGCAACCACCGGCATTCCGGGCGGCTACCGCAACGACAATCGCCAGAACATCCTGGGTGTCTTTTTCCAGGATGACTGGAAGGTGCGGCAGAACCTCACCCTGAATCTGGGTCTGCGCTGGTCCCACTTCGGACCTCTTACGGACAAAGACAACAACATGGGTGTGCTGCTCTTCGGCACCGGCTCCAACTATCTGACCGGTATGAGAATCAAGACCGGCGGGAACGCCTGGTCGGCGCAGAAGATGAACTTCGGACCGGAACTCGGCTTTGCCTGGCAACCTAAGATGTGGCTGCCCCCGAGCATGGCGAACAGGATCGTGGTGCGCGGCGGATTTGGCATCAACTACAACGGCATGGAGATCGCAAACTCCAACGCCGACGACGGCAACCCGCCGGGGACCAACGGCATGCCGGGCAACCCCGGTGTTCCCACCCCCACAAATATCAACCCCTATATCCTCTACGCGATGTCGAGCAGCCCAACTGACATCTTCGGCTACCCGGCCAACAAGAACACCATCACCGGGTTTACCTCCTCAGGTCTTCCCACAGGCGGCGGCGCGGGCCTGCAGACGACTGAGAACAACATGCCCACAGAGTACGTGGAGCATTACTCGCTGGACGTCGAATACAGTCTGCCTTACTCGCTGGTTGCCAATCTCGGCTACACGGGCAGCGTGGGCCGCCACCTTATGAACGTCTACGACGCCAACGCTCTGGGACCGCTGAAGGGTGCGGCGCTGAATCCGCTGGTGAATGACGTCCTGGTCTTCGGCAGCGGCGGCAGATCGACCAACAACATGATGCTGGCCGGGCTCAAACAGTCGTTTGCGCATGGCTTTTCTGCCGAGGCGCAATACACCTGGGCGCGCAGCCAGGATACGGGTTCCGGCCCGTACGAGCGTACTTTCTATCTGTACGACATGAAAGAGAACTATGGGCGCTCCGATTTCGACGTCAAGCAGACCTTCAAGCTGTTTGGCACCTGGCAGCCGGCCTTCGTTCCGCGCGGGAACGCCTGGGCCAATTGGGCCAATGGCTTCCAGCTCAGCGGGATCGCGACCTTCCACACCGGCTACGGGTGGACCCCGTACTTCTATCAGCCGCACAACTTCTACTGCAATGAATGCGATCAGTGGGGATCGCCGTCTCTAATCCCCCACTATCTCGGCACGGGCAACAAAGGCACCAGCAACAAGGGCTTCGAAAACGGAACGAACTTCGCCAATCCGGGCACCATCAACACCGGCGCCAACAACAACATGTTTTCCGACAACTATTTCAGCATTCCGGACTTCAGCGCCCTCATTACCGACAATGCGGGGCAAACAGCAACCACCCTGCCTCCGCCAGGCGCGGGCCGCAACTCTTTTCCCGGCCCCGGATACAGGGATGTGGACCTGAACATCGGCAAGTCGT
>Ga0326727_10018661_pt1 | contig 14113 bp, 15 predicted proteins | sample MB2enrmetagenome_FD_207643 | JGI IMG/M metagenome (GOLD analysis project Ga0326727, IMG submission 207643) | Lab enriched peat soil microbial communities from McLean, Ithaca, NY, United States - MB29MY | ecosystem: Environmental > Terrestrial > Soil > Wetlands > Peat | place: USA: New York...
TATTGCTCCCACGCAATGCGTTCGCGAGAGTTGTGCTCCATTTACAACGGGCATTCCGCTCCCAAATTGGATAAGGCGGTAATAGAATACCTCGGGCAGTTTTCAGACCCGCAACTGGTTAAGGAACGTCTAGCGGCAATAGACCAGAAAGAACTGGAGCGCCGCGAGGCAGAACTGCGCGATGTGGAAAAGCGACTGGCGAATTCAGAAGCTCAGTTTATGAACAGGCTTGACGACCTCTTGAAGCGTAAGATTTTAAACGAGCAGGAATTCGCCAGGGCTAACCAAGCAGCACGAGCAGAGGTATCTACGTTAGAAGTCCGAAAAAAGGAACTTAAAGATTGGACAGAGGAAGTGCGTGCTAGGACAAGCCTAGCTGACACGTTACCACAATCGATAAAAACATTTGTTGAGGCATTCGAGGGCTTGGATGTCCGCCAACAGAAAGCACAGTTGCAGATAATTCTAAAAGCCGTACATGTTTATGATGATGGTCGCATTGAACTGGAGTTCAGGCAATAGAAAGATAATAAAGAAGCCTTTAAATTCACTTACTTTGAACTCCTGACTTTTGCATCGAGAATTCACGTTCAGACAAAATGAGATTCTTGTTGATCACTTCTGGTTCAAATCTTTCTTGATTTGGTCGAACTGCTCCTTGGTTATCTGGCCTTTTGCATTGCGCTCTTTGGCAATATCAAGTGGCGTCTGTTTCATAGCGGTTGTTGGTCGAAAGTCGGCATTTCTGATTAAGCTGACAATGCCCCAAACCACTAAAACGATAAGCGCTATTGCGATAAGAGATTTCAATAAACCGCCGCCAAAACCCCAATACCACCCCACCCACTGGGCCCGATCATTTATTTTACCTCTGCTTGATAAGAATTCGTTAAAAAAACATATGGTTAGCCCACCAGAGAGTCTATTTTCTTGGCTATCTGATTTTCGATCTCAAAGTTCCATAAGGTTTCCGGTACATCGACCAAAAGGAATAATTCAGTTAATAATAGAGCCTCTGCAGCTGTAATTCCAGCATCGCTTGTGCAACGTCTCTAACTTAAATACCGTCACTCAATAATATTGTTAAATCACTCTATATCAACTGAGCTTTCTTAACCACTTTGTGGTTGCATCAGCCATTGTTCAGCGGTAAGATGTAGTCATGAGATTAAATTCTTTGGACATTGTTGAGCCAGTACCTGAATTGAATCAACCGCATGCTTTGGCTATGATCCAGCCTTGGACTGATGTCAGCGGCGTGGGCAGTCTCGTATTGTCACGTTTGGAGGCTTATCTTGGTGCCAAAGAATTAGGGGAACTGTCGCAACCCGGGGACTTTTTCGACTTTACACGATACCGACCCACACTTATCAGAAAAGCGAACAACCGTGAGGTTATTGTTCCCAATACTGTTATTACTTTTGGTATTGTTTCCGGCATGCAATCAGACCGTCACGACTTCATTTTTCTCAGACTTTTAGAACCACACATGAAGGCTGAAGCATATGTGGATTCGGTCATTGAACTCTTTAGGAATTTCGGAGTTAAAAGATACTGTCTGATTGGTTCGATATTTGATATGGTCCCCTACACCAGACCGTTATTGGTCACCGGCAACGCGAGTAATCCGGAACTTCAAAACGAGTTGGCTCTGGTAAATGTAAGACATAGTGATTACCAGGGGCCCACATCGATACTGTCTTTAATTGGGAACCGCGCTCTCCAGCTTGGTATAGAAACTTGCAGCATGATAGTACATTTACCCAATTATCTGACGATGGAAGAAGACTACAGAGGTGAAAAACGCCTTATGGAAATCATCTCTTTCCTTTACGGTTTCTCCTTACCAAAAGAAGACATGGAAAAAGCAAATGAACAAGAAGAGCAAGTCCGGTTAATTGCAGAACAAATGTTAAAACACGATCCGAGGCTGGGGGAAATCTTGAAACAACTGGAAGCTCACTATGATGGTGGAGCTAAACAAGATCAAAAGGAAACGAGACTATCCCCAGAGGTCGAAAAATTCCTTCTTGACTTGGAACGACGATTCCGGCAAGAATCACCATAAATGCTTGTCATGAATATTTAAAAGTACATATCCCTTAGTGTTTCAACATGCCAACAGTTTATGATATTAAACAGTGAATGTTAAAGATTACAGAAGCTTTAATATTGGATTGTAATCATTTGGTATGATATGAAAGAATATTTTTCCTGACAATTGATTCCAAAGGTTGAAGCTGAAGTTTATTAGAATTAAGAGCAGATCACCGACACATGCTGGAAATGGCTTTCAAACGCTCAGGATGCAGGTGGACTCTAGATATTGGAGAGCGTGATTTTGAAAAGTGGGGTGGCGAGTAAATCAGGACAACTTTAGGAGGGATAATTATGCCGGAACATCCATTAAAAATTTATGAAGAATTAGATCCGAAATTGCTGAGTTTGGTAAATGACACTCAAAAATCAGCCTTAGCTGAAGGTGCTTTGCCAAGGAAAATAAAATTGTTGATCGCTATGGTACTTGATGCTGAACATGGTGCATCAGAAGGTGTGCAATCGCTTGCACGGGAAGCAATCAAAGCTGGGGCAACAAAAGAGGAAATCACGGAAGCACTAAGAGTAGCTCAATATGTTTGTGGCGTGGGTTGTGTCTACACTGCGGCAAGAGCCCTCAAAGAAGTATTCGGTACTGGTGAGCAAAGTAAAAAGACATTATAGCTATTAGAGTTTTAAACCTCGTACTTGACGCAGCGTGTTAGACTCATCTAAAATGCATAGCATCAATAGGTATCAGTTATCAGACTTGAAACATGCCGGACAGAACAGAAATTCCTGCTATCTCTGAACTATTAAAGCTTACCGGTAAAACAGCAATTGTTACCGGCGGCGCCGCTGGCGTGGGATTTGCCATCAGCCGCAGACTTGCCCAATCCGGCGCTTGTGTTTTTGTTGCAGATATTGACGTCGAAAAAGCCAATCAAACCAGCAAGGAATTCAACTACATAGGACTAAACACTTTTCCTATTGAATGCGATATCGGTAACGAGGAATCAGTCATTCAAACGTTTAACGAAGTGTTTAAGAAACATTGTGGAATTGATATTTTGGTAAACAATGCTGGAATTTTCCCGCGTAAATTACTCGCAGAGATGAGCGGCGCGGAATTTGAGCGGGTACAAACCATTAATCTCAAAGGTGCATATATATGCAGCCGGGAAGCGGCAAAGCAAATGATAGAGAGGCGGACAGGAGGTTGTATTATCAATATTGTTTCTATCGATGCATTGCATCCCTCTGATGAAGGTATGGCTGCTTATGATTCCTCAAAAGCCGGTTTATTGATGCTCACTAAAAGTCTCGCCCGGGAACTTGGCCCGCATGATATCCGAGTAAATGCAGTAGCGCCCGGCGGAATATTGACCGAAGGATTCGGACATATGGTTCATACCCAATCGTCGGAAGAAGGTAAACGACGCTTGAAATCGTTCATGGCTCGTTTGCCGCTTGGGAGAATGGGAGAGCCGGATGAAGTTGCGTGTGCCGTCCTTTTTCTGGCTTCGTCGATGGCCAGCTACATAACGGGCAGTGATATTATCGTCGATGGCGGTTACCTCGTTTCCTAATGAATCTTTTTCGGAGGGAAATATGTCTAAAGTAGGCGTGATGACTGATAGCGTCGCAGGAATTCCCCGCCAAATGGCGGAGCAAATGCATATCACAACCGTCCCGGCTGCTCACATCACCTACAACGGCAACACTTTCACGGAGGGCGTCGATATTTCAATCAGTGAAGCCTATGCATTAATTGAAAAAGACCCGGACCGATTCGTAACATCGGCGATTAGCGCCGCTTTTCTCATCAATTCGTATCGGGAATTAAGTCTGAAAACAGATGAAATTTTATTTATAACCCTATCGGGATCTCTCAGCGCAGTTTGCCGGACCGCTCAAAATGCTGTTGATATTTTTGGTAAAGAGTCTCCAAAAACGGTAATTAAAATATTTGATTCGAGAACTTGTGCTGGCGCACAGGGATTAATTGTGCGAGCTGCTGCCGCAGCGGCGGAACAAGGCATGAGTCTGAATGAAATGATTGCAGTAGCTCAAAAGGTAAAGGATAACACCGGATACCTGGCGATGATCGATACTTTAAGATATGTTTACAGAACTGGGAGAATGTCCAAAATGGCGTCCCAGATGGCTGCCATATTAGGCATTAAACCCATCAGCCGTATTTCTAAACAAGGCACTCTTGATTATGTGACCAGGACACGCAAAAGGGATGATGGCATGAACAAAATGATTGAGCTTATCAGGCAGGAAACAAGGGGACAGCCGCTGCATTTCTGGGTGATGCATGCCGATGCCCCTGAAATTGCCGATACTTTTATCAAACGACTAAATGAAAACTTTAATTGCCTGAGTGTAACCAACAGTGAGTATAGCCCAGTGATGGGATACGGCACTGGGCGGCGGGCGCTTTCGGTTGGCTTTCATCCCGAACTGAATTTGCCGGCGGGAGTTTATTAGTTAAGACAAAGCAGTTTTGTGAAAATAGGTAAAATTTAAGAGAATAATTCATGACCGACACCACGATCATAAGCCCGAACAACTTGCCAGAAATTGAATATTTCCATTCCATAAATAGGGCTTTCCCCGGAAACTCCGAAATTATGGATTTTAAAGCACAAGGGAAAAAGGTCTTTGGTTGGCTGTGCACTTATGTGCCGGAAGAGTTAATCGTTGCTGCCGGGGCGCTGCCTGTCCGCATCACGGGATATGGGCGCGAAACTGATCTGGATGACGGCAACGCTTATCTGTACATCAATAATTGTTCTTTTTCTCGCAGCTGTTTCCAACGGGGGTTACGCGGCGATTATTCTTTCCTGGATGGTGTAGTGGGCGGTTCTACGTGTGACGGAGCACGTCGGCTGTTTGATGTCTGGCGTCGCTATATTAACACTCCCTTTTATCAGGTATTGACTGTTCCGCGGAAAACCACAGATGATGCTCAGGCTTTATACTTGAGTCAGGTAATTTCTTTCAAACAAAATCTGGAAGAATTTCTTGGTTTTGAAATCACGGAACAAAATTTATTAAATGCGGTTGAGCTATGTAACGAAACTAGAGGATTACTAAAAAAGCTTTATGAACTCCGGAAGCGCCTGGAGACTCCCATCACCGGTGCCCAAACCTTAGAGATTCTTACTGCGAGTTTCCGCATGCCGAAAGCTTCTTTTAACGCAAAACTAAAACATTTATTAGTTGCTCTTGAGAATTCTCCAGTAACTTATAAAGGGCGGGCACGGTTAATGCTAGTGGGTAGTGTCATGGACAATCCGGAATTCCTCCAATCTATCGAAGAAACGGGCGGACTGGTTGTTACTGACGAACTCTGCACCAGCACCCGATACTGGTCAGACCCGGTTATCATAAACAATGGAGAGCCGGTTATTAACGCAATAGCACATCGTTATCTAAGCAATTTCCCGTGTGCTCGCATGTATCCCTCGGAGGAGCGATTTGACCGCATAATGGCTTTATGTCGTGATTTCAAAGTCGATGGTGTTATAAGTCAAATTATCCGCTATTGCGTCCCCTACGCTCATGATGTTCCGCTGCTCAACGATAAAATGAAAGCAGCCAAAATACCGCTCCTAAATCTTGACGTGGAATATGGCTCATCGGGGTCCGGGCAAATTCGCACCCGTGTTCAAGCATTCCTGGAGATGATGGAGGCACATAAAAAGTGACAACTAATAACAAATTGAGCTCTATTGTCCAGAGCTGCCGTGTTATTCGTAAAATGTCTCAGCCCGGTCCGTATCAGAAAAGTGATGAACTTTATTATCAGAATCTTTCCACATACTATACTCGATTGCTGAAAGCTCGGGAAAATGGCGGGTTCATCGCGGCCCATACAGTATTCTTTCCCGCTGAAATCCTTTATGCGATGGATATTGTGCCCATGCATACCGAAATGACTACCTGGCTGATGGCCCTTTTCCTCGGTGAGCAAGCAGAGTTATTGTCGGCCGGTGCTGAAGTCGGACTCGCGGCAGAAATATGTTCTCCCCACCGCGGGTTAGCAGGGGCCTTCACGCGCGGATATTTACCGCATCCGGATGTAATGCTCTGGTCAAATTTGATTTGCGATAATACTGCCAAAAGCGGTGAGCTGGTGATGAAACTTTGCAACTGTCCCGGCTTTTTCCTGGATCATCCTTTTCAGCATAATAACGAGGAAGTCTCCTATCTGGTTAATGAATTAAAAAGTATGGTCCGGTTCCTGGAAGAAAAATCCGGGCACAAAATGAATTGGGACAAACTCTCTGAAATCGTAGCCCGGACAAACCAGCAGCTGGCGCTCACTAACGAAATAAACGAACTGCGGAAATTGGTCCCTTCGCCTTTTGCCGCTCAGGGCTTTTTAAAACTGCTTCTTGCGGATTATCTGTTTCCCGGCCAGCCCGAAGCCATTGCTTATTTGCAGCAGCTTCGTGATGAATTGAAGGATATTGTCAGGGAAAAGAATTTAAATCCAAGTTTGGAAAAACACCGTTTAATGACACTGTTTATTCCCCCCATTTACATGACATCGTATCTAGACAGGTTGTACTTGAAGTACGGCGCGGTGAGCGTCGTGGAACCGATGTTCACGAAATGGACTAAAGCAGAATTTAATCCATCGCAGGCGTTGAAAAGCGTTGCAGAAAAGTCTTACGTTATTCCGGAAAGTCATGTCATGTACGGACCTTTGAATGAAAATGTGATTAAATATGTTGTTGACAGTGCCCGAGATTATCAGGTCCAAGGCGCGGTTTTCTGGGCTTTTTTAGGTTGCAGACATGCCTGCGCCACCATTAAAATATTCAAAGACGCTCTTAATGAGGCAGGCATCCCGATGCTAGCAGTGGATTGTGATATCGTCGACCCCACGGTCAACCCGGAGGAAGAAATCGGGGAAAAATTAGAACGGTTTTTTGAGCTTCTGGATGAATTATGATTACAGCCATTGGTGTTGATATCGGCAGCCTTACGACCAAAGCAGTTGTTTTGGATGATAAAAAAATTGTCAGTTGGGCGGTACTCCGGTCGAGTGAGAAGACGGAATTCAGCGCGCGCACCGCCATCGAGCAATCACTGCAAAAAATCGGACTTGACTTCAAAATCGGACTTAATATAGTAGCCACGGGATTGGGCAGTAAAACGGTCACATTTAGCCGGTCTAAATCGTTGACCGCATGCTTGGCAAGAGGATCAAATTCGCTTTTCCCACAGGCGCGAATGGCAATTGATATGGGTGCCGAAAGCTCTACCGTGATTAGGATTAATGAACGGGGACGCGTTACAGACTGGCAAAGCCAGGACAAATGCGCGGCTGGCACCGGCATTTTCCTGGAACAGATGGCCAAACTGATTGGCGTTTCCATGAGTGAAATGGACGAGTTATCTTTTCAGGCCAAATCCCCGCCGGAAATCACCAATACGTGTGCTGTTTTTGCCGAATCGGAAGTAATATCTCATATTCATCGGGTTCCTGCCACTTCAAAAGAAGATATCGTGGCAGGGATTTATCGTTCGATTTTAGGACGGATAATCTCGATGTGCAAGCGAGCTGGAATACAAAGGGAAGTGATGGCCACGGGCGGAGTTGCTTTGAATAAAGGAATTATCTCAGTTTTGAGCAAAGAGCTTGGTTTTGAGATTCTGGTGCCTGAAAATCCCCAATTAGCGGCAGCGTTGGGTGCCGCCATCATCGCCCGCGAAACCGCAGGGGAGAAAGCATGATTGTCGCAGGTATCGATATCGGTTCCCGGTCAGCCAAAGCTGTCATTCTGAAAGATAAAGAAATTGTGTCCTCCGTCATCAGAGACACCGGGGCAGAAAGCATCAAGACCGGTTATCAGGCGATTGATACTGCGCTGCGTGCCGCCGGTCTTTCGCTTTCCGATTTGAAATACACAATAGCTACAGGCTATGGCAGAGTGTTGGTCCCGTTTGCTAATGAGAACATCTCCGAAATAACGTGCCATGCCCGCGGCGTCAATTGGTATTTTCCCTCGGTGAGAACCATTCTTGATATTGGCGGCCAGGATTGCAAAGCGATTAATTGTGATGGAAGCGGCGCGGTAACCAATTTTGTAATGAACGATAAATGTGCAGGCGGCACCGGCAGGTTCCTAGAGATGATTGCCGACGTGCTAAATGTCCCGCTTTCAGAAATAGGGGAATTAGCCTTGACTTCTCAAACAGCGACGTCCTTTAATACTGTTTGTGCAGTATTTGCGAAATCAGATGCGATTCGGTATTTTCGTCAGGGTGTAAAAAAATCCGATATTTTAGCCGGTCTGAATGACGCCATTGCTGCGCGTTGCTTAAGTCTTTTAAAACGGGTAACGATTGAAAAAGACTTTGCTATTACCGGGGGAATTGCAAAAAACAGCGGTATGGTTTATAAATTGACGGAAAAAGTTGGAATGACCCCGCTCCTGAGTCCTGATCCTCAATTAATCGGTGCGATCGGAGCGGCGCTGTTTGCAAATGACCGGATTGAATGTAATAAGGCCGTCCTTTCTCCGAAGGTTAATTATGGATACAGCGATGGTACCGGGGTGTATTACATTTCTATCGATGCGAACAAATGTGACGCCTGTAACGCCTGCGTTAATGTGTGTCCGGAAGCTCTTTTTGCCATTTCCAGTGAAAATGGTAAAGACGCTGCGGTGATCAAGCCGGAAATGCGAAAAAAAATTTCCCAAATGTGTCCCGGGTCCGGGAATTGCCGGAAAAATATTGATAAAAACTGTCAAAGTGTTTGTAAAAATAACGCAATCAGTCATTCCTGGTAAATAACCGAGAGGTGAAAAATTATGGATAATTCGGGAAAAATTGTAATAGCGGTAGATGCCATGGGCGGCGACTTCGCTCCTGACCAGATCGTACTTGGCGCCCTTCAATCAGCCAGAGATTTGAAAGTAGGCATTACACTGGTCGGGAAGAAATCAGAAATTGAATATGCAATAGGCAAAGCCAATATTGCCGGCATTACTGTTAGTATCGTCGAAGCCAGTGAAGTCATCACGGATCAGGAACAGCCGGCAATTGCGGTAATGAAAAAAAGAGACAATTCGCTATCGGTAGCAACGCGTTTGGTTAAAGAACAAAAAGCACAGGCAATGGTTAGTGCCGGTCCTACAGGTGCGATTATGGTAGCTGGGCTTCAGTTCCTCGGATCGTTACCTGGAGTAGAACGCCCCACTGTTGGCGGTTCTTTCCTTGGCCTGGCTCCCCGGACTGTTGTCCTGGACCTTGGAGCGAATGTAGGGTGCCAGCCTTACCAGTTGGTTAATTTTGCCGTTATTGGGGTGGCTTATGCCAAAACATTCTTAAAAGTTGAGAACCCGTCCGTTGGTTTACTTAACGTTGGCGTCGAAGAAGGCAAGGGGGATCCATTATCTAAAGAAGCCCATATGCTGCTTCGAAAAAGCGGTTTGAATTTTATCGGGAATGTCGAAGGACATGACATAGTAAGGGAAAAAGCCAATGTGATTGTTTGCGACGGCTTCACAGGTAATGTCTTGGTGAAATTCAGCGAAGGACTGGGGCAAATATTGAGCCATTGGCTGGGGCAAAAATTAAAGGATAAAATTTCACAGGCCGATAAAGAGAAAATCTGTAACGACCTATACGGCGTCCTGAGCCCAAGTCAGGCTATGGGCGGCGGACCGTTGCTCGGTATTAATGGTGTGGTATGTAAAGCACATGGCAACAGCCAGGCCCAACAAATCGCTGGTACAATTCAGCAGGCGAAAATGGCGGTTGAAAGCGGGTTCATCAATATTCTCCGCGAGAGTCTGGAAAAAGTCCATACTAATATCGGATAACAGGCAGGTAAAAAGATGTCAACTTCAGAAGATTTGATCAGAATAATTGCAAAAATTACTCACACGAACGTTACAGAGCTATCGCCTGTAACTCTATTGAAAAATGTCAAGGCTGATTCACTGCACTGGGTGCAAATTGTGGTTAGCGCAGAAACCCAGTTTGGAGTTGAGATTGACATCGAGATGATGAAGACTTTCCAAACCATCGGAGATTTTGGCGCCTACATTGACAAACTGAAGGCTCCTACTGCATGACGACGGCAAAAGCGATGGCATTTTCCAGGTTATGGGAAAGACTTATATGAACGCGAATTTTATCAATTCCTGCCAATTGTATTTGTGCATGGGGAATCCCACTCTTATCCGTCAGTATTTCAATTCTTGAGAATTCGCTGATTGTAATCCCGGAAAATGCTAAAGCTTTAATAATCGCTTCTTTCGCGGCGAACCTCGCGGCTAAATGCGGTGCGGGATCTGCGTAGCCGCGGCAATAGACAAGTTCGTTCGGGGTAAAAATTTTCTTCATTGTTGCTTTGTCCCCAATTAATTCTGTATCTCTGAATCGCCCAATGGTTTCGATATCCACTCCGATTCCTGAAATAACGGGATCAGCCAATTTTATCCCCCTACCATCAGTTTGTAACAGCAATTATTTTTTAAAATTAGATTTTAAAAAGGTAGTGCTCAAATGTGCAATCAAGGGATAATATAACCAGATAGTGATATGCCCCGCCGAAAACCATTTTAATTTAGGTTTACCACTTGCTTCCCAGAAATCGACCACCGCTTCCCGAGGAATATATTTGTCTCTTGTCGCATTTAACATTAATAACGGCTGGTTTATAAGATTATGCGCGAACGTCATAGGATCGGTTTGGAACGTCAAATCTGTGGGATTCACATTTTCAAAACCCGATGATTTTACAGCTTTCAAATATTCCTGATAAGCGGTTTGTTCTTTCTGAAACTCTTCCTCGGACAACACGTGCCCGTTACTGTAAGCTTTGGATTTACTCAATCTGTTTATTTTTCCGCTATTGCCGCCTGTTACTATAAAAACCCCGGCTTTAATTCGAGGATCATTTCCCATTGCGATGGCAGAAACTACTCCACCGTAACTGATACCCATGACGGCATTGTGTGCGATATCTATCTCCGGTCTTTCAGCCGCCCAGTCCAGCACCTGAAAAATATCGATGACGGAAAGCTGGCATCCTTCAAACCATTCCTGACTGCTTAGATTTGGAATGCGTTTTCTGATAACTTCCGGCATACGGGTAGAATGGAAAGGTAAATATAAAATGAAGGCCGCAATTCCCCTCTTCGCCAATGATGGTGCAAGCCATTTCCATGGAACAGCGCTGAAGTCTCCCATACCGTGCACCATTACCGCGAGTGGGCACTGATTTTTATGGCTAGGCTTATAATACAATCCTCTTACTCGGTTGTATTCCGAATAAATGGTAGGATGTGCGGTGGGAAAATCAACGGCGTAACGGACCCAATGCTTGGTTTTAACGTCCGTCTGCATATTAGCAATTACTGTGGTCTTTGAGTAGCTGTATGGATTCATTAGAATGACTCGCTAAATATGACGATTAGCTTGCTTTCCTTCGTCTGAAAAGGTCGGCAAAAAGTTTATGAGGGTTGTTGGTTCGTCTAATTTCTGCATTAATCACCGGTCCGAAATGCAGCAGCATTAAAATAACAAGCAGAAAAGGATAAACGAAATAAATCCATGAATGAGTAAACAATAACCCGGTAACCGGGACTGAAAGTAGACTGAGATTAAAAGAAAGAACAACATTGCGGGTCAGAGCCCACAGCATTAAGGTAATGCAAATGGCAACTAACATTTCCACAGGTAAAATGAAAAGCAGTACACCCAACGTGGCAGCCAGGCCGTTACCGCCTTTGAATTTGAGGTAAAAGGGCCAGATATGGCCGGCTACAACTGCTAATCCAGATGCCAGGATAAAATAGATATCCGGCCCTGCTTTGGAAAGAGATGGTAAGTTCGTCAGTCGGTACGCAATGAAAACAGCAGCAAAACCTTTTGCAATATCAAAAGACCCTGTTGCAATTCCGGCGATTTTGCCTACATTTAAAAAAGTATTTCTAGCGCCGACATTTCCGCCACTGACTTTTCGAATATCTTTATTGGCTGCTAGATGTGTGAAAAGATAAGCAAAAGGGATTGAACCCAAAAGATAACCAATAATGATTGCTATAATTCCCGTAACAATATTGTCAAATATCATATAAATGAATACCTTTTAAATATCAACTACGGAAAAAGGAAGCCTATTTTGTTGCTGGTTTTATCCTTGCTACAAGTGCCTCAAACTGTTTGGATGGCTCGGCTGTTCCAGCGGTGCTTTTGTTAATGGCATTCGCTATTCCTTGAATCTTTTCCGCTGGCACTGAAGCAATGATAACATTCTCTTCCCATCCAGCCATCCTTCTGGCACTGATATCTCCAACCGTGATGTTAAAATTACCAGACACCATTGGATAAGTAATGGCACCCCAACACAGCGATCCCCTCATTTCAAATGATGGTGTTTTACCATCCCAGAACTGAGCTAATGTAACAAGTCTTGACACCTGTTCCGCATTCACAAGAAAAATCACCAAATCAGGTTGGAAAATATCCTGAGTAAGAGGATAAAAATAAACTTTACTGGCCACCCCAACCGGTGGACTCGCGATCTTCCGTGATTCAATTCGTGATCTTGTTGCGGTTTTAACGTCGCACCATAGTTTTTCCCCTTCTACAAGCATTTTAAGAGATACTTGACTTATTTCAGTCAGGCCTAGACTACTTTTGCCGCCGCCGCAAGCACAGTTTTCCTTGGAAAGCATTATCACTTTGCCATTGGCAGCTTCCAATATGCCGTTGCATACGGCGTATTGACCATCCGCTAACTTAGCGGTAGTGGAATCATCAGTATATTTAACTCCTACCGCTTCCCTTTCGATACCCAATGCATCTCTGATTTCTTTAATCGGTTTCATCTTGTTCCTCTTTTCATGCTAGAGCTTGCGTCCTGATTCGTATTAAGTTTTATTCATTACCGCGTTGCCAAAACCTGACGATTTCTATGCAAAATGGATTCTCTGCTATAATTTTACTTGCTATTTTAGCATCCAAATTATGCAACAACAATCGTATTTTTATCAATCCAATCCCATATTTCCAAAATTATTATGATGCGTGAAATCGCTTATATCACGACGTACCCGCAAATATTTTGCTGGACTAGTGGAATAACCTAAACGGGCCGAATAGGCGATCTGTTGGGTTTTCGGGATATTCAGAAGTTTCATTACTTCCTTTGCTACAGGAGGGGCACTTATAGCACTTACGATATGAAAACCAATTCCCAATGAATTAGCCATAAGCCATATATTTTCCATCACGCAACCCAGGCTGATGATGCCCAGGAAATCTCCCTCCGAGGCTGGCGCTCTTTTACTGGGATCATAAAGCACAATTATCAAGGCGGAACTTGTCTGGATTAGTCGGCTTTGAAATGCTGTCAGCTGTTCTCCGGTTTCCGCATCTATTTTGCCTCCGGGATTTCTCATAAATGGAGGAAACATGGTCGCTAAAACTCCCACTTTTTTCTGAAGTAATTCTTCTTCTGATGAGGAGAGTTGTTGATAGTTTTCACGGATAAAGATTTCGGACATTGGACCTTTAATATCGCCGATAGCTTTCAACAATTTTTTATCGTCAACCACCATGATTTCAAAATTTTGCATATTGTGGGCAGTCGGTGCCCAACGTCCAGCTTCCAGTATCTGTATCATGTCTTGTCGTGGTATAGATCGTTTTGAGTCGTAAGGGCCCCTGGTTGATTTTCTGTCCTGTATAATTTGTAGTAAATCCGGCATATTTACCTCCGATAATCTATTCACTCATTTTCAAAACTGCTCGGAAATGAACTTTAGCAGTCATCATTTTTTCATAAGCTTGGGGTGCTTGTTCTAATGGAAAGACTTCGATTACAGGTAGAGCTCCGGTCAGAACACTGAAATTAATGGCATCTTCGGACTTATCTCCGGTGGATCGGGCAACCCATCCCTGTACGGCATGTCTTCCCCACAGTAATGATCCGGGTGGTATAACCAAAGGGTCACCAGGAGCTGATACTATTATCAACTGGCCATCAAAACCAAGGCCACCGATGACATCGGTAATGGCTTTGCTATTGGGT
>Ga0326727_10018663_pt1 | contig 14113 bp, 14 predicted proteins | sample MB2enrmetagenome_FD_207643 | JGI IMG/M metagenome (GOLD analysis project Ga0326727, IMG submission 207643) | Lab enriched peat soil microbial communities from McLean, Ithaca, NY, United States - MB29MY | ecosystem: Environmental > Terrestrial > Soil > Wetlands > Peat | place: USA: New York...
GATTGCACTACAATAAAAGAAAATTTCTTTACTAATTTTGCTTCAATTATCAGTCGCCATTCTTCAAAATCCAAAGACAGCTTTGTAGCAAAATATTCTCTTGCAAGCAAGTCAAGATTTTTTTTCGACGCAGCCTCACCCGCCGACTTTAAATATGCGGCAACGTTTTTATAAAGGTTCTTTGAATAAGATTTAGAAAATTCATTAATTTCATCCCAAAGCGATGTAATTAACTCATTTATTTCCCCGTTAAAATTATACAGCGCCAGTTTCTTTTGTTCGGATATCTTATTCATCTCGTTATTAAATTTTTCAATTTTTTCTTCAAAGATATCTACCGGGGTGCAAAGCGCTTTTTGTTCTAATTCTAATGAGAACAGAAGCTGTGAAAGATATAAACCGATTTTTCTTTTTGCACTGTTTTGAAGAATAGAAAACTTCTCCGATTTGATCGAATTTCTAATTTCATTTTCGAAAAATAAAATGCCTGAAGATGATAGTTTTGAAATGTCCTTGCATAACCTGCCCTCCAATGCAAATTTTGCGGAAACAGGATATAACCGGGCAGCAATTTTATGGTTTGCAGATGACAATATATTTTCCGTATAGGTGATTATTTCTTGACGGGAGGCTTCGTCAGCCATATCGATCTTGTTTAATACGAAATAGAATTTATCCGTACCGGACTTAACCTCTTCCAGGAATTGAAATTCGGTTTGGGTAATCGGCGGATCAACCGACAGGACGAAGATTGCGGCGTCAATCTTTGGAATAAAACTTTCGGTGGATTTAGTGTTATGCAAGAATAATGAACCGATGCCGGGCGTATCAATTAATACAATTCCGTCTTTTAGAAATTCAGATGGAAAAAGTATTTCAACAAGTTTCACCTTTTTTTCGTTTTTAGGATTGCCCGATTCGGTTATGTAATTAAATAATTCGTGCTGCGGAATATACTTAACTATATCGTTTTCAAAAATTATTTTTATTTCCTGTTTAACCCCAAATTTTAACATCGTGATAATTGAAGTAAGCGGCAGCAAAGCTGTAGGGAGGAGGTCGCAGCCTATGAGCGCATTAATAAGAGTGCTTTTCCCCCTTTTAAATTGGCCGATTACGACAAGATAAAGATATTCATTCCTTATTTTAGAAATTTCCGATTCAAGTTCGTATGAAATATGATCGAGATTATAACTTTTGGAAAGTTTAATCAGGCAATCAATTTGATCTTCATATTTTTCTGCAACCGGCATAGTTATTAAATAAATAATTTATTACAAAAATCATTATTAAGGCTTTTATTAGGAACTCTTTACAGTGAGCAGGAATATAAAAAACTCCTGCTCATATTAAATAATAAAAGCAGGAGTTATCAATTCCTATTATGAGAGGAATATTAAACGAACTCCATCGTTATAATAAAAATAAAATAATTAAATGGATTAGTCAAATGCGGGCGAAAGTTTGATTCTCGCCAACCGAAGAAGTCAAAATTACCTTTATTAACCCCGGCATTAGAGGACTAGATACTAATACACTGAATAGAAGAATTTATACCGGGAAAATACACCTCTTTTTTCGTAGTATGGTTACGAATAACGACTTTTATGGGAAATGCGATACTGCCTAATTTATTTATAAATACATCTTGAAAAATAAGGTAGATCGAATTTTATTCCAACCGGTATTTGGAGGGTGAACTTAAATGAAAACCAATACTCATCCGGCGGACAGGTTTTTATTTATATTAAAGGAATGAAACAAACCAGTACAGTGTGTACTAATAAAAGTTATTAGAATAATAAAGTTAGCGTTGCATTAAATCGAGCTTTTCTTTTTTAGCCAGCAACTCTTCTTTCGATTCAACATGATTTGAATCTACAATTATACAATCAACCGGACAAACAGCCATACATTGCGGTTCATTATGGAAGCCCACACACTCCGTACATTTATCCGGAACAATATAAAAGTAATCATTAATAAATGGCTCATGAGTTTTACCATCTAAAGACCACGGAACTCCGCCTTCATAGATTGCGGTATTAGGGCATTCGGGTTCACATGCGCCACAGTTGATACACTCATCTGTTATTAAGAGGGCCATAATTTTTATCCTTTTTTGTTAATCCCATTCTTCATTATCAATTTAATTAATAAAAAATATTTGAGCTTTGACATTGTTAAACTAAAAGTATTACAACGGAAGGTGAATGACTTAAGTCAGAAAAATATATATTTATTTGAGCGGGTTGATAATTTCTGCAAGCGCAATAGCATTATTAAGATTTGGTTCTTTTGATGAATAGAGAAGTGTTAAAGTACCTTTTTCTTTCTCAATTTTTTTTATCTGATTAAGAAATTCCTCTTCTTCTTTGAGTTCAACTTTATACTTTTCTTTAAAGAAATTCCATTTTTTAGGATCGTGGGAATACCATTTTCGTAACTCATTACTCGGAGCTATTTCTTTAAGCCACAGATTAATATTAGCTTTTTCTTTTGTTAAACCTCTTGGCCAAAGCCTGTCAACAAGAATCCTGTATCCATCGTCTTTAGATGGTTCATCATAAACGCGTTTTATTTTTATCATAGTTATTTCCTAAAATTTTTCTTCAACCATTTTACATAGTGTGTAACATTCTTAATATCAAGAATTTTTACTTTTTAATATTGTTTTGAATTATTTCCTTTACCAACATTTAAAAAAAATATTTCAGTGCCGATTTTCTTTACTGTATCTTGAAACATAGCCTCCAACTTCAGATTTAAATCCAACTGCAAGCCGCTTCCGTATTCTTTACCGGCAAGAATAATAAGAGGAGTATTATCTACTTTATACTTCATAGCTGCAGCAAATAGGAGGGCTGCAACTTCGCGTATTTTTGTCTTTATTACTTGAGGATTTTGCGGTATAGTGATAGCATGTAAATCAACGATTGAGTATATGCTATTGAAATCAGCTTGTGTTTCAACCCAGTGCCGAATTGCGGCAAGATAATTACCAATATGGATGTTGCCTGTCGGTTGAATTCCAGAAAACATTATTTTTTTCATTGGAACCATGTTCGTAAGAATATAATCATTTCTAACTCGAAAAATGGTCTATATAACTCGTTCCATAACATTTAAAACAAAACTTTGTAACTAATTTAATCTCAACTTAATACCAACCATCATTAGGGTTAACTCATTAAAATTATTGGGTACTTATACTATTTATATGTCTGATTTTACATTGCTTATTCTTATGTTTCCACAAAACTACTTAAACAAGCCTGATCAGGCTTCTTTATCCAATTAAAAACTGAAAAACCATCATCAGAACAACACCCATAGTTAGGGCTACATCAATATTACCGGGCGATGTCTCGCAAAACTCATCCATTTCTTCGAAATATTTTTTATAAAAATTAATGGGATCACTCCCAGTCCGGTTGCAACTGCTGCAATACTAGAGTATAAAATAACTCTTGTGATAATTGGCATAATCTAAACCTTTCAGTTTTTGAATGAAAGTAGTGATAATCAATTTGCTTTCTCTCTATGTTTTGGGATCGTGATCGGTTACAAGTTGAAGAATGTTTCCGGACTTAAGTAAATTTAATTTCTTAAATACAGTAGACTGTTTTAATTCCTGAAGAATAGTCTTACAATATAGTGTAGAAATATTTTCCTTTGTCATGAGAATACCCTTTTATACTATAACAATATTATGTTTTGATATTTTAGTTAGTAAGTAATCCAGTTTCTACTTTCTTTTCTAAGTAAAAATATATGTTTCTCTTTGACGGCGGTGTTAAGAAGATTAGCCAAAAAGCCAATAAAGCTTAATTTCTTTGAAAAAGGCAGGGCTAACCAACCGGCAGCGAGATGTTTACCTAAACTGATAAATTCACCCCATACTTTAGGCCGATAAGCAATCTTTTGATAGCCATAAGTTTCATTAAAGATATTTTGTGCAACCAATCTTCCTTGCTGTAGAGCAAATTGCGCTGCTGCAGGAACGGGTGAACCGGTACCAGGATTTATTGCGAGTGCATTATCACCCAGAGCATAAACAAATGGAAAATCTTGTGCTTTCAGATATTCATCTACAAGTATTCTTCCGACGGAGCCGGTTTTAAAACCGCTTTCCTTAATTAAATTAGAAATTCTTATCCCACCGGTCCACACTAAAGTTTTAGTTTTTATGGAATTCAAATCGGAGAGAAATACTTCATCTTCGTTTACTTGAATTATCTTAGTATTTGATAGAACTTTAATACCCTTGACATGTAATTTTTCTTCTATACTTGCCCGAATATTTTCTGAAACATTCGGCAAAATCTTTTCTGCCGCTTCTACTAAAAGTATCTCAAAGTCGTCTTCACTTAACCTATAGTTAGAAATGCAGCGTTTAACATGATCTGATAATTCGGTTGCAAATTCTACTCCGGATAAACCTCCGCCGCCAACAACAAAGGTGAGTTTTTGTTTCCTGCTATCGGTATTTTGTTCTGAAGAGGCTTTCGCGCAAAGCTGAGAGATATGGTTATAAATACTTACTGCATCCTCAAATGATTGCAGAGGAAATGAGAAATCACTAAGGCCCTCTATATTGTAGAAATTACTTTTACTTCCTATAGCAATAACTATAAAAATAAACGGAATTATCTCATCATCAAAAAATACCTTTTTGTTTACCGGATCAATTTTAGTTATCACGCCGCAATGAAAAATTATTTTCTTTTTAGAAATTATTCTGTCAATTGGGATCACCACTTCATTTTTATGGACTGCGGCTTCATGCAACTGAGTTTTAAGGGTGTGATACGGGTTTTTATCGATTAAATGAATTTTGATGTGATAACGTTTTCGGAAAAGGCTGCTTAACCTAAGAGCAGCAGTAATACCGCCGTATCCGGCACCAAGCACTACAATATTTTTATAGAAAGTATCCATTTTCAATTAATCATAGATTTGATCTCACTCTTATCATTTTCACAAATGTAAAAATACTTAGGAATCAATACATTAAATCAATCACGGAGAATTTTCCGGTCATAATTTGATTATTACCTTTATACATGCCGCCTAAAAACCTATTTACCATACTTCATAGATATTTTGTATAGTTTTATATTCTTCCATGGCTTCAACTATGCATCAATCAATGTTGTATATAAAATAATGACCTTAAAAAAATTTGCCAATGACTTAAGTCAAGGAAGAATTCTTTTGGTTGGAGAATTAACAAGAAAAGGAGGATATTGGAAGAGAAATGTTTTCTATATTACGAGATTCTTTAGCTTTTTAAAATCTTCAACAAAAATTGTTTTCCCATGCATCCTAATAATTTTATTATCTCTAAGTTTTTTCAATGCCCGGGAGATTGTTTCACTAATAGTTCCGAGATATGAAGCTAAAGTAGAAATGGAAATTGAAAGTCTGAAATATGGTTCAGGAAGATTTACGGTTCCGGATTTCTCAAGTTCTTTAATCATGTAACCCGCTAATCGATTTATAACTTCGGATAACGACAATTCGGCAGCTTTGACGCTGAGAGATTTTAACCGGCAGGCAAACCCGGTCATGATTTTTAAACTTAAATTGGAATTATTCGCTAATAAATTTAGAAATTCATTCTTGGGTACAAATAACAATATACTATCTTCCAAAGCTTGAACGTCAGCAGGGCAATCGCCGCCGGTAAACAAAGGGACATCACCAAAAACATTCGGCGGAGTTATAAAATGCAGAATGTATTCTTTACCCTCTTTGGAAATTTTGTATATTTTGACTGATCCCTTTAATACAATATAGAGACCTTTGAATTCATCGCCTTCATGGAATATAAAATCATTCTTTTTAATCTTAATTAAATTACTTAAAGCAGTAATTTTCCTAAAGTCATCAACACTAAGCTCAGAAAAGAGAGGGACTTCTTTTAAAGTTAGTTTAGAAGGTTTATTAATCATTGCTGTTAGAATAAATTTGTACAAATATAAATAATATTCCGGGAAATGTTTATGATGTAGAAAGTAAAAAACTTGGAATTAAGAGGTTCCAAAAACTTTGTAATAATTTAAATATTGATTTTGCTGATTTAAATCATTTCCAAAAGACATCGGCAGTATTAGATTTATATTCAAAGAAAAGTAAATATGTTAATTGGAATAAACATTATATAAAGGAGTTAATGATGTCAAAAATAAAAATTGAAATGATTTTAGATATTCATAAGGCATGTACCGAACCGCTCTACAAAATACTTGATGGCATTACTGACAAACAATTAAATTGGAGACCGGCGCCTGAATCACGTTCGGTAAATGAAATAATGGCGCATTTAATACGCGTTGATAATAAATTCTTGTCAAGGCTTGGACAGGAAAGTAAAACTGATGCACCTGTAAATGGTAGCGCTATGGAGACGCTAAACGCTTTAATAAATGTTCATAAGCAGCTTCATGTTCTTGTTCAAGGATTATCGGATGATTCTTTTCTTTTCAAGAAAAGCAATACAGAAGATGCGAAAGACAATGACACAATAAACGAGCATGTATTGCATAGCTGTCAGCATAATCTTTATCATCTTTCGCAGGTGATTTATCTTAGAAGAGCCTTAGACAGAAGTTGGCAGTCACCTATTATGGATTGGGATAACGCAACAAGAATAATAGCAAATTATTTATCTCCTAAACCTGAATGAAATCTATTTTTTAACTCCTGAAATTTAGAATTCATGTTTATTATTGAATTCATTCTATAATTACATACCAGCGATTACGAGATAAAAATGAAAAGCTAAAGTGATTATTAATAATTTTCTCTTAATCGATTATACCTGCCTTAAAAAACCAACAAATAAAACTTTAAAAAACTGACTTAAGTCAAAGGAACGTACTGCACTTTTGAATATTTTTGAAACAAAAAAGAAATTAAAGTAATTGGTTCGGCAACTAAAGGATTTGAGTTAATTTTGTACAAGCAAGGAAAATCATCCGGAAACAATATTCTCAATTTTTAAGGTACTTAAGACAGGGGATATTTTACAAGTATGATTTTTATCTATTTATTCATTGCATAATATAACTGAACAAGATAAAAAATATTAAAGGAAAAGAGAGATAAATGATAGATTCAATAAAAAAAAGTTTTCTAAAAGATGATATTAATTACCAGGATGGTTCTGTAGTAAGCAAACATATCATTAAAAAACTGAACGGAAACATTACGCTATTTGCATTCGATAAAGATGAATCTTTAACCGAACATAGCTCACCTTTTGAGGCTGTGGTATATATAGCCGAAGGAGAAATGGAAATTATGGTGGGTGGAAATCCCTACACGGTTAAAGCAGGTGAGATAATTATATTGCCGCCCAACATACCTCATGCCCTTAGAGCTGAACAAAAATCAAAAATGCTTTTAACAATGATAAAGTAAGGAAGAAATTCTTTGGATAAAGAAAATAACCGATCCCTTTTAGATAATATTCCTCTTGTGTATTCATGCTCAGGCTGTAGTAACATTGCCCAACTTGCTAATGATGTTGCCGTAAAAATGGATAGAAAAGGAATTGCCGAAATGTCATGTATTGCAGGCGTTGGCGGAAATGTAAAACCGCTTGTACAGAAAGCAAAGTCAGGAAGAAAGGTTATAGCAATTGACGGTTGTGCTCTGCAATGTGCAAAAAGTTGTTTGAACAAAGTTAGTGTTGAACCGGATATTTATTATGTGCTAACAGACTACGGAATGAAGAAGGAATATCATAAAGATTTTAATGATGAAACAATAGATGAGATATTTGAATTAATATATCGCGAAAATTTCGAAGTTGATTTAAGTACAACTTTAAAACAATAAATTTTTCTAACTAATAATTGAACATGAAAGACTAAAAATAGATATCGGAATAAATGGCACAGAAAGAACAATAATGAGACTTAATAGAATAATCTTGATATCTGTATTAATAACGGCAGTTTCAACAATAATTACTGTTACACTTCAATTAACCGGATGTGAAGGATATTCAGACAAAGTGAGCGGTGAAGAATATGCAAATTTGACCTATGCCCCGGAAGTGCCGATTGCAATAACAAGGGATCATCCGGTCAAGGTAATCGTAAATTTAGAAACAATACAAGTAACAGGCAGGTTAGCGGACGGTGTAAAATACAATTTCTGGACATTTGGTGGAAAGGTTCCCGGCGAATTTATTAGAGTAAAAGAAGGTGATGAAGTAGAAATGCATATAGATAATAGTCCGCTTTGCACGGTACCTCACAGCATTGACCTTCATGCAGTAAGTGGACCGGGGGGTGGTGGCTCAGCTTCTCAAACAATGCCGGGACATTCTTCAACATTTACATTTAAAGCAGAACACCCTGGACTTTTTGTATATCATTGTGCAACACAGCCTGTACCGCTTCATATAGCAAACGGAATGTACGGACTTATTTATGTAGAACCGAAAGAAGGTTTGCCGCCGGTTGATCATGAATATTATATTATGGAAAGTGAATTTTATACAACCGGAGAGTACGGGGTTCCCGGGTTACAAGAATTCTCTTTGGATAAGGCGTTAGCAGAAGATCCAACCTATGTTGTTTTTAATGGTTCCGTCGGAGCTTTAACCGGTAATAATTCACTTCATGCAAGTGTGGGAGAAACTATAAGACTTTTTGTCGGAAACATCGGTCCATCATTAATTTCTTCATTCCATATAATCGGAGTAGTATTTGACAAAGTTTATTTATTCGGCGGAACAAATGTAACTCAAGAAAATGTTCAGACAGTTACAATACCATCCGGCGGGGCAGCTATAGTAGAATTTAAAGTTAAAGTACCCGGTTCATATACAATTGTTGATCATTCAATATTTAGGGCTTTCAATAAAGGTGCAGTAGGTATACTTACTGTCACGGGTGATAAGAATAAAGAAATATATTCAGGTAAGCAGTCTGATGATTTGTATTACGGCTCGGAATTGGATAAGAAACTTGAAAATAATACAGGAGGAAATGCTGATGTTAATAATGGAGATGACAATTCTTCCGAAGTAAATTCAAACAGCATTGATGATATTGTAGCTGCAGGTAAAAAAGTATTTCTGACTACCTGCTTTGCATGTCATCAACCGGACGGGAGAGGTGTGCCGAATGTATTTCCGCCTCTTGCACAATCAAATTTCTTAAATGCCGACAAACAGAGAGCAATCGGAATCGTTTTGCATGGGAAGACCGGGGCTGTTAATGTAAACGGGAAACAGTTTAATAATGTAATGCCTCCACAAAATTTAAGCGACGATCAAATTGCCGCAGTATTAACATATGTATACCATTCTTTCGGAAATTCCGGTAAAACGGTAACCACGGAAGAAGTAGCAAAGGTTCGAAGCGGAAAATAGCCCGGATAAAAATTAACAAAAGAAACAAATATTACAATATTGTTGGCGCTGTTATTCGGGTGCACTTTATTTGGAAAGGACAGAGGAAAATCATCAGCTTAAATGATGTGAATAATTACAGGTTTGTACTTGTATCAATTAATCCTTTAAGAGATACGCCGGAAAGATTAAATTTGAACCTAAATCCGTGGTTAAAGTAAATCTTGTTTGGGAGCCGGCACGAACACCGGATTTAATAACTTTTGTGGTAAAAAGAGACTTAGGGTTTTAAGAAAGTAACTTAAATGTTTTCAACGGTTAGATACTTTATCAAAACAAGCATAATATTTTTGATTACCGGTATACTTACCGGGTTATATATGTCGCTTAATAAACATTTGTTCTACAACGGTGTTTTGCCGGAATTGATATCTGCACATACCCATATAATTCTTGCCGGTTCTGTGATGATGATGATAATGGGTGTAGCATTGTGGTTTTTTCCCCGCGCAGAAAAGAACGATAAGAAATATAATCCCGGCCTTATTCTTTTTACTTACTGGGTAATGACAACATCAACTGCTTTACGGTTTGTATTTCAAATAATAAAAGCTTTTACTTTTATAAAATTTGTTGATACCGGCATATCTATTTTTTCAATATTTCAAGTTATAGCAATACTACTTTTCTTTTATGCAATCTGGGGAAGGATCAGGGCGGTAGGCAGCCAATACCGCGAAGCAAAAGGAGAAAGGTTTTAATGCCATATGTAATAACAAATGAATGTATAAACTGCCGGGCATGTGAGATTGAATGCCCGGTAGAAGCGGTTAAAAGGCCACAAGATAGAATTATTGTTGAAGAAAAGATAAGCAATTATATTTCATAGGAGCATTATTATATAGACCAGGAGATATGCGATGAGTGCATACTATTTAGTAAGCCTATATGCTCAGAACTATGCCCGATGGACACAATTAAGAAAATATGATTTAATAAGTAGGGGAAAGAAGAATGATCAAGAGGATTGTAAGAAACGATTAAATGTACTGACCATTTAATATATTAAAAAGCTGTCATGTAAAGGCAGCTTTTTTGTAATGGATGTCCGATAAATAATTATGACCCGCTCAACGTTTGTGTTTAAAAAACTTTATTGAAATCTTAAATATCTAAAAACATAATATTATACCTAACCCGGCAATGGGATTCGCCTTAAACCGTCCAATTATTCTTTCCTGACTGATAACTCCTGTCTTAAAAATCAGATATTAATTTATTATATTGCTAATTAAGATAGGAAAACATCGGATGCAGAATTATATGATTATGTTTCTTGTATTTGGAGGCGCTTTCCGTTACCGGGAATCCAATTTTGTTTACCAATTTTTTCATACTGCATTTTATCCCGGACCTATTACCGGAGTTATTTCTCACACTTCCTGCACATTTTACAGCATACAAAATTTCAAAATTTTTAACCGGAGAAGATAATGGAACTTAAAGGCGAAGCAAAATTACTAAGAATTTTTGTAGGGGAAACCGATAAAATCGGCCATATTCCCGTATATGAAAAAATCGTACTGGAAGCGCGGAAGTTACACCTTGCCGGGGCAACGGTTTATAAAGGGATAATGAGTTACGGAAAAACAAGCAGGATACATACTGCAAAAATCTTACGACTCTCCGAAGATATGCCGATAGTAATTGAAATTGTTGACGATGAAAGTAAAATTGAGAATTTTTTACCGGTACTGCATGATGTTTTTGAAAAAGCTGACTGCGGAGGCTTAATAACAATGGAAAAAGCAGAAATTATAAAATACACCGGGCGTACTTCAAATTCATAATTTATTAGGTTTGGTATTGTGCAAATTAAAGCAGGAGTAATTTTTTTAGCGATTAAATAAATACAAAATAACAAGGCGATGGGGTTCGCCGAAAAATATCCCGGTTAAACCGGGATTAATGACTCCTTACATCATGGTAATTTCCATGGCGAGAGGAGTTTTTTTGTTATGTGGACAAAATAATAACAAAATGGCAATAAAATGAAACCGGGTTCAAAAAATGCAGTGTTGAGCTTGTTAAAAAAACTGCCCTGGAACAATACTTCGTCTTATTTATTTAATAAATGAGGTTACCGATGACCAAAAAATTGAGTATTTTATATAACCACCAAAAATAAACTTTGGCAAGTTTGACAAAAATATGGGCAGTTATATAAAAAATTACTAATACCTTTTTCAAAAGAGATGCAAGATGAAATGAAAAAACCGGGTAAAACTTTGAAATATCCCGTCGTAAGATAAAACAAAAATTGGAATTAGAGCGATAAAAGGAAAATATATTCCGGGTTTTCCTTTGATCGTAAATAAATAAAAGAAAAAAATAATAAATCAAATAAGGAGTAAGTTAAATGAAAGTTACAAAGGTAATAGGGAGGGAGATATTGGATTCCCGCGGTAATCCCACAGTTGAAGTTGACGTTACCCTGAGCAATAAATATTTAGGAAGAGCTATCGTACCTTCCGGGGCAAGCACCGGCGAGCGTGAAGCAATGGAATTAAGAGACGGCGATAAAAGCAGGTTTAAAGGCAAAGGAGTTCTTAAAGCTGTTGAAAAAGTTAATAAAGATATAGCTAAATGTATTACCGGTAAAAATTTTGATTCATTAAAAGATATTGATAATAGTATGATCAAACTTGACGGTACCCCGAATAAATCAAGACTCGGGGCAAATGCTATTCTCGGCGTGTCAATTGCATTTGCACGGGCCGCTGCTTTGAAAGAAGGAGTCCCTCTTTACCGGTATCTGAAGAACAGAGGTAAATATTTAATGCCGGTGCCCTGCATGAATGTTATAAACGGGGGAAAGCATGCGGATAATAACGTTGACTTCCAGGAATTTATGATTGCATCCCACAATGCAGATTCCTTCAGGGAAGCAATTAGAAAAGGAATAGAAGTATTTCATACATTAAAAGAAATACTGAAGAAAAAAGGTTATTCCACAGGCGTTGGCGATGAAGGCGGTTTTGCTCCGAATCTAAAGTCGAACCAGGAAGCTGTGGAAGTAATATTAGAAGCAATAACAGCGGCAGGTTATAAACCCGGCGAGGATGTTTCCATATGCCTTGACCCGGCAACAAGCGAAATGTGGGAAAACGGCAAATACAAATTTTTTAAGTCGGACCAGCATCTGGTAACATCCGATGAAATGGTTGATATATGGAAAAAATGGGCTAACGATTACCCAATTATTCTTTTGGAAGACGGCATGGCTGAAAATGATTGGGAAGGCTGGAAAAATCTTACTAAAGAATTAGGCGACAAAATTGAATTAGTCGGTGATGATATTTTCTGTACAAATCCAAAAATTTTAAAAGAAGGAATTGAACAGGGAGTCGGGAATTCTATCCTTATAAAACTCAATCAAATAGGCACAGTAACGGAGACTCTAAAGACAATTGAACTTGCGAAGAAAAATAATTATAATTATTTCATTTCACATAGAAGCGGTGAAACGGAAGACACAACTATCGCAGACCTTACAGTAGCTACAAATGCGGGCCATCTAAAAACCGGCAGCGGCTGCAGGAGTGAACGTATTGCAAAGTTTAATCAGCTAATCAGGATAGAAGAAGAGCTGGGCAAAGCTGCTTCTTTTGCGGGATTGAAAGCTTTCAAAAATAAATAATAAACAGTGAATTTAGGAGGCGCTAATTAATTAGAGTCTTCTAATTATGTTTGGATGGAAGTGAAATTACTTTAAGAGAAAATCTCTTTGAGATTTTCTCTTAATTATCTTCTAATGTTTAAATGTGGATTAGTCTATTCCCAGGATTTTCACCAAATTTCCCCGGTTTAATCCGTTTAATTTCCGTTGACAATAATTTTTCCCCTAATGTATCTGCGTAATTAACAATTTTATAGAGTTATATAGGGAATTTCTTGCCACTGAGGCGGAGCGCGGGTTTGAAGTATAGAAGGAGTTTGGCAAATTAGAATTATATAAGATAGAACTAAATTTATAAAAAGGAAAACAGTTACAATCGGAAGTTCAATCTTGAATCGCAGATTTATTAACAATAAAATTTGAACTAACTTTCTTTAGCTAAATCCATTTTCATTTTTGTCCGCAATAATTTTGTCATCAATAGTATCCAGCATTAAATCAACCGGCAGATATGGATTTAATTTCTAAATTGTGAAAATAAACGCCGCGGTTATATCTTTTTTACCCCCATCATTATATTTATAATAATTAGAATAGATTTGAATAATCGAGGAAAAAATATTTATATATATTACTTACCTAATTTTGGTTTCATTTCTATTGATTTTAGAAGTAAGAATATTCCCGCAAGTATAAAAGGGAAACTTAATAATTGTCCCATATTCAAAGGCATAGAATTTTCAAATGAAGACTGATTTTCTTTAAAGAACTCAATTAAAAACCTTGCAGCGAATAGTAAAATTAAAAACAACCCGGTTATGAAACCGGATTTTTCAACGATATTATTTTTCTTACGCAAAGAGAAAAGTAAAATAAATATTGATAGGTATGCTATTGCTTCATAAAGCTGTGTTGGGTGCCTTGGGAGTGAATCAATCCTCGTAAAATTAAATGCCCAGGGAACATTTGTTGGTTTTCCTATAATTTCTGAATTAAAAAGGTTCCCGATTCTTATAAATGCGCCTCCCAGCGGGACAACAAATACAAGGCGGTCAAGTATT
>Ga0326727_10018664_pt1 | contig 14112 bp, 10 predicted proteins | sample MB2enrmetagenome_FD_207643 | JGI IMG/M metagenome (GOLD analysis project Ga0326727, IMG submission 207643) | Lab enriched peat soil microbial communities from McLean, Ithaca, NY, United States - MB29MY | ecosystem: Environmental > Terrestrial > Soil > Wetlands > Peat | place: USA: New York...
ATACAACGGGGTTGTTCTGCTTGTCCTTCATCAAGGCGAGGTCTGCGTTTTCAGCCAGCGTTCGAAAGCCTTGGCGCCGAGCAGTTGTTGGATGGCTTTTTGCTGCTCCGTGCGGGTGGCGGCCAGGGCGTCTATTTTGTCGTCGGGCGAAAGCGTCGCGTCGTTGCGGATGCGGTTTAACTCCGCCTCGGTGGCGCGGTTGATTTGGTAAAGCTTGGCGGCGTCCGGCGCGGCAATGCCGGCTTGCTGGGCGGCCGCTGTGGCGGAAACGTAGAGCGGGTCCTGGTTGAGCCGGAGAGCAAGGTAGGTTTCACTGCCCAGCCCTTGTTGGAGCGCGGCCTCGTATTGCCCTTGGAGCGCGCGCTGGCGCGCGAGCAAGTCGGAGTCATCGCCCCGGTAATAAAAATCCGGCTGAAGGGTGATGGGATCAATGGCCGCGAACAAGTTTTGAAATTGCTCCGGCGAAAAATTCACGCCCCGCGTGTCCGCGCGCAGTTGCGCGGCGTTTGGGGAATAGCGCAGGAGATATTCGTTCAAGGCCAGCGGAGTCAACAGGAGCAGCAGCTTGGGGCGCTCGTTCTGCCAGGCGCGGGTCGCGTCGGCGGGATTTTTGCCGGCGATTTCCTCCTGGGCGCGCGCGGCCAGGTCATAGAGCGCCTGTTTGATTTCCGGGGGAAGGGTGCCCAAACGCGGCCCGGTCAAGCCATAGTTGGACTCCACCCAGGCGGCGACGTCCGTCTCGGTTTCCCAATTGGGGCCGAGCAAGTCGTTGAGCAGGGTGCGCCGCGCGCTTTCCAGGTTGCGCAATTGGGCGGCGGCGGCGCTCGCCACGGCGGGATCGGGTTCGGTTTTCCACCATTGCTGATCGGGCGTGGCCACTTCGGTGGCGCGGCGGCGGGCGAACGACTGGTTGACCTCCGCCAGGATGATGTCGCGAATGGTGGCATTGGGGCAGCCGAACGCCCGGAGATTGGTGATGTAGGCGGCCAGGTTGGTGGAGGCGATTTGCGCCCAGGTGAAGTTGAGGTAGCGCACCACGCTGTTGGTCCGGGTCATCCCGGGAGTCAAGTCGAGGTTGGGCGTGTGAACAAGGGGTGAGTGATCCTCCTGGATGTGCGCGATGTACCAGGCGGCGACAAGGAGGAAATTCAATCCTATGGATGCGATGAACCAGGGTCGCAAACGCATGACGACATCATTCCTTGGCCGCGGCTCCGATGCAACAAAAACATTTACTCATGGACCCTTTCCCCATGCGCGGGCAGCGTTTCAAACTCGCGCAGGCTCGGCTTGATCTCGCGGGTGAAGCCGGCATGGAAGGCCACGGCGTCTATTGTTTTCAGCCCGTTGCCGGTGACGCAGAGCACGGCGCTGTCCCCGGCCGGAATGGCGCCGCGGGCAATGAGTTTGGCGGCGACGCCGACGGTGACGCCGCCGGCGGTTTCGGCAAAAATGCCTTCACACTCGGCCAGCAGCTTGATGCCCTGGCGAATCTGGTCGTCGGTGACGTCTTCGGCCAGGCCGCCGGTTTCTTTCATGACTCTGAGGGCGTAAAAGCCGTCCGCCGGGGTGCCGATGGCGAGAGATTTGGCGATGGTGTTGGGTTTGACAGGCTTGAAGAAATCCAGGCCGGCTTTTTGGGCGGTGGAGATCGGGGAACAGCCGGCGGCCTGGGCGCCATGGATCTTGTACTGGGCTTCGGGCGCCAGCCCCAGCTTGATGGCTTCGAGGTAACTCTTATGGACTTTGGTGAGCAACGAGCCGGAGGCCATCGGGACGACGGTGTGGGGCGGGACACGCCAGCCGGATTGTTCGACGATTTCCAGGCCCAGGCTTTTGGAACCTTCGGCGTAATAGGGACGCATATTGACGTTGACGAAGGCCCAGGGATATTTGCCGGCAATCTCGGCGCACAACCGGTTCACTTCGTCATAATGTCCTTTGATGCCAATGACGTTGGCGCCGTAAATCCAGGAATTGACGATTTTGCTGTGCTCCAGATCGGAGGGGATGAACACGTAGGCCTTGAGGCCGGCGGCGGCGGCGTTGGCGGCGACGGAATTGGCCAGATTGCCGGTGGAGGCGCAAGCGACGGTGGTGAAGCCCAGTTCGCGCGCCCGGCTCAGGGCCACGCTGACCACGCGGTCCTTGAAGGAAAGGGTGGGATAATTGACGGCGTCGTTCTTGATCCACAATTCCCTGATGCCAAGCCGTTTGGCCAGCCGGTCGGCCTTGATGAGCGGGGTGCCGCCCACCTCCAGCCCAACGGTGGGATCGCCGGCCACCGGCAACAGTTCGCGGAAGCGCCACATGCTCATGGGGCGGGACTGAATGGCGGCGCGGGTCATGGATTGTTTGATGCGGTCGTAGTCGTAAGCGACCTCCAGCGGGCCGAAGTCGTACTCGCAAACATGGGTCGCGGCCAAGGGGTACTCGCGGCCGCATTCCCGGCATTTGAGAGCCTTCATGAAACCGCTGTTTTTTTCATGTTTTTCCATAAATCCTGATCTGCGCGGGCGGGTTGCAAGCGGCCCGCGGCTGGCTCAGTCCATCGGCTATGAAATCTTTTATATCAACGAATACGGATATATTGATATATGAATTTTAAGCTGTCAATGGCTTATTTTTAGGATATGTTAAAAAAGAAGGGGGAGGAGGGAAAGATTGACTTGGATTGCACGCGCCAACATTTTAAAAATGGAGTGGTTGGGAGATGCATGTTCGCCGAATGAAAACTGACCGCCGCAACTGGCGCCAACTGGTTGTGGCGCTGCTGCTGCTTTGGGGTTGCCTGTCCGGCAGGGCCAATGTCTATGCCACCAACATCAAACTCAACGGGTCCACCAACAATGCCGCGGTGTCCACCAACAATGCCGCGGCGCGGATCAGTTACATTCTCAACGAACCCGCCACGGCCGGCGTCACCGTGCGGATTGTGTCCAACGGTGTGCCCCTTTGGACCACGAACCTTGCCGGAGGAATGGCGGGCACCGGGGCGGGCAGCAATTCGCTAACCTGGGACGGGACCGATCAGACGGGCGCCGGCATCGCGCCGGGAATTTATCGAGTCAGCATCACGGCGGCGGCCGCGGGTTATGCGGCCTGGACCAACATCACCGATGACAGCGCCATTTTTTCCGTGCCTGATCCGATCAGCATTGCCGTGAACAGGAACACGAACAGCCCTTATTATGGCCGTGTGTTCGTCGGCAATGACACGCCGGACTACGACAACAACGCGGGAATTTGCAAATTCAACGCTGATGGAAGTCCCGCTGACGAGGGAGGATTCAGCCAGAGCTATCCCTGGTACAACAATCCGGACTACTTCTACAGCCCGTGGAAGATTGCCGTTGCGGAGGACGACACGGTTTATATCAGCGACTGGGAGGATGACGGCCCGGTCCTGGCTTTTGATGAAGTCATCTCCACCAATTACCTGACCGTTCTGGGTTCCGGCAATTACTCCTATTCCGGCCAGCTCTTAAGCGGCCCCTGCGTGGTCGGCGGCGGCGCCGGCACGCGGATCTGGATGTCGGATGTCAATTGGAGCGGCGGCAGTGTCGGTGTGGTGGAATGGGACCTGGCCGCCGGCGGCGTCCTGGCCCCAACGGACACGGGCACGGTGGTGGTGGGAATCAGCCCCTCCGGCGTGAACGTCTGCCCCTGGGACATGTCGGTGGACGCCAGCGGCAACATTTATGTCATTCAATGCCTGGACGGAGTTCTCTACCCCGAGTATTACAGCACGAACCGCCTTTTTTGTTTTCCGCCGCACCCCGGCAACGGCCCGCCGGATCTGACCCCGACTTGGAGCCTTAATTCCACCAATCTCTCGTTGGAAAACGCCGTTGACATCGCCGTGGATCCGACCGGTCTTTTGCTGGCGGTGGCGGTGAACGGCTACAACAACGGCGGCGACATCTTCCAACTGACCAACGGCGCGGTGAACCTTTATTGCGCGACCAACGGCGCGCTGGCGGCCCGGCTGGGAACCAATGACGAGTTCTGGGGCGTGGCCTGGGACAATGTTGGAAACTTATATGCGACAGACTTGGCCGCCTCCGTCTGGCGCGCCTATTCGCCGCCCGGGGCCAACCAGGCCGCCACCACCGCCGCGCCCATCCTCCAGGTTTACGACACGCTGACCCAGCCCATCCTAAGCGCGCCCGCCGCGGTCGCCGGCCAATTCGGATTCACCCTGACCGGCCAGAGCAACGTGACCTACATCATCCAGGGGTCCCTGGACCTGGCCAACTGGACCCCGGTTGCCACCAATTATGCCACCGTGGACGTTCGCACCGTGACGCTGCCGGCGCCGGGCTGCGCGGGTTTTTTCCGGGCCGTTGTGCCGTAAGAAGATCAGGCCCCGATTTGCCGGGAATAATCGGCGGGAGCCAGCAGGGCGTCCAGTTCGGCGGGCCGGGAGAGTCTGACCTGGAAGAACCAGCCGGCGCCGTAGGGATCGCGGTTGACCAGTTCGGGATGCTGGACGAGTTGCTGGTTGACGGCGGTGACTTCTCCGCTAACAGGGGAATAGATGTCGCTGGCGGTTTTGACCGATTCCACCACCGCGCAGGCCGCGCCGGCCTGGAGTTGGCGGCCCACCACGGGCAATTCGACAAAGACCACGTCGGCCAGTTCGTGCTGGGCATGGTCGCTGATGCCCACGGTGGCCAGGGTGTCGCGGACGCGGACCCATTCGTGTGTTTTGGCGTGCTTGACGTCGCCGGGAATGTTTGCGCTCATAAAGTGTATTGGACAGTTTGGACGGGTGAAGCGGGACGGGAAGAGGACGGCTCAACTCTTGCGGTAAAGGGGCTTGGGCATGATGGTGGCCGGAGCGTGTTTGCCCCGGATTTCAATGGCGATGGGGCTGTTGGCGGCGGACATTTCCGGAGGGACATAGCCCATGCCAATGCCAATCCCCAGCGAGGGACTTTGGGTGCCGCTGGTGACCCGGCCGATGGGCCGGCAGTCCGGCCCGGCGCTCCAGATGGGATAGCGGGGGCGGGGCGGGGCGGATTTTTCGGCGGATTTGAAGGCGACCAGTTTTTTGGCGGTGCCGCGGGTTTTTTGATCGGCCAGGACGGACCGGCCTATAAAATCGCCTTTGGCCAGCGCGACAAATGCGCCCAAACCGGCCTCCAGAGGAGTGGTGTCTTCGTCCAGCTCATGGCCGTAAAGCGGGTAACAGACTTCGGTGCGCAAGGTGTCCCGCGCGCCCAGGCCGGCGGGTTTCAGGCCAAAGGGGGCGCCCGCTTCCAAGACTTTGGCCCAAAGCGCGGGAGTGATTTCGGCGGGCGCCACCATTTCAAAGCCGTCCTCCCCGGTGTAGCCGGTGCGGGAAACGAAAACCGGCCGGCCGAGAAATTCGCGGCGGGCAATTCCATTCTTGCGCAAAGTGGCGGCCAGACTCTGGCTGGAGGAGGAGGAAAAACAAGCGTCAATGAATTGCGCCGTCTTGGGGCCTTGCAGGGCCAGGGCGCCGAAATCCGCGGAGAGATTTTTTAAATCCACGGCGGAACGTCCGGGAAAGGCGGCCAGTTGCTGGTTAAGCCAGGCGGCGTCGGCGCCGATGCGGGAGGCGTTGACCACGAGGAGGAATTCTTCGGCCTCGACTTGATAGACGTAGAGGTCGTCAATCGCGCCGCCGCGCTCGTTGCACATGAGGGTGTATTGGCCCTGGCGGCTTTGCAGTTTGCGGATGTCGTTGGTCAGGACGCGGTTGAGGAATTCCGGGGCGCCGCCGCCGCGAACCACGATTTGGCCCATGTGGGATATGTCAAAAAGCCCGGCGGCGGTGCGGACGGCCTGATGTTCATCCAGGATGCTGGAGTATTGCAGGGGCATCTCCCAGCCGCCGAAATCAATCAGGCGGGCGCCCAGTTGTTGGTGGGCGGCGAAAAGTGGGGTCCGCTTAAGCATGGAATCGCAATGTTGTCATTAGGCGAACATATATCGCTTTCCGCTCCGGCCCGCCACAAAAATCCGCCGCCCGCTGGAGCCGCCCGCCTGACTGCCATCCTCCATTTTCCATCTTCCATTCTCGCTTCGACCGCGCCTCAGTGGGGAACGACAGTCGGGGCGAGGAAATAAAGCTGGCCGGCCTGCAGCTTGGGCAGATCGAATCCCATATCCACCTTGAGGGCGGGGGCTTCGGCCTTGCCGAAAACGCGCGAGAGCAGGGAGCCGAGATCAAAAGGCAGACGATACTCGACCAAATTGGCGTTCCGAATGTGGGTCAGGGTTTTGGCGCGCTGGACGGCGGTGTCGAAATTGCCCAGCTCGTCCACGAAACCATATTTGAACGCGCTCTTGCCGGAGAGGATGCGGCCATCGGTGTAATCCGCCCATTCTGCCGACAAGGTTGTGCCTTCGGAACCGTTCTTGGTGGCGGCCCAGTCGCGGCCGGTCTTGACGATGTTCGTGAACCGGTCGTAGGTTTCGTCAATGAGCACCTGCACCATTTTCTCCTCCTCGTCGCGGTCCTTGACTTCCTGCGGGGTGAGCTTTTCGGCATCCGGTTCCTTCTCGCCGCTCAACATGTCTTTGTAGCGGCCGCTCTTGATGACCTGCGGGCGGATGCCGATTTTGTCAAACAGAAGGCGATAATTGTAGTTATGCATGATGACGCCGATGCTGCCGGTGATGGTCAGTTCGTCGGCCACGATCCAGCGGCACGGGGCGGAGATATAGTAACCGCCGCTGGCCGCCAGAGAGCCCATGGAAACCACAACCGGTTTTCCCGACTTGTCCTCGAATTTTCTGATGATGTTATAGACCTCGTCCGACGCCATCACTTCCCCGCCGGGAGAATTGACCTTCAGGATCACAGCCTTGACGTCGGTGTCGCTTTCCGCCGCCTTGAATTGCTCCTTGATGAAGGTGACGAAATCCATGTCCGAGTGGCCGACTTCGCCCCCGGAGATGACGCCGGTGACCTCGACCACGGCGATTTTGTTATCCGTGCTGTTGGTATGTTCCAGGACGACCTCCTCCAGGTCCCGGTTCAGGTCGGCGGTGGCGCGGCTGTGCGAGGCCACGGTCACCACGCTGTGGAACAGGACGCGGCCCAGGCCCCACAGGACGATCAATCCGATTAAAAGGAACGACACAATCTTCCAACCGGAGCCGCCCTTGGACGGGCGCCCGGTTGGCCCGGCGGGAGATTGGATGACGGGGGGCGCGGCCGGCTGCAACGGCGGCGGCGGGTTGGGTGGGCCGCTGCTTTCCGGCCCTGGCGATGAGGTGTGCTCGTCCATAACAGGCGCAACGTAGCCCATCAGCCTGCCACGGGCAAGGCGGATTTAAGCGGGTTCACATTTCCTTGTTGAAGATCAGAAGGTGGCCGTCCCAGGGAAATTGCAGCGTGCCGTCGTCGGCGGGCGTCGCCGCCACCGTTTCGGGCTTGTTGTTGGGAAGGGTGACCTCGTAGGAGTTGTCGGCTTTCTTCCAGGTTCCCTGGCCCACCGGCGTGGGCAGGTGGCTGTTCGGATTTTGCTTTTCTAAAACGATCTGGTTGTCGGGAGCCGCCAGCAGGGAAAAACCGGCAATCAGCGGCAGCAGATTGGTGCGCAACGCGGCGGTTTGTCTGGGCGGCAGGTCCGGATGCCGGTTTCGCTCCCCGGTCAGGGTGGCCCGAACATCAATGGTCCAAATGCCGAGAATTTTCTCGCCTCCGAATTTGGGCGATGTGCCGGTGTTGAGGTACTCCTGCAAATCCGTCAGGTTCCCCTCCAGCAGGCCGCGAATCTGCCCGGGGAAAGCCGCGTTGGTGAGGATGGCTCGAATTTTGGGCTGCTTCATCAGGTCGCTGACTTTGGCCTGCCTCTTGATCATCTCTTGCAGGGCCGCGTCGGAGGCGATGTCCTGAATTTCCTTCTGCGTGCCCAGGAGCAGGAGCGGAGGATAATGCGCCAGGCGCCTTTCCAGGAGCGGATTGCGCAGCACCAAGTCAATGATGTCGGCGGTCTGGTAGATTGCCGGCGGCACAGGATCCAGGGCGGCCACGACGCGGTCCAACCGGGAATCATGCAACCCGGCGCGCAGATCGGTGAGAAGACGCAGGCCGGCGGGTGCGTCGGCGCCGGCGGCTTCGGCGGTGAAGTAGCCGGCCACATAGACGGGCAGCATGAGGAGGAAGAAATAAATGGCGCCATTGAGCGCGCCGACGCAGAACCCCAGGCGCGTGTAAACCCGTTCCCAGCGGAAGAACAGGTATTCGTCCTCTTGACACTTAAAATGGCGCGTCATTTTCTGATGGAGGACGCGGCCCGCGATTTTGAAAATGCCCAGGACCGCCAGGAAGGCAATGGCCTCGGGCACGAAGAGCTCCCAGAGCGGATGATGCAAACCGAGAACTGGCAGCAGGCGGCCGGTCAGAGGGGAAAGGGGCCGGGCCAGCAGAAGGCCAAACCACAGACCCAACAGGGAAAAGGCCGCGCGGATCGGCCCGCGCTGATACCCGGCCAGCCCGATCACTCCCATGCAGAGCAGAGCAATAATCCAAATCATGTCAACCATTCTGACCCGGGCCGGGCGAGAATACACGCCCAATACTGCGGGCCGATTCGCGCTTTTTTGGGTGTCCTCCTAATCTTAATCATAATCTTAATCACTGTCTCGTCACCAGCCCGCCAGAACCAGGCTGTTCATCGAATGGGCGGGAATGTCCAGCTTGGCGGCGCGATCTTCCACCTGGACGGTGGTCGGCCCGGCAACGGCATCAGGATTACGAATGATCAGTATCAACTCCCCTGATGGATTGCGGAAGGCCGTGAAGTTATGGTTCGGTGCCACATACTCCATGCCGTTCACAACAATGATGTGGGACACGCCGATGCGGACGGCCCCGGGCCGCACAAAATGGCCAAAGTGTTTCATGGCATAGAACTCCGGATTGTAAATGATCTGTTTGGTTTGGCTGTCAATCTTGAGCAGGCTGTTCTGCTTCCAGCCCCACGAGCTGGTGGATTTCTCGTTCAGGATCATGTTCCAGAAATTATAGCCGTTGGCAAAATGGTTCATGTCCTCGATCATTTTCCAGAAGGTGGTCGCGCCCTCCTCCCACGAGTTGGCGCCGTTATAGCACTCGGTCTCGGTCTGCAGCATCTTCTTGTCCGGATACTTCTGATGCGTGGCGAGCATGGCGCTCTGACCGTCATATTGATAACCCACGCCGGCGATGGCGGGGCCGGTCGCCGCGTCGCCCAGCGCCGGGTCCGTGTAGTCCGCCAGATTCGGGTTGACGATGGTGCCCAGCCAGACCTCCACGTTCACATTGTCCTTCTTCAATCGGGGAATAAGATAGTCGCGCAAAAAGGTGTTGATTTCCTGCCCGTTCCACGCGCATTGGGGATAGACGTTGTTATTATACTTGGGTTCGTTCTGCGGATGAACGGCGTAAAGGTTGATCCCTTCCTGGCGATACGCCTGGACATATTTGGAGAAGTAGAGCGCGTAAGCCGCCAGCGTTTGCGGGTCCTGCTTCATATTGCCGCCCTTATAGGCGTTGCCCGTTTTCATCCACGAGGGCGGACACCACGGCACGCCCCACACCGCCAGTTTGGGCTGATACGCCATCGCCGCCTTCATGAAGGGGATGAGGATTCTGCGGTCCCGCTCGATGCTGAAATTGGTCATGGCATAATCGCCCGGCGTTTCATCCAGGGAATACCATTCCAACGCGAAGTCGTTGGCGCCAATGGACGCCCGGCAGAGGTTGAAATTGCAGCCGGTGGCGTCGAACAGCGCCTTCAACGCCGTCGCCCGCTCTGCGGCGTCCAGCGGTTGCAAGGCTTCCCAGCCCAGTTCGTTAAAACACCCGCCAAAGCCGTCTATGGTCTGATAGGCTGTTTTGGCATCCAGCCTCACCACATTGGACGCCGCGCCGGGCGCGGGAGAGAGCACGGTTGCGGACATCTCCTTCCACGGCTCGGCTGGCGTGGTGCAAATCCAGCGGATCGAAGGCGCGCCGGCGGGCTGCGCTTGAGAGAACCCGTTATGCGCAAAACAAAAGGCGGCGGCACAGGCCGGCAAGGTGAAGCGGCCGGCGCGGAACAGGCATAAATTGAGAATCGTCATGGTGAAAATCTCCTTGAAGCAAATCTTGGTTATTGTCTCGATTAGTTCTTTTGCGGTCATCATCAACGCCCTTTGTTTGTCCCGCCCTGCGCCCGGAAAGAACCGTAAGGGAACCGGCGGGACAATGAAAGCAAAAACGCTCCTAATTGGCGGGGCCAATTCCTGGCGCAAAGTGTCAGAGCCGTCCCGGCTCTGCCAACCCCAAATCCTCGCCTCACGATGGCAACATTCCACGAAGACCGCGAGAAATAGGGAGGTTCAAAAACCGTGCCAATATAGAAAACAGAGGGAACCGCGAAATACGCGAAATACGCGAAACCGGAAAGCTTTCGGGGGAAGGGTCTGGATTTTTCGCGTATTTCGCGTATTTCGCGGTTCAAAGAATTTCTTACGCGAGGATTTGGGCTAACAAAGAAGCCTTGATGGGAATGGCTGTTCATGGTCAAAGCAAAATAACTTGATTAGGGTTGATTAGGCTTGATAGGAAAAACTCCGTATGGCGCGAAAGTGGTTCCTGGAGAGTCACTTCCATTGATTTGACGCGAAAAGGCTCAAAACGCGCATGAAAGGCCGGCGTTGCGGTGTGGGGATCATAAAATTGGCACAATTAAGCACGATTGGGCTGGATCAGCATTGGCTGGATTTGGCTCCGGGGATGCCCCCCACTCCCCCGCCGGGAAGTGGAAATAAGTGGAACCAGGTGGAACCAGGTGGAACCAGGTGGAAATAAGTGGAAATAAGTGGAATTAACTGGAATTGTACTTTACTGCGATGTTGAGGATGGCCGATGCGGAAGGAAGCATGAATGGATTGGCGGCGCGCTGCCGGACGAACCGAAACTCCGGGAAAGTCCCCACGGGCCGGGACCTTTGTCCCGCCGCCGTCCGGCCCTTTATGCCTTATCGTCACGCGAAAAGAATAGCATATAAGCGCGATTTGTCAAGGGGAAAATGCGGACGGCTGCAATGCGTCAGTCTTGGATGGTAGGGCGAGACTCTGTCGAGCCGAAACTCGATTTCCTGGGGAGAAGTCACGGCTCGACAGGTGTCGCCCTGCCTTTTCCCCCTCCGTCAGTGAGAAGCTGTGAAAAAATTGAAAACGGTCAGAAATCGCTTGCGCAAGTCGTTGATTACCAACGGGGTCATTTTGTGTTTTGGTGCTTTCCGCCAATTTTTCACAGCTCCTGACGCAGTACGGATGGTTCATAAGGGGGAGCCGCTTTGCAACAGAACGCTTGGACTCTTCCGACTTCCGGCGGGGAGTTCCTGCGCGACGGATCAGGCATCTTGCATCTCACCCAGCAGGACCTCGGCCGGAATACGCAAACCACAAACCAAGGCACGGATCATTTTGAGGCTGAGACTTCGGCGCCCTGAGAGAACCTCGGAAACACGGCTTCGGCTGCCCAGGAAGGGCGCCAAATCTTTGTCAGTGAGGCCCTGTTGCGCCATTCGGAAACGAATGGCTGCGACTGGGTCCGGCTTGGCGACAGGGAAAACCCTTCCCTCGTAATCGTGAATCAACAAGGAAAGAATCTCCAACTCGTCTCCTTGTGGAGTGTGGGGCTTGGCATCCATGAGTTTGTCCACTCGCGCCAAGGCCGCCGCATATTCAGACTCCGTTTTAATAACTTTTGTTTTCATTAAAACTCCTCCGCATTCACTCGGTCTTATTCCCGATGCGTTCCTGCAAATCTGACTGAGGATGGGAACCGCCCCAATGCAAGCAGAGCATTCCCATTTTGGGAAAATGGTGTCCAGCCCAAAATCGCTTGCTCCAGAAAATTGCAGGGCCGCTCTAAAGTCTCGAAAGCTGTGCCGCCACCGTCGCACACCGGCGGCATAAAAAGTCTGCGGCGGATTGCCATCCGCCGCTACACCTGCGCACCGTAGCGGCTTTCGGCAGAAAGCCGCTGAATTTCCTTGCCCCTGGTGGTTTAGAGGCGACCTTAGAGCAGCCCTGGTCACCCCGGAAATTCGTCAAAAAAACTTGCGAAAATGCGAAACCGGCCCAAAATCGCCCTCAGATTACGCCTCGAACCCGAAAATCATAACTGTACGACAATGAAAACAAAGCCCACCCATCCAAACACGATGCCCCTCATTGCGACCATGGGTTTTATTTGTCTCACCGTTGGCTCGCTTGGAGCGGACATTCCAATGGGATCGTCCGCGGTGCCTGAGGGCATCCGCCAGAGTCTTATTCTCTACTACGACTTCGACAGCCCGCCGCTCGCCGGCAAGGTTGCCGACAAGAGCGGTCATGGGAATGATGGTTTGGCCGTCAACGTTGCGTTCGTCAATGATGGCCATAGAGGCGGCGCAGCCAAATTCGCCCTGAACGACAGTTACATTACCGTGACGAATAAGGATGAGCTTAACCCGCCGCGCTTGACCCTGGCAGCTTGGATCAAGACGTCCTATACAGACCGGGTTTGGCGGCGCATTTTTGATAAGGGCACGGAAAAGGGCTATGATCTGACAATGGGTGGCGATGTGCCTGACAGCAACGGAAAGTCGCAAGGAGGCCAGGTGGGTATTGAACCGGGAAAAGCCGCTGGATATTCCGGAATTAAGGTAGCTGATGGAAAGTGGCACCATGTCGCCGGCACCTTTGATGGCAAGGACGCCAAGGTTTATGTGGATGGGTCGCTGGTTGGCAAGCCGAGCCACTGGGTGGGAGAAATACCGCACACCGCCTACGATCTGACCATCGGCGCCGATCGGTCCAATCCCGATGGGTCTTTGGGCGAAATAGGCGCTTCTTTCAATGGCCTGATGGACGACGTGATGATGTTCAATCGCGCCCTGTCTGCCGACGAAATCCAAACGTTGTTTAAATCCCAAGGCGGGGTGCTGGCGCCTCAATCGGCACAACCTTCCGCGCCTGCCGCAACCCAGGTCAAGCCAAGCGCCGCCGACCGCATCAAAGAGGCCAGACAACTTCTTGATCAAGGCCTGATCAATAAGGAAGACTACGACCGCAAAGTGAAGGAAATCCTGGACTCAATTTGAATTGATCTCCGCGCCTGGACAGTTTGTTACAAGCTCCGGGAGAAGTTCTTCGATGTCAGAAGCGATGCCATTGCAGCCGGGACAGACTCTTGCGCAGGGGCGGTTTGTCCTCGTCCAACGCCTGGGGCGCGGCGGCATGGGCGAGGTCTGGCTGGCCCGGGATGAACGGCTGCGGGAGCCGGTGGCGCTGAAATTCCTGCCCCCGGAAATTCGCGGCGATGCGGGCTCTCTGGACGATCTCCGCCGGGAAACCGCCCGCAGCCACAAATTGTCCCATCCCAACATCGTCCGCATTCACGACCTGCACGAAGACCCGGATGGAATGGCGTTCATTGTCATGGAATACATTGACGGGCCGACGCTGGCCGCCCTGCGGCTCCAGCAGCCTTCCCGCGTGCTGTCTTGGGAGTATCTGCGGCCCCTGGTCGCGCAACTCTGCGCCGCGCTGGAGTACGCGCATGGCGAGAAGGTCATCCACCGGGATTTGAAGCCGGCGAACCTGATGGTGGACAGCCGGGGGCGGTTGAAGCTGGCGGATTTTGGGATTGCGGCGGTGGCGAGCGACTCGATGAGCCGCATCTCGGTGCGGCACTCGACCAGCGGGACGCTGCCCTACATGAGTCCGCAGCAGTTGACGGGCCAGCGGCCACAGGCGACAGACGACATCTACGCATTGGGGGCGACGTTTTACGAATTATTGACAGGCAAGCCGCCGTTTCATACCGGGGACATCACCCACCAAGTGCTGCATCAAGCGCCGGAGCCAATGGAGGACCGGCTGGCCGAGTTGGGAATGCAGAACGACATTCCGCCGGAGGCGGCGGCGCTGGTCATGGCGTGTTTGGCGAAGGAGCCGGGGCAGAGGCCGCAACGCGCCCGGGTGGTGGCGGAGTGGATCGGGTTGGAGTTGGAGACGAAACCCTCTGTGGAAAGTCTGGCGGCGGCGCTTCTTCCCCAAAGGCCATCCGTTTCGGAGGCGGCGGCGGTTGAGCCGGCGGGAGAGGGCCGCTCC
>Ga0326727_10018665_pt1 | contig 14112 bp, 14 predicted proteins | sample MB2enrmetagenome_FD_207643 | JGI IMG/M metagenome (GOLD analysis project Ga0326727, IMG submission 207643) | Lab enriched peat soil microbial communities from McLean, Ithaca, NY, United States - MB29MY | ecosystem: Environmental > Terrestrial > Soil > Wetlands > Peat | place: USA: New York...
TGGCGCGTCGTTTTCCGGATTCTCGCCGGGTCTTTCGGCTGGCCGCGAGCCTTGATGGAGCGGATCCACTGCGGATGGAGCGGGGGCATCGTCGGCCGGCTGACTGGCAACGGCTGCGCTCCGAAGACTCGCCTCGGCCGGAAGAGAAGGCTCGGCCGCTCGACCGGATGCGACCGGATGCGACCGGACGCGGGACGCCGGCTCAACGGTTGCCGGCGCAAGTTCCGGCGGTGAGGCCGGCCGAAGATCGACGGCGAAAGCCAGTTCGGCGCGGGGCGCTTCGCTCGGCGCCGCCGGCGCGGCGGAATCGGCAGCGGAGGTTGTGGACCGCGGGCTGGATGCCGGCTGCGGCTCGGCCGCGGGTGGACGCGCCGGAACCGGCGCCCGGGAGGTATTCCCGTCTTCTCGGATGAGGGGATCGCTGAGCGGAGTGGCGCGCGGCTTTGCGCCGCTCGAGTGCGGACCCGGCGCAGCTTCCGCGGGTTGCGAGATCCCGTCATCGGTGTCAATCGCGGGGGGAGGCGACTGCCACGCACCCGTCGCCGGTGCTGGCGCGGCATCCCTGGCGGCTGCCGGGCTGGGAAGCGATGTCCGAACCTCCGATTGGTCCGGACGCTTGCCGGAACGGCTCTTCGCCGCGGACAGGCGCGGCGTGGCCGGCTGCGTGGAACCCCGCGGAATTGCCGGGATGGGGAGCGATACCGGAACCGTCGCCTTATTCGCGGGCTTCCCGAGCCGGCGGTTGTCCTCACGGTTGGCCTCAGCTGAAAGCGGGACGTTTGATTCGAGGGCTGGTCCGGGGACGATCACACGTGGATAACCACGCGGAGCGATCGCTGGCTTCGGCTCCGGTTCCAGCCCGGAGACGGATGGCATGGCGGCCGGTTCGGCTCCCAGTGCCTTGCCCGAGGGTGGCGCCGATCCCGATATCGCCGCGGCGGCCGGTTCGGGAGCCCGGCTCGATGCGACCGGCGCGTATGCTTCGGAGGGTTGCGCGCGGATCGCTTCCACGCCGGGCATACCCGGCAATGGCGGCGCGGCGCTCCACGGCTTTTTCGCCAGCGGAACCAACGGCGGGACGATGGCGTTTCGATCGACCCTGTCGTCCGGCAGATTGTTCTTCGGTTGCTCCACGGCTTGGCGCGGGCGCGTGGGCTGACTCTTGCGAGCGGTCGCCGGAGCGGCCGGCTCCCCCATTTCAGAAGAGAGATCTTTGAAGAGTTGCGGGAACTGGGGCGCCCTCTCCGAAGCCAGCGCGGTATCTTTCGGCTGGGCCGGGATACCCCCAGCGGCGGGCGGGTCCGGTTTGGCGGCCGATCCCTTGGAAACCAGCGCGGCGAGGAGCGCGGTGAGAACGGAAGCCGGAGGAGCAAGCGCGGTCACGCCGGCTTGCGATGCAGATGCGGGACCAAAACGGAGCGGCCCGTTTTCAACGGGTTAGTGGGGTGCGATGCGGCAACCGATTGCCGCGGCGAAGGACCCGCGGCAAATTGATGGCACCGCGCCAAGCCTTCCCGCATGGCTTATCGGCCGCCATGCGGTGATTCTAAAACGGCTTCCGATTTCCGGGCGGCTTGGCGCGCCGCGTGCACTTGAGCCTGCCGCATGGATCCCATGACCGCCATCGCGGCCAGCGGCCTACGGGCCCGCATGGAATCGCTCGACATGCTGGCCAACAATGTCGCCAATACCTCCACCGGTGGGTACAAAGCCGATCGCGAGTTCTACAGCCTGTATCTCGCGCCGGAGGCCCAGGAGAACGATCTTCCCGCCACGATGCCGTTGATCGAGCGGCCCTGGATCGACCTTTCGCAAGGCGTCGTACACACGACCGGCAACGCGCTCGATGTGGCCCTTAACGGCCCGGGGTTCTTCCCGGTGACGGGACCGGATGGGACGCTGTACACGCGGAACGGCAGCTTTTCCACCGCGCCCAACGGCACGATGGTCACCGCCGAGGGCTACGCCGTCCAGAGTGCGGGGGGCGCCCCGCTGGTCCTCCAGCCCGCGCGCCCGGTAGAGATCTCCGAAGACGGCACGGTCCGGCAGGGCGGAAATGTGATCGGCCAGCTCGCCGTGATGGACTTTGCCAGCGCGGAAGGCTTGGTCAAGCGAGGCCGTAACTACTTCCGGGTGGCCGGTGCCGCCGGCGGCGCGGCGTCCCCCTCGAGCGCGCGCGTCGAACAGGGAAAGCTCGAGGATTCCAATACCGGAGCGGCCGAATCGGCCGTGCGCCTGGTGAGCGTCATGCGGCAGTTTGAAATGCTGCAGAAGGCCGCATCGCTGGGCGAGGAGATGAATCGCCAGGCGGTCGAGGAAGTGGCCAAGGTGGGGTCGTGAACGCTATGAGGATAGCTTAAGGAGAACGCATGATTCGGGCACTCTACAGCGCGGCCAGCGGGATGACGGCCCAGCAGATGAACGTGGACAATATCGCCAACAACCTGGCCAATGCCAGCACCAACGGCTACAAGGCGCGGCGGGCTCAGTTCGAGGATCTGCTGTACCAGAGCGTGGTCCAGCCAGGAACCGCGGCGGGGCAGCAGACCGTAGTTCCCACCGGGCTTCAGGTCGGTCTGGGAACGCGCGCCGCCTCGAACGAGATCACCCTCACGCAAGGCAGCTTTTCCGAGACCGATAACCCGCTCGACCTGGTGATCCAGGGCCAGGGCTTCTTCCAGATCCAACTGCCCTCGGGCCAGTTGGCCTACACGCGGGCGGGGTCGTTCCGGCTGGATCGCACCGGCAACATCGTGACCGCCGATGGTAATGCGCTCCAGCCGTCCATCAACATCCCGGCGGATGCCCAGCAGGTCACCATCGCGCAGGACGGAACCGTGAGCTACACGCTGCCCAACCAGACCGCCGCGCAGCAGGCCGGGCAGATCCAGCTCGCCAATTTTCAGAATCCGGCGGGCCTGAACAGTTTGGGAAACAACCTCTACCAGCCCACGGATGCTTCGGGCGATCCCACGGTGGGCCTGCCGGGCGGACAGGAAGGCATGGGAACGGTGATGGAGGGTTATATCGAGCAATCCAACGTCTCGGTGGTCGAGGAGTTCATCAATCTGATCGTGGCGCAGCGCGCCTACGAATCGAACTCCAAGGTAGTGCAGGCCGCCGATGAGATGTACCAGACCGTGAATAACCTCTCCCGATGATGTTCCTGGCCGCCATCACGCTAGCCGGCTGCCTGGCGGTAGGCGCCGGCCCGGATCGCATCGTAGGCCGCGATCTGGCCGCCCTGTGGCCGGCCCTGGCGGAGGCCCACCCGGACGCGTTCCTCGCGCCAGCTCCTGCTCCGGGGGTGCGCCGCGAATTCCCGCCGGCCGAGTTGCTTCGCCTGGCGGCCCGCTGGAATGTGGCTCCGCCCGCGGGCGGGCTGTGCATGGAGCGGGCGGTGGCCCGGCTCGACCCGGCGCGTCTGCTGGAAGCCATGCAGCGGCGTCTGCCGGAAGCGCGCATCGAAATTCTGGATTTCAGCCACCAGCCCGTGCCCGATGGCGAGCTGGAATTCCCCAGAGCGGGTTTACGGCAGACGCCGGCGGGCGAACTCTGGGCCGGCACGGTGCGCTATGCCGAGACACGCAGACTCCCGATGTGGGCCAAGGTGCGAGTGCGGGCCGACGTGCAGCGCGTGATCGCCGTCGAGGAACTGCGGCCCGGCTCTCCCATTCGCGCGGGGCAGGTTCGCCTGGAGACGCGCGCGGAATTCCCGGCTAGCGAAGGGTTTGCCGCGTCGCCGGAAGAGGCCATTGGAAAACTCCCGCGGCTCAAAGTGCCGGCGGGCGCCCCCTTGCTGACTCGATGGCTCGTGGCCGCGCCCGACATAGCCCGTGGAGACATGGTCAGGATCGAAGCCGCGGACGGGGGGGCGCACCTGATGCTCGAGGCCGAAGCGGAGGCTTCCGGCTCCAGGGGCCAGGCGATTTCATTCCGCAATCCGACCACGGGCAGGCGCTTCTGGGCGCGCGTGGAAGGCCCGGGCCGGGCGTCGGTGAAGGGACGGTAATGAAACCAGCTATCGCGATGCTCCTCTTGCTGGCGGCGGTGGCTGCGCCGGCGGCGACCAAAAAGAAGCCCGCCAAGCCGCCGGCACCCTCCGCGCTCGACCGTTACGTGGGGGAGGCCGAGGCCCGCTCGGCGGAGGCTGCGCCGGCCAGCCCGGGATCGGTCTGGTCGGCGGCATCGCGCCTCGCGGATGCGGCCCGCGACGTGCGCGCGAGCCAGGTGGACGATGTCGTCACCATCGTGGTGGCGGAGCAGGCTTCGGCGGTCGTTACCGGCGCCACGAAGACGCAGCGCGCCTCCAGCCTGTCGACCTCGGTGACGGCCCTGGCGGGAGTCCCCAAAGCCACCGCGGCCCTGCCGAACCTGGTCGGTATGTCCGGCAACAACGCGCTGAACGGGCAGGGGACCACCAGCCGCACGACCACGATCTCGACCACCCTGACCTCCCGCGTCACCCACGTGCTGCCCAACGGTGTACTGGTCGTGGAGGGATCGAAAGACCTCCAGATCAATTCCGAGTGGCAGACCATCACGGTGCGCGGGGTGGTCCGGCCAGCCGACATCGACACCACCAACAGCGTGTCCTCCACCCGCCTGGGGCAGCTCGAAATACGCGTCAACGGGAAGGGAGTGGTGGGCGATGCCATCCGCCGGCCGAACATCCTCTATCGGCTGCTCATGGGGCTGCTGCCGTTCTGAGCCATGCGGACACTGGTCGCCATGATCGCGTTCGCCGCCCTGCTGGCCGCGGACATCGCTCCGGCCGCGCGTTTGAAAGACCTGGTGGAGATCGAGGGCGTGCGCGAGAACCAGTTGATGGGCTACGGGCTGGTGGTGGGGCTGGCTGGAACCGGGGACAAGCGCACCACCCTGTTTTCGGCGCAAAGTCTCGCTAATATGCTGAGCCGGATGGGCGTTTCGGTTTCCCCCACGGATATACGGGTGGCCAATACCGCGGCCGTGATGGTCACCGCCGTCCTGCCGGCGTTCGCCCAGCCGGGCACGCGCATCGACGTCACGGCGGCCGCCATAGGCGACGCCACCAACTTGCAGGGCGGCATCCTGTTGCTGACCTCGCTGCGCGGCGCGGATGGCCAGGTGTACGCCGTGGCGCAGGGACCAGTGATGACCGGCGGGTTCGCGGCGGGCCGCGGCGGCGCGGCGCAGACGGTCAACCATCCCACCGTGGGGCGCTCTCCGGAAGGCGCCATCGTGGAGCGGGCCGCGCCCTCGGTGGCGCCCCGCACGGTGGTGCGGCTGCAATTGCGCCGTTCGGATTTCACCACCTCGACGCGGATCGTGGAAGTCATCAACGGCAAGTTTGGCGCTACGGCGGCGCGTGCCGAAAACGCCGGGCTTGTAACAGTCGTGGTTCCTGGCGAGTTCGGCGCCAAAACCACTGAGTTCATCTCGGCGCTGGAAAACCTGCCGGTGGAGGCGGACCGGCCCGCGCGTGTCGTAATCAACGAGCGCACCGGAACCATCGTTCTGGGCAAAGACGTGCGCATCGCTCCGGTGGCCATTCTGCACGGAAATCTGAGCGTCGAAATCCAAACCACCTATGCGGTCTCGCAGCCCGCGCCGCTCTCCGGTCCGGGGGCCACCACGGCGGTGGTTCCAGATACCAAGGTGGCGGCCAAAGAGGAGAAGAGCCGCAACCTGGTACTACGACAGGGCGCCACGGTGGAAGAACTGGTTCGCGCGCTGGCCGCCATCGGCTCCACGCCGCGCGACGTGATCGCCATCCTGCAGAACCTGCGCAGCGCGGGCGCGCTGGATGCCGAGGTCGAGGTGATCTGACATATGAACCCCGCGGAGATAGCCCCCCTGGCGGCACCGCTGGCCCAGGCTGCCCATCCCGGCAGCCGCCAGCCTGACGATCCGGCCAAGGTGAAGGATGCGGCCCAGCAATTCGAGGCCCTCATGATCGAACAGATTCTCAAGAGCGCGAGCGAAAACGGCGAGCTTTTCGGCTCCGGCTCGGACGCCGCCAGCGGGACGGTCATGGATATGGCCACCCAGCAGTTCGCCATAGCGATGGCCCGCGGAGGCGGGCTGGGCCTGGCCGGCATGGTGGCTAAGGGCCTCGGAAGCCGCGGCGACTCCCGATAGCCGCCCCTCGCATCAATTCTTTCTATCGGCCCCAATCAAATTTCTTGTGGCGGGACGGCGTGCGATCTCATACCGTGAGGAGTTGCTCGCCCCGTATGCGAGCCATTCTCCAAGTCGAGGAGACTATGTCGTCGAATCGGATATTGGCAGGACTGTTCCTGTTCTGTTCCGCGCTGCCCGCCCAGGTCGCGCCATGCGACCGCGCCGAGATGGATGCCTTGCACGCCGCGGTGAAGGCTTCTCAATCGGCCGGCGATAACGCGTGGATGCTGGTCAGCGCCGCACTGGTGCTGATGATGACCGGCCCCGGTCTGGCGCTCTTCTATTGCGGCCTGGTCCGCAAGAAGAGCGTGCTCGGCACCATGATGCAGAGCTTCGGCATGATGACGGTCATCACGCTGGTGTGGGCCGTGTGCGGGTATAGCCTGGTTTTCGCCCGCGGAAACCCCTTCATAGGCGATCTGCGCTACCTGTTTCTGAACGGCGTGGGGGCCGATCCGAACCCGCTTTACTCCGCCACCATCCCCCATCAGACGTTCATGATTTATCAGCTTATGTTCGCCATCATCACGCCGGCGCTGATCGCCGGGGCATTCGCCGAGCGCATGCGCTTTCCGGCCATGCTGACCTTCTCGACGCTGTGGGCTTTCCTGGTCTACTTTCCAGTGGCCCACATGGTGTGGGGAGATGGCGGCCTGCTGAACGCATCGCTGGGAGGCCGCTGGCCGGTGTTCGATTTCGCCGGCGGCACGGTGGTCCACATCACTTCGGGCTTCTCCGCGCTGGTGACGGCGCTCTACCTCGGAAAACGCCTGGGATATCCGGATGAGAAGATCGTGCCGCACAACCTGGTTCTCAGCTTCGTGGGGGCTTGCCTGCTGTGGGTGGGCTGGTTCGGCTTCAACGCCGGAAGTGCCCTGGCGGCATCCCCGCTGGCCACCAGCGCCTTCGTCGCCACGCACTTCGCGGCGGCCTCGGGCGCTTTGGCCTGGATGGCCGCCGAGCGCATTCGCAACGGCAGGGCCAGCGCGCTGGGGGCCATCTCGGGGGCCGTGGCGGGGCTCGCCACCGTCACCCAGGGGGCCGGGTTCGTGCAGCCGTTCAGCGCGGTGCTGATCGGCTTCATCGCCGGAGCGGTCTGCTACGTCATGGTCTCGACGGTGAAGAGCAGGCTGGGCTACGACGATTCATTGGACGTGTTCGGCGTGCACGGGATCGGCGGATTCATGGGCTGCCTGCTGACCGGCGTCTTCGCCACGCGCGCGGTCAACTCCGCGCTGAAGCTGGCCAACGGGCAGCCCGCGCCGCTTGGCTGGATCGATGGCAATCCCGTGCAAGTCCTGAACCAGCTCATCGGCGCAGCGATCGGGATCGCCCTGGCGGTGGTGGGCACGCTGGTGGCACTCAAGATCACCGCGCTCGTGACGCCGTTGCGCATGGAGAAGACCGAGGAGGCCAACGGCATGGACCTCGCGCTGCACGGCGAAGAGGGGTACAATTTCGAGGCATAGCCATGTTCAAAATCGAAGCGATCATACAACCCGCCAAGCTGGAAGCGGCCCGCGAGGCACTGAAGAACGCCGGCGTGGATGGCATCACGGTCAGCGAAGTTCGCGGCCATGGCCGACAGAAGGGCCACACGGAGGTTTACCGCGGCCGCGAGTACCAGATCGACCTGCTGCCCAAGATTAAGCTGGAGATGGTGATACCTTCGGGTCGCAAAGACGAGGTGGTGCGGGCTCTCGCGGAGGCCGTGCGCACGGGCAAGATCGGCGACGGCAAGATCTTCGTCTCGGAAGTGATGGAAGCCATCCGCATACGGGACGACAACCGAGGCGAATCGGCTCTATAGCCTGGGCTATGCCTTGGCTCGCTCGAAGACCAGAACGGCGCCCGTCAGCATGAGCGCTCCCGCGCAAGCGAAGGCCACAACCGGCGATACAGCGCTCCACAGCGTGCCCACCGGGGCGCTCGCCAGCAGGTCGCCGGCGCCATTCACCGCGCCCATGAGGCCGTAGGCGGTCCCACGCTCTCCGGGGGGGACCAGGCCGGCCGGGATGGCGCCCTCCAGGGCGTCCTCCACCCCGATGTAGGCGTCCGCAAGCACGAACACGATGGCGATGGTCCCGAGGGCGGTGACATGCCACGCGAACAGGGCGGCGGCGGCCGGAGAACCAGCCGGCCCCCAGCTTGACGAAGCTCGAAAGCGCATCGGCGGCGCCTTCGATCCATCCCAGCGCGGCCGCCGAAACGCCGATCGAGGAAAGAAAGCCCGGCAGAACCGCGCCGACCATCTCGTATCCCACGTCCACGCAGAAGCTTGTGAGGGTCATCCCGGCCACGTTGCGGTTGAGCCAACCCATGCCTGGATTTTCGCAAAAGCCGCGGGCGGGCCTGGCCGGCCGGCTGTGCTACGCTGAGCGCAGAGACATGCGAAACGTGGCCATTATCGGCTCGGGTTGCGCCGGCAACACGGCCGCCCTCTATACCGCGCGCGCCAATCTACAGCCGCTGGTGGTGAGCGGCTACCACGCCGGCGGACAGCTCTCGCTCACCACCTTGGTGGAGAACTTCCCCGGGTTCCCCGAGGGCATCAACGGCCCCGAGCTGGTGGCGAACATCAAGCGCCAGGCCGAGACGTTCGGCGCCGAGTACCGGCACGGAGCCGTGATCGACGCCGATTTCTCCGTGCGCCCGTTCCGCCTCAATATCGAGGGCGAGTGGATCGAGACGCGCACCACCATCATCGCCTCGGGCGCGACGGCGCGCTGGCTGGGGCTCGAATCGGAACAGAAGCTCATCGGCCACGGCGTGAGCTCGTGCGCCACCTGCGATGGGTTCTTCTACCGCGGGAAGCGCATCATGGTGATTGGCGGCGGCGATTCCGCCATGGAGGAGGCCAACTTCCTGACGCGCTTCGGCCGCGAGGTCACCGTGGTTCACCGGCGCGGCGAATTCCGGGCTTCCAAGATCATGCTGGAGCGGGCCCGCCACAACCCCAAGATCCGTTTCCTGACTAACACCGTGGTGGAAGAGCTTTTCGACGTGGCCACCCACCAGGTCTGCGGCGCGCGCCTGCGCAATGTGAAGACCGGCGAGGTCTGGGACGAGCCGGTGGACGGCTTTTTCGTGGCCATCGGGCACATTCCCAACACGCAGGTGTTCCGGGGCCAGATCGAGACCGATCCGGACGGCTATATCATTTCGAAAGGCGGCGCGCGCACCAATATTTCGGGCGTTTTCCACGCCGGAGACGTCCAGGACCGCGTGTACCGCCAGGCCGTTACGGCCGCCGGGGCGGGATGCATGGCGGCCATCGAAGTGGAGCGATATTTGGAATCGGAGGGACATTGACCATGATCGAGCGTATCTCCCCGCCCGGCGTGCCGGCGCCGCGCGGCCCTTACTCCCCGGCCGTTCGCGCCGGCGATTTCATCTTCGTCTCGGGCCAGGTGCCCGTGGACCCCGCCACGCAACAGCTTGTTTCGAGCGGCATCACCGAGGAGACCCGCCAGGTGCTCAGCAACCTCCGCCGCGTTCTGGAAGGCTGCGGCGCCAGCCTGGCCGACGTGGTGAAGGTCTGTGTTTACCTGGCGGATGGCCAGGATTTCAAGGCCATGAACGAGGTGTACGCGGAGTTTTTCGGCGAGGCCAAACCGACGCGCACCACAGTGGTAACAGCCTTCGCCCTTCCCAACATCAGTGTAGAGATAGACGCTGTGGCCTACCGGCCGCGCTACAGGACACGCTGAAGGACTCTCATGGAACCATTCCGATATCACGTTTTCGTTTGCGATCAGCAGAAACCCGAGGGCGTGCCGTGCTGCGCGGCGCGCGGTTCCGCCAGGACCATCGAGACGCTGCGGCGCGAGATCGGCGCGCGCGGGCTCGAGGACGACGTGCAGATCACGGCCTGCGGCTCGATCGGACTGTGCGAGCACGGGCCCAACATGATCGTCTATCCCGAGGGCGTCTGGTACTCGGGCGTCACGCCGGAGGATGTGCCCGAGATCGTGACGTCGCATTTCGAGAACGACACGCCCGTGGAGCGCCTGGCGCGCATGGATGAAGCGGCGCTGCGGGCCGAGATCCTGGGCAACCGCGAGAAGATGAAGGCCGGGTTGCGCGTCAAGGCGGCTTCCGGGGCGCTGCCGGACGATCTGGCCGAGCGCATGCGCGCGTTCCAGGAAAGCCGCGCGATCCTCACGGCGCTGGAGCTGGATCTGTTCAGCGCGGTGGGCGAGGGTTCCAGTGCGGAGCAGGTGGCCGCGCGCCTCAAGACCCACCCGCGGGCCACGGAGATGCTGCTCAACGCGCTGGCGGCCATGGGCCTGCTGGCCAAACGCGACGGCCGGTTCCACAACACGCCCGTCACGGCGCGGCATTTTACCTCGGATGCTCCCCATCCGGCCCGCCTGGCTTCGCTGCATACGGCCCATCTGTGGGCCACGTGGTCTAATCTCACGGAGTCGGTGCGGACCGGCACGGCGGTCCAGGGGCCGGAAGGCCGCGGCGCGGATTGGACCGAGCCGTTCATCGCCGCCATGCATCGCAACGCCTCCGAGAGGGCCGGGTTGGTGGTGCGGGCGGTAGACGCCCAGAGCGTGACACGAATGCTGGATGTAGGGGGCGGCTCGGGCGCATATTCCATCGCCTTCGCCAAGGCCAATCCCAAGCTGTGCGCCGAGATTGTGGACCTGGCCGCGGTGGGGCCGATCGCGCGGAAGCACATCGCCGAGGCAGGGGTCGCGGACCGCGTGCACGTGAGCGCCGGCGACCTGCGCACGGACCATTTCGGCCAGGGCTACGACCTGGTCTTCGTCTCGGCGATTTGCCACATGCTTTCCGAAGACGAGAACCGCGACCTGTTTCGGCGCTGCCGCGAGGCGCTCGTGCCGGGCGGCCGGCTGGTGGTCCAGGATTTCATTCTGGAGCCGGATAAGACGGCTCCTAGGTTCGCCGCGCTGTTCGCCCTCAATATGCTGGTGGGGACGCGCGCCGGAAGCAGTTACAGCGAACCCGAGTACGCCGGCTGGCTGGGCGAGGCCGGTTTCGGCGAGATCCGGCGCGTTAGCCTCGCCGGCCCGGCCGATTTGATGATCGCGGTTCGATGATGCGCGCGCCGGGGGTCCGCCGCGCACACTTGTACAATAGGTACATCTCATGAAGAACTCGCGGGGTTCGCGAACCTCCGGCATCGGGCTGGTCGTTCTGCTGCTCGCACTAGCGGGGCTGGTGGTTTCCCAGCCCGCTCCGCGCGAGCAAGTGGGACCTCTGCCTCGCGGCGGCTTTCTGCTGAACAGCGGGTGGCGGGTCGAGCCCGCCGGCAAGCAGATTCCGCTGGATACGCTTCCCATGTCTACGGCGATCTCTCCGGACGGCAAGTACCTGCTGGTGCTGAATGGCGGATACAGGCCGCCCTCGGTCAGCGCGATCGAGATCGCCTCGGCTAGCGTAGTGAGCACAATCGGCGTGCCGGATGGCTGGCTGGGCCTGGCTTTCGCGCCGCATGGCGACCGGCTGTATGTGGGCGGCGGATCGCGCGCCTCGGTTTTCGAGCTCAATTTCGCGGGCGGGAAGCTGACGCCCGGCCGGACCTTCGAAGTGGTGCCGCCCGGCCGCCGCACCGTCGAGGACTTCATCGGCGACGTGGCCTTCTCCCCGGATGGCCGGCTGCTTTACGCCGCCGAGCTGTATCGCGATTCCATCGCGGTCATCAACCCGCAATCGGGGATGGTGATCGACCACTTCAAAACCGGCCGGCGGCCCTACCGCATCCTCTTTCACCCCGATGGAAAATCCTTTTTCGTCACCCATTGGGCGGATGGATCGATGGGCCATTACAACACGGCCGATGGCAGCCAGCTTGCCCTGGTGCGCATCGGCGCGCACCCCACCGACATTCTATGGCGCGACGGCGGCCCTGAAGAACCGGTGGAGGGTGAGCCTACCTGGACGGCCCGCCTGTTTGTGGCTGCGGCGAACACCAATAATGTCTATTCGGTAGCGGTCAGCGCCGGCAAGGAGCTGCGCGTGGTGGAAAGCATCAACGTCTCGATGACTCCCCGGCAGCCCCTCGGCATGACGCCTTCGGCGCTGGCGCTCACTCCCGATGGCAAACGTCTCTTGGTAGCCTGTTCGAATGGCAACGTGGTGGCCGCCGTGGATGTTTCGGGCGGGGTAAGCCGCGTGGAGGGCTTCATCCCTACCGGCTGGTATCCCACGGCCGTGCGGGCGCTGGCTTCCGGCACGCTGGTGGTGCTCAACGGCAAGGGCTTGCGCTCCTATCCCAACCTCAAAGGCCCCAATCCGCTCAAGCTGCCCGAACCGCTCCACGGGGGTGTGGCGTCGGAAGAATATGTGGGCCGCATGCAAACCGGCACAGCTTCATGGATCGATCCCTTCACCGCGGATCAGCTCGACCAATGGACGCGCGAATCGCTGAGCAACACGCCCTATAGCGATGCCCGGCTGGACGATCCCAACCCGCTGCCGCCCATCGAGCACGTGATCTACATCGTCAAGGAGAATCGCACCTACGACCAGGTGCTGGGCGACATGAAGGAGGGTAACGGCGATCCGTCGCTGGTGCTTTTTGGCGAGAACGTCACGCCCAACCTGCACAAGCTGGCGCGCGAATTCGTGCTGCTGGACAACTTCTATGTAAATGCCGATGTGAGCGCGGATGGGCACAACTGGTCCACCGCCGCCATCGCGCCCGATTACGTCGAGAAGTTGTGGCCGAATCAATATGCCAAGCGCCGCGCGCGCGCCGATTTCGAGGAGATCGACCCCGCCTCGCTGCCGCCCGCCGGCTATCTCTGGACGAACGCCGCGGCGGCCGGGCTTTCCGTCCGCAACTTCGGCTACATGGTGGATAACAAGCCCCTTACTGCCGTGCCGGCCTCACCGGGCGCCGAGCAGGTGGCGTCCGTGCGTGACCCCGTGCTGGCCAAGGCCACCAACCGCTTCTATCGCGGCTTCGACCTGATGTACCCGGATGGGGAGCGGGCCAAGGTCTTTCTGAGCGAGCTGGCCGAGTACGAGCGCGCCGGCAGCATGCCGCGCCTGATCGTGATGCGGCTGGGCAACGATCATACCTACGGCGCCGCGGCGGGGCGTTTGTCGCCGCTTTCCCTGGTGGCGGATAACGATTACGCGCTGGGAACCATGGTCGAGGCGGTTTCGCGCTCGCGCTTCTGGTCGAGCACCGCCATCTGCGTGCTGGAGGACGACGCGCAGAACGGGGCGGACCACGTGGATTCGCACCGCTCGCCGGCCTTCGTGATTTCGCCGTGGGTGAAGCGGCACAGCGTGGATGGGACGATGTATAACACCACGTCGATGCTTCGCACCATCGAATTTCTGCTGGGCCTGCGTCCCATGACGCATTTCGACGCGGGCGCGCGGCCCATGACCGCGGTTTTCCAGCGGACCCCCGACCCGGCGCCATACACGGCCGAGAAACCCCGCATTTCGCTGACCGACCGGAATCCGGCGGCGACGCCCGCGGCGGCGGCTTCGGCGCACATGAACTTCGACGAGGCCGATGAGAATGACGACGATGAGCTGAACGATGTCCTGTGGTCGGCTATCCGCAAGGACGAGCCGCCCCCTCCGGTGCGAAGCTATTTCGGCCGATAGATTATCACCGGCCGCGCCGCCGGTTCAGAAGCCGGCAAGGACGCCGACGAAAAGAGATGCCACGAATTTATCTGTGCTTCTTATGGCACATGCACCAGCCCTACTACAAGGATCTGGTCTCCGGCGAGTACAAGCTGCCGTGGACGCGCATGCATGCGCTCAAGGACTACTACGGGATGGTGCGGATTCTGGAGGGGTTCCCGGCCATCCGCCAGACGTTTAACCTGGTGCCGTCCATGATGGCGCAGGTGGCGGAATACGCCTCGGGCGCCGCCGTCGATCCGTTCCTCAACCTGGCTCTCAAGCCGGCCGAGAGCCTGACCGATTCCGACCGCGCCTTCCTGC
>Ga0326727_10018667_pt1 | contig 14110 bp, 4 predicted proteins | sample MB2enrmetagenome_FD_207643 | JGI IMG/M metagenome (GOLD analysis project Ga0326727, IMG submission 207643) | Lab enriched peat soil microbial communities from McLean, Ithaca, NY, United States - MB29MY | ecosystem: Environmental > Terrestrial > Soil > Wetlands > Peat | place: USA: New York...
CGAGCTGCTGCGCCTGCGTCTCGAGCGAGCGGCGCGACTGGCGCAATTGCGCGACGGTGGCGAGCAGCAATTGCTCCGACTTGACCAGCTGCTCCTCGTGCTCCTTGAGCGCGGTGATGTCGGTGCCGACCGAGACGTAGCCGCCGTCGCGGGTTCGCCGCTCGTTGACCTGCAGCCAGCGCCCGTCGGCCAGGCGCGCTTCGTAAGTCCTGGCGCGACCGTCGGCGGCGCGCGAGTCCGCGGCGTCGACCGCCGTCTCGCGGTCGATCAGCGGCGCGACGCCGAGCGCCGCAAGCTCGCCATAGGTCATGCCCTGGCGCGCCGCCTCCTCGGGCAGGTTGTGCAGCCGCTGGTATTTCGAGTTGCACAGCACCAGCCGGTTCGCGGAATCCCACAGCACGAAGGCTTCCGAGATCGCCTCGATCGCCTCGCGCAGGCGCTGGTCGGCGGTCGCCGACGCCTCCGCCGCGCGCTTCTGGTCGGTGACGTCGAGGGCGACGCCGACCAGGCGGCGCGCGCCGGTCGTCGGATCGTCGATGATCTCGGCGCGTTTGCGCAGCCAGATCCATCCGTCGTCGCGGTGGCGCATGCGGAACTCGAAGTCGATCGACGAGTCGCCGGCCGCCAGCGCGCGCTCGGCGATCGCCGTGAGCGGCCCGTCGTCAGGATGGACCATCGCCTGCAGCTCGGCGAGCGCCAGGCCCCGCGAATCCGGCGGCAGGCCGAGGAGCTCGAACATCGAATTCGACCAGAGTACGCGCTCTGCGGTGAGATCCCAGCTCCACAGGCCGCAGCGCCCGCGGTTGAGCGCGAGGTCCATGTGGGCGCGCTGGATCGCCGCGAGGCGCGCGCGCGCCGCGGCCCGCCGCCAGGCCATGAGGTAGGCGCCGGTCGCGCCGACGATAAGCGCCGCGGTCAACGCGAGCAGCAGCGCCGTCGCCAGCGCCGCGCGACGCCAGGGCGCGAGCATCGCCTCGACCGGCTCGGCGAAGGCGACCTGCCCCGCGGTCGAGCGCAGGTTGCGCACGGCGGCGAATTCATCGGCGCCCGACGGCGACTGGACCCGCAGCGCGCCGGCCTTTTCCGCCAGGATGGTCAAAGGCTCGCCGGCGCCGATGAGGCTCGACAGCCGCGCCGGCGCGGGCGGCGGCGACGGCGCGCCGGCGACCACCATCCCATTGGCGTCGGCGACCAGCGTTTCGCTCGGACTGTCGTCGGCGTCGGCGTCGGCTTCGACGGAAAGCGCGGCGCGCAACGCCTCGGCGGGCGCCGGCGACGGCGCGGCGGCGAGCGCCTCGTCGAGGCTGCGGGCGAGCGCGCTAGCGCGCCAGTCGAGCTCGCGCGCGGCCTCCGCCAGCGCGCGCTCGCGCTCGGCCATGAGATGCTGGCCGATGAACGCGCACAAGGCGAGGAGAAAGAGCGCGGCGAGGATCGGCGGGGCGATGGGCGGGCGCGTTTCGCCTGCGCCCGAGGACGCGCGTCCGCCGCCGCTTCGCCACGAGGCCAAAGCCTCGCCGAGGCTCAGCCATGGGCGCAAGTCCCCGTTTGCCGCGTTGGCGCGCGTCATCGCAACCCCCAGATAATACTTGCCTTTTTGAGACCGGGGAAACTGCCGCACCCACCCGAATCACCGCCATGAGAATCTTTGTGAGAATCTTTGTCCAGACCTTAATGAATCGTTGACAGGAAATTTTTCGCCGGCGCTTGGCCGCGACTCCGCCGCCGCGCGCGACCCGCCGTCCGGGCTTGCGAGTCAAATCAAAGAGAAGCGCGCCTCAACCGAGCGCGCGGGTGGCGATGTCGCGCACGTCGGCCGACAGGTTCGGCTGCTCGACGATGTGGCGCAGGACCGCTTCCGCCTTGGCCTGGCGACCCGGCTCGAGCGACCGCCAAGAGCGCAGCGCGGTGAGCAGGCGGGCGGCGATCTGCGGGTTGGTCGGGTCGAGAGTCAGCACCACTTCGCACAGCAGTTGGAACCCGGCGCCGTCGGCGCGGTTGAATTGCGTCGCGTTGGCGGCGAAGCCGCCGATCAGCGCGCGCGTCCGGTTGGGGTTGGAAAGCGAGAAGGCGTGGTGGCTCATCAGGCCGCGCACCCGCTCGAGCGTTCCCGCCTCGGGGATCTGCGCCTGCAGGGCGAACCACTTGTCGAGGATGAGCGGCTCGGCGGCGAAGCGGCGCGCGAAGGCGTCGAAGGCGCGCTCGCGCGCCGGGCCGGGAATGGCGGCGATCGCCGCCAGCGCGCCGAGCCGAACGGTCATGTTGTCGGCCTCGGCGAACTGGCGGTGGGCGCGCGCGCCGCCCTCGACGGCGTTGCCGGCGACGAGCATCGCCAGCGCGCCGTTGCGCAAGGCGCGGCGGCCGGCGGAAGCGGCGTCGGGCGTGTAGGGCGCAGCGTCGGCCATCGCCTCGTACAGCGCGGCGAGGCCCGCCGCGTGGGCGCGGCCGAGCGCGCCGCGCAGGTCCTCGCGCGCGCGATAGATCGCCGCGGGGTCGACGTTGACCGCCATCTCGCGCGCGATGTCGGCTTCGCTGGGAACTAGCAGCGCCTGCGCCGCGAAGGCGGGGTCGATGCGTCCGCCGAGCGCGTCGGCGACCACCGAGCCGTAGGCTTCGACGAACGTCGCGTCGCCGGCCGGCGCGCCGCCCGTGCGGATCGTCGCGACGCTGCGCAGCAGCAGCCGCGTCGCCAGCGTCTGCAGCGCCTGCCAGCGGTTGAAGCTGTCGCGGTCGTGCTTGAGCAGCGTGACGAGGTCGCTTTCAGAGAGATCGTCGTCGACGCGCGCCGGCGCGGAGAAGCCGCGCAGGAATGACAACGCCGGCCGGCGCGGCGCGCCGGCGAACTCAAGCGTGCGGCGCGCGCCCTCGAGCACGAAGACGCCGGTCTTCAGCTCCTCCGGACTCGCCTCCTCGCAGACGAGCGGGAACTCGCCGCCTTCGGGGTCGACGAGGCCGAGCGCGATCGGCATCGGCGTCGGCGACTTGACGGCCTGGCCTGGCGTCGGCGCGAGCGACTGGGCGATGTCGACGCGGAACACGGCGCGCGCCGCGTCGTGGGAGGCGCGCACGGTCAGGAGCGGGGTCCCGGCCTGCGCGTACCAGCGCTTGAAAGCGGTCAGGTCGCGCCCCGAGGTCTCGGCGAAGCAGGCGAGGAAATCCTCGACCGTCGCCGCCGTTCCGTCGCAGCGCGAGAAATAGAGGTCCATCCCGGCGCGGAACGCCTCGGCGCCGATCATCAGCTTCAACATGCGGATGAGCTCGGCCCCCTTCTGGTAGACCGTCGCCGTGTAGAAGTTGTTGATCTCACGATAGACCGTCGGACGCACAGGGTGCGCGAGCGGCCCCGCGTCCTCGGGGAACTGCGCCGTCTTCAGATTGCGCACGTCGGCGATGCGCTTGACCGCCGCCGAACGCTGGTCGGCGGAGAACTCCTGGTCGCGGAAGACGGTGAGGCCCTCCTTCAGACACAGCTGGAACCAGTCGCGGCAGGTGATCCGGTCGCCCGTCCAATTATGGAAATACTCGTGGCCAATGACGCCCTCGATGCCGGCGAAGTCGTCGTCGGTGGCGGTGTCGGGCGACGCCAGCACGTATTTCTCGTTGAAGATGTTGAGCCCTTTGTTCTCCATCGCTCCCATGTTGAAGTCGGACACGGCGACGATGTTGAAGCGGTCGAGGTCGTATTCGCGCCCGTAGGCGCGCTCGTCCCACGCCATCGCGCGCTTCAGCGCGTCCATCGCGTAGGCCGCGCGCGCCTCGCGGCCGCGCTCGACGTAGACGCCGAGTTCGACGCGCCGCCCGGAGCGGGTGACGAAGGCGTCGCCGACCCGCGCGAGGTCGCCGGCGACCAGCGCGAAGAGATAGCAGGGCTTCGGGAAGGGGTCGCGCCAGACCGCCCAATGGCGGCCGTTCTCGCCCTCGCCGGAAGCTTCGAGATTGCCGTTGGACAGCAGCGCCGGCGCTTCCGTCTTGTCCGCTTCGACGCGCACGCGGTAGGTCGCGAGCACGTCGGGCCGGTCGAGGAAATAGGTGATGCGGCGGAAGCCTTCCGCCTCGCATTGGGTGCAATAGGCGGCGCCGGAGCGATAGAGGCCCATAAGCTTGGTGTTGCCGGCGGGATCGAGCCGCGTCTCGAAGCGCAGCGTGAAGGGGCCGCGCGGCGGGTTGGGCAGCGTGAACCCTGACGGGCTCGCCTGGTAGGCCGACGGGTCGAGCGGCGCGCCGTCAAGCGCGACGGCGGCGAGCTTGAGCTCGTCGCCGTCGAGGGTCAGCGCCGCGCCCGGGCGGCCTTGCGGATGGGGCCTGAGCGCCAGCGTCGCGACGACCCGCGTCGCCTCGCCCGCGAGCAAGAAATCGAGATCGACGAAGTCGATGAGATAGTCGGGGACGCGATAGTCCTCGAGGCGCACCGGCTGCTTGTCCGAACCGCTCATCCCAGCCGCCTTTCGCCTTTCTCAACGCGACGAGCAGGAACGCCGGCCTCGGCTTTCCCGCTTCCGCGCGCGCTCGTCCCCCGCCGCCGCGAATTCACGTCGCCGGCGCGCGTTCGTCCGCCGACGTAACCGCGAGGCCGCGGTCGCGCAAGGCCTTTCGCAAGGCGGGCGACGGCGTCCTTCCGCTGGTGAAGACGGCGAGCGAAAGGCCGGGCCCGCGTTGCGGCGCGGCGCGCCGGCCGAGGAGCGCGTCGACGCGCCGCGCGATCGCCGGCGCGGGATCGACGAACGCCACCGGCCAAGGCGCCAGCCGGCGCAGATGGTCGGCGAGCAACGGAAAATGGGTGCAGGCGAGCACGACATGGTCGGTGCGCCGGCCGCCGCGTTCGACGAAGCACGGCGCGATCTCGCGCGCGACCTCGGCCTCGTCGATCGCCTCGCCGCGCAGGAAGCGCTCGGCGATTTCGGCGAGATGCGGCGCGCCGACCAGCGTCGCCTCGCAGTCGCCGGCGAAGTCGCGCACCAGCGCGCGGGTGTAGTCGCGCGCCACCGTCCCCGGCGTCGCCAAAACGCTGATCAGCCGCGTCTTCGACGCCAGAGCCGCCGGCTTGATCGCCGGCACCGTGCCGACGAACGGCAGGCGGGGATAGGCGGCGCGCAGCGGCGGCAGGACGAGGGTCGAGGCGGTGTTGCAGGCGATCGCCACCAGGTCGGGCGCGTGGCGGCCGATCAGCGCCGTCATCAGCTCCTTGACCCGCGCCACCAGCGCCGCCTCGTCGAGCGCGCCGTAGGGAAAGAACGCGTCGTCGGCCGCGTAGACCAGCTCGAGGTCGGGCCGCGCCTCGGCGATGCGGGCGAACACCGTCAGGCCGCCGAGGCCGGAATCGAACACCAGCGCGCGCGGGCGGCGCGCGGGAGAGAGCGCGTTCATGGACGACAGACGACCCTCGCCACCGCGCCGCCGGCCGCCGCGGCGATCTCGCCGACGTCGAGCGCAGCCTTCTCGACCGGCGGCGCGGCGGCGAGGTTGAGGAAGCGCGCGATCGTCTCGACGCCGATCGCCGCGTGCGGTTCGGCGAGGACGACGGCGCCGACCCGGGGCGGCTCGCCCTTGAACGGCGCGACGAGACCCTCCAAGGCCCCCTGGCGGTCGAACAGCGGCGCGCCGCCGGCGCCGGAATCGAGCGCCGCGACCACCGCGCGCGCCCCCTCGCCCGCCGGCGCCGGCGTCGCCGGGCTCGCCTCGAGCGTGAACTTGCCCGCCGCCGCCGGCGCGAAGCTCAGCGCGATGAGATCGTCCGATCCGGCGCCGAGGCGCGGCGGCTGAGCGCCCGCGCCGAAATCGCCGCCGATCAGCGCAAGCCCGCTCGCCGCGTCGAAGCGCAGGAGCTTGGCGCGCTTGCCGTCAAGCGAAAGCTCGGCGCAGGCGCCGGTCGGCAACGCGGTCAACGCCTGACCGGGCGCGACGACCAGCGCGGTCGCCGCCAGCTCCGCCGCCGCGGCGCTCGGGCTCGCGCTCGGCGCCGGCGACGGGCGCGGCCCCGCTGGCGACGGCGCGGCGGCGATAACCGGCGTCTTCGGCTGGGCGACGCGGACGAGGTCGTCCGCCGCGCGCCGGGAGGTCGCTTGCGCCCTCCCGGCGCCGCGGCTCGCCGGCGTGTCGGGGAACGGTTCGAAGGAATTGGCGATCGCCAACGCCACCCGGTCGAGGTCGTTCGCGCGCTCGCTCGGATAGGAGAAGGCGAAGCCGCGAAGCGACGGCTCGTCCGGCGAGTCGGCGGGCGACTGGGCGTAACGCATATAGAACTTCTCGCCCTTCTCCTCGCCGGCGACGACGAAGTAGTCGCCCGCCTTGATCGTCTTGTAGGAGACTTTGCGGCCCGCCGTCTCGGCCGAGAGGCGCGCGTAGAGCGTCGTCAGGCCGAGGTCCGGGGCGGCCTCCGCCTTGCCCGGCGCGGCCGGCTTCGGCGGGGCCGCGGCCGGCTCGGCCATCCGGTAGCGCAGCGCCAGGGAGATCGCGCCGTCGTCGCTCTCGAGCGTCGAATCCGCGCTCGAAGGCTTGAACTTGGTCAACAGCTTAAGCGGCGCGCCGATCCGCACGCCGGAGACGCGGTCGTCGATCAGCTCGAAGCCGACCGCCTCGCGGGCCTGCCGCGACGCCGCCTTCAGCGCCGTCAGCTCGGCCGCCGAGACGACGCCGTCGACCGCCGCGCCGACGCTCTGCTGGTAGGCGACGATAGAATCGCGGGTGCGCTTGCCGAACGCGCCGTCGCTCGCGCCGTTATAGAGGCCGAGCCAGCCAAGCGCCTCCTGCGCCGCCTTGCGGTCGGCCTCCGGCATGGCGAGAAAGGCGGCGCGCTCAGCCTCCAGCTTCGGGTCGGCGCCGGCGGCCGGCGCCGGCGACGCGCTCTCCGCGCCTCCCGGCCCGACGACGAGAACGACCGCCAGCAGGCCGAGGACGGCGCCGGCGCAAAGGCGATATTTCGTCATTCCCCGCTCCCCCGATGGCTGGGCGCCATGCTAGCATCCGCGGCGCCGCAAGGACACCGCCGTCGGACAGCGCCGTCCGACGCGCTCGAGACGGCCGTGGGCGGATCGCCGGCGTCCGCCTTCCACAACCGGAATCGCCCCATGCTCAACGCTGTCCGCACTCTCCTCGCCTTCGCCTTTTTCGCCTTCGCGCCGCTGATCGGCGCGGCGGCCGCCCTCGCCGACGAACCCAAGCCCTACACGAACGACGACCTCGCCAGCGACGTCGTAAGGCTGACAGACACCCTGCGCAAGGAGACGGCGCAGATCGGCGCGAAGATCAAGGGCGAAAGCGTCGAGCAATTGCGCAAGGACGCCGCCAACGCCGTCGCCGCCAGCGATTACAAGCAGGCGAGCGCGCTCATCGGCGCGGCGATCGTCGCCCAGCCGAAGGACGCCGCCTCGTGGCTGGCGCTCGCCCGGCTCGGCGCCGCGGCCGACGACGCAAAGGCCAACGACCGCTACGATTTCGTCCATCGCGGCCAGACCGCCGCCTACGCGGCCTTCCAGCGCGCGACCTCCGCCGCCCAGCAGGCCGAGGCGCTGGCGGCGCTCGGCGATCTGTTCGCCCGCGACGAGAGCTGGCGGCCCGCGCTCGACGCCTACCGCGCCAGCCTCGATCGGCGCGACGACGAAGACGTCCGTAAGGTCTACGAGGACCTTAGAGAGAAGCATGGCTTCCGTGTGCTCGATTACAAGGTCGACAACGAATCCGCGTCGCCGCGCGTTTGTTTCAACTTCTCCGAGCCGCTGGCGCGCAAGACCGACTTCGCGCCCTATGTCGCGGTGGCGGGCGCCGCCAGTCCGGCGATCTCCAGCGAGGACCAGCAGATCTGCGTCGAAGGCCTCAAGCACGGCGAGCGCTACGCCATGGTGCTGCGCGCCGGCCTGCCCTCGGCGATCGGCGAGTCGCTTTTGAAGTCGGCCGATTACGAGATCTATGTGCGCGACCGCTCGCCGCAGGCGCATTTCGCCGGCCGGGCCTACGTGCTGCCGCGCCAGGGCCAGCTCGGCGCGCCGCTGACCACGGTGAACACGTCGAAGGTCGCGATCGACGTCTACCGCATCGGCGACCGCAACCTCTTGGCGCAGACCACGCGCGACGACTTCCTCAAGCCGATCGCCGCCTCGCGCGCCCAGGAGATCGCCTCGCAGGACGGCGTCGAGGTGTGGAGCGGCGTGATGAACGTCGCCTCCGAGCTCAACAAAGAGGTCATCACCGACTTTCCGCTCGAGCAGACGGTCGGCAAGCTGCAGCCGGGCGTCTACCTGATCACCGCGCGGCCTTGGCGCGGCGCGAAGCCGACGAACGGCGAAGACAGCGAGGAAGGCGACGACTTCACGGTGGCGACGCAATGGATGGTCGTCTCCGACCTCGGCCTGTCGGCGTTCTCCGGCGCCGACGGCGTCCACGCCGCGGCGCGTTCGCTCGCCGCCGCGACGCCGCTCGCCGGCGTGGCGGTCAGCCTGGTGGCGCGCGACAACGAGGTGCTGGCGACCAAGACGACCGGGCCCGACGGCCGGGTCGACTTCGATCCCGGCCTGTCGCGCGGCGTCGGCGGCGAGGCGCCCAGCCTCCTCGTCGCGACGCTCGGCGACGACTACGGCTTCCTCGACCTCAGCCAGAACCCCTTCGACCTCACCGACCGCGGCGTCGGCGGCCGCGAGCCGCCCGCCGCGCTCGACGCCTTCGTCTACACCGAGCGCGGCGTCTATCGCTCCGGCGAGACCGTGTTCATCGGCGCGCTGCTGCGCGACGCGCAAGGGGCGGCGAAGCTCGGTCTGCCGCTGACGCTGCTGGTCAAGCGTCCCGACGGCGTCGAATTCAAGCGCGTCGCCGTCGAGGACCAGGGCCTCGGCGGCCGCGTCCTCGCGACGCCGCTGCCTTCCGACGCGATGGCCGGCAAATGGGAGATCGACGCCTACGCCGATCCCAAGGGGCCGGCGATCGGCCACGCCGAATTCCTGCTCGAGGACTATCTGCCGGAACGCCTCGACTTCAGGTTGAAGACCGCCAAGCCGATCGCGACGCCGGGCGAGCCAATCGAGCTGTCGCTCGACGCGCGCTTCCTCTACGGCGCGCCGGCGGCCGGCCTCGACATCACCGGCGCGATCCGCCTCGAGGCGGTCGACGGCTCTGAGATCGCCGGCTATCCCGGCTACGTCGGCGGCCTCGCCGACGACGAGTTCACCACCGTTGAGGACCAGTTCACCGATAAGGCGCAGACCGACGCCAAGGGCCACGCCGACCTCACCGTCGACCTGCCCGACGCGACGGCCGCCAAGCCGCTCGAAGCCAAGCTGATCGTCGACGTCGCCGAGGCGGGCGGACGCACGGTCGAGCGCGTCGTCACCGTGCCGGTGCGCGCCAAGGGCGTGACCCTCGGCGTCAAGAAGGACTTCAGCGAAATCGGCGAAGGCGACTCCGCCGCCTTCGAGGCGATCGCCGTCGCGCCCGACGGAACGCGCGTCGCGCGCAAGGGCGTCGCGTGGTCGCTCTACAAGGTGACGAACGACTACCAGTGGTTCAATTCCGACGGGCGCTGGAGCTTCGAGCCGGTCAAGTCGTCGCAGCGCATCGCCTCGGGGACGATCGATATCGACGCCGACGCGCCGGCCAAGATCCTCGCCCAGGTCGGTTGGGGCAGCCACCGGCTCGACCTCAAGTCCGCCGAGGGCGAAGAGACCAGCCTCGCCTTCGACGTCGGCTGGTCGGGCGCGGCGACCGCCGACGCCCCCGACAACGTCGCCGTGACGCTCGACAAGGCCAGCTACGCGCCTGGCGAGGAGGCGAAGCTGCGCGTCGCCTCGCGCTTCGCCGGCAAGGCGACGGTGGCGCTGGTCGGCGCGAAGCTCGAACGCTTTATCGACGTCGATCTCGTCGAGGGCGACAACGTCATTCCCTTCCCGGTCGGCGGCGACTGGGGCCCCGGCGCCTACGCGGTGGCGCTGACCTATCGTCCGCTCGACGTCGCCGCCAAGCGCATGCCGAGCCGCGCGCTCGGCCTCGCCTGGTTCTCCATCGACGAGGCGGCGCGCAAGCTTGACGTCGCCATCGGCGCGCCCGACAAGACGCGGCCGCGCCAGGCGCTCGTCGCGCCGATCAAGATCGGCGGCCTGGCCGCCGGCGAGGAGGCGGAGGTGACGGTCGCCGCCGTCGACGTCGGCATCCTCAACCTGACGAGCTTCAAGACGCCCGACCCGCGCGGGTATTTCTTCGGGCAGCGCAAGCTCGCCGTCGACGTCCGCGACCTCTATGGCGAGCTGATCAACGGCATGCTGGGCGTTGTCGGCGCGCCGCAGACCGGCGGCGACCAGACCGGCAATTTCGAGGGCAATCTGCCGACCCAGCCGCCGCTGGCGCTGTTCTCCGGCGTCGTCAAGGTCGGGGCCGACGGGACGGCGCAGGTCTCCTTCGACCTCCCCGGCTTCAACGGCTCGGTCAAGCTGATGGCGGTCGCCTGGTCGAAGGGCAAGGTCGGCTCGGCGGAGGCGACGGTGGTCGTGCGCGACCCAGTGGTCGTCACCGCGACGCTGCCGCGCTTCCTCAACCTCGGCGACCGCTCGCAGATCCACGTCGACCTCGACAACGTCGAGGGCCAGGCGGGCGACTATCGGCTCGACCTCGACCTGCACGGGCCGGTGACGGCGGAGGCGAGCGAGCTCAGCCGGACGGTGAAGCTCGGCGCCGGCCAGCGCGCCGCGCTGACGATGCCGATCGCCGCGGCCGGCGTGGGCGTCGCGACTCTCGATCTCAAGATCGCCGGCCCCGGCTTCGCCGCGACGCAGCGCTTCGCGCTCGGCGTCGAGACGGGAGCGCCCGACGTCTACCGCCGCGCGATCCGGCCGTTGCCGCCCGGCGGCGAGGAGACGATCGCCGACAACCTCGTCGCCGACTTCGTGCCCGGCACCGGCTCGGTGTCGGTGGCGGCCTCGCCGTTCGGCGCGATCGACGCGCCGGCGCTGCTGCAGGCGCTCGGCCGCTATCCCTACGGCTGCTCGGAGCAGACAGTCAGCGCGGCGATGCCGTTGCTCTACGTCAACCAGCTCGCCTCGCTCGAGCACTTGGCGCTCGACCCCGACCTCGACGGGCGGATCAAGGGCGCGATCGAACGGGAGATGACGCGCGAGAATTCGAGCGGCGCCTTCGGCCTGTGGACGGCCGACGCCGACAACGACGACCTGTGGCTCGACGCCTTCGTCGCCGACTTCCTCACCCGCGCGCGCGAACGCGGCTTCGCCGTGCCGCAGCTCGGCTTCGACAACGCGCTCGACCATCTGCGCAACGAGGCGGTCAACGCCCCCGATCCAGGCGAAGGGGCGGGCGAGCCGCTCGCCTACGCGCTCTACGTGCTGGCGCGCAACGGGCGGCCGGTGATCGGCGATCTGCGCTACCTCGCCGACGCCAAGCTCGCGGCGTTCAAGACCCCGATGGCGGAGGCGCAGGTCGCCGCCGCGCTCGCCATGCTCGGCGATCGCGCGCGCGCCGGCAAGGTGTTCGCCGCGGCGCTCGACGCGCTCGACGTCGAGCGTGACAATGGACTGTCGCGGCCCGACTACGGCTCGACGCTGCGCGACAGCGCCGCCGTTCTCGCGCTGGTCGCCGAAGCGAACCTGACCAACGGCGAGATCGCCGGCGACCCGATCGCGCGCGCCGGCGCGGCGGTCGACCGCGCCCGCGCGGCGCGCAAGTCGACCAGCACCCAGGAGAACGACTGGCTCGTCCTTGCCGCTGAGGCGCTGGCCGAGCGTCAGACGCTCGGCCAGTTCAGCGTCGACGGCCAGGCGACGCAAGGCGCGCTCTATCGCCGCTGGAGCGGCTACGCTTTGGGGCGGAAGTTGTTCACCGTCGCCAATGGCGGCAAGACCGCGGCGCAGCTCGTCGTCACCGCATCGGGCGCGCCGATCGCCCCCGAGCCGGCGGCGTCCGAGGGTTACGAGATCGAGCGCGCGTTCTACAAGCTCGATGGGACGAAGACCGACCTCAACGCGATCGCGCAGAACGAGCGCGTCGTCGTCGTGCTGAAGATCACTGAGAGCGAGGCGCGCTACGCCAAGCTCCTGGTGGTCGACCGCCTGCCGGCCGGCCTCGAGATCGACAACCCGACGCTGTTCGACAGCGGCTCGATCGACGCCTTCTCCTGGCTGAAGAAGGACCTGGACCCCGCGCACGCGGAATATCGCGACGATCGCTTCGTCGCCCAGATGGATCGCGACGCCGGCCAGTCCGCCTTCTTCGACCTCGCCTATGTCGTGCGCGCGGTCTCGCCGGGGCGCTACGTCTACCCGCCGGCGACGGCGGAGGACATGTACAGCCCCGACCGCTTCGGCCGCACCGCCTTCGGCTCGGTCGAGGTGACAGGGAAGTGAGGCGGTGGCGGACCCTCATCCGGCGCTTCGCGCCACCTTCTCCCGCAAGCGGGAGAAGGGAGTCTGCGACGCCTCGGTCCCCTCTCCCGCTTGCGGGAGAGGGTCGGGGTGAGGGAAAATCCCGCGCGCGCGAGCGGCGCTTCTTCGCCATCGTCGGCGTCTCGGTCATGGCGCTCGGCCTCGCGCTGCCGGCCGCCTGGAGCGCCTATCTCGACGGCCTCGGCCCGCTCGATCTCGCCTCCGCCCGGCTCGGCTCGACAACGGTGGTCGACCGCGAGGGCCGGCTGTTGCGGGCCTTCACCCTGCCCGACGGGCTTTGGCGGCTGCCGGTCGCGAGCAGCGAAGTCGACCCGCGCTACCTGGCGATGCTGCTCGCCTACGAGGACGCGCGCTTCTACGCCCATCGCGGCGTCGATTGGCCGGCGATGGCGCGCGCCGCCGGCCAGCTCGTGACGCGCGGCCGCGTCGTCTCCGGCGGCTCGACGCTGACCATGCAGGTGGCGCGGCTGATCGAGCCGCGCGACGAGCGCTCGCTGTCCGCCAAGCTGAGGCAGATGGCGCGCGCCTGGCAGATCGAGCGGCGCGTCGCCAAGCCGGGCGTCCTCGACCGCTATCTGACGCTGGCGCCGTTCGGCGGCAACCTCGAGGGGGTGCGCGCGGCCTCGCTCGCCTATTTCGGCAAGGAGCCGCGCAAGCTGTCGATCGGCGAAGCGGCGCTGCTGGTGGCGCTGCCGCAATCGCCGGAGACGCGCCGCCCCGAGCGTTTCCCCGCGGCCGCGCGCGTCGCCCGCGCGCGCGTGCTCGACCGCGTCGCCGAGCGCGGCGTCATCTCGCGCGAGGAGGCGGAGGCGGCGAAGCGCGAGCCGATCCCCGAGGCGCGCCGGCCCTTGCCGATGCTCGCGGCGCACGCCGCCGAAGAGGCGGTCGCCGCCGACCCCAACGCCCGTACGTTGAAGCTTTCGATCGACGCGCGGCTGCAGGCCAAGCTCGAGGCGCTGGCGCGCGAGAGCGTGGCGCGGATCGGCCCCAAGCTCTCCGCCGCGATCGTCGTCATCGACAACGCGAGCGGCGAAGTGCGGGCGCGAATCGGCGCGGTCGACTATCTCGACGCGACGCGCGACGGCTCGCTCGACATGTCGCGCGCGCCGCGCTCGCCCGGCTCGGCGCTGAAGCCGTTCATCTACGCGCTCGCCTTCGAGGACGGCCTCGCCCATCCCGACACCGTGCTGTTCGACCGGCCGGCGCGCTACGGCGCCTACGCGCCGCAGAACTTCGACCTCGGCTATCAGGGGACGGTGACGGCGCGCAAGGCGCTGCAGATGTCGCTCAACCTGCCGGCGATCGAGCTGCTCGCCGAGCTCGGCCCGGCGAACTTCCTCGCCCGCCTGCACGGCGCCGGCGCCGAGGCGACGCTGCCCAAGGATTCGCCGATCGGCCTGGCGATCGGCCTTGGCGGCTTGGGGATCTCGCTCACCGACCTCGCGCGGCTCTACGCGGGCCTGGCGCGCGGCGGCGAGGCGCCGGCGCTGGTCGAGCGGCTCGACGGCGCGCCGCCGATCATCGAAGCCAAGCGCGTGACCGATCCCGTCGCCGCCTACTATGTCGAGGAGATCCTGCGCGGCGCGCCGCCGCCGTCGAGCGCGCTTTCCGGCCGCATCGCCTTCAAGACCGGCACCTCCTACGGCTTTCGCGACGCGCTGGCGATCGGCTTCGACAAGGGGACCACCATCGCGGTGTGGGTCGGCCGGCCCGACAACGCGCCGACGCCCGGCCTGATCGGC
>Ga0326727_10018668_pt1 | contig 14110 bp, 10 predicted proteins | sample MB2enrmetagenome_FD_207643 | JGI IMG/M metagenome (GOLD analysis project Ga0326727, IMG submission 207643) | Lab enriched peat soil microbial communities from McLean, Ithaca, NY, United States - MB29MY | ecosystem: Environmental > Terrestrial > Soil > Wetlands > Peat | place: USA: New York...
AAGATGGGAGGAAACGTGCTTGATCAATACAAGCTGCTCTCACGCCAGCTTGAATGCCTGACTCACCTAAGGAATTCCTGGCCCCGCGGCGACCAATCTGGAACCGAACCCGTCTGGCATACGCAAATAGGATTAACCGAGGCTCCCACGGCTGCTTTCGTGGAATGGTATTCGACGAACTGGGCGAATTGGAAAGTTCGCGATCGGACGAAGCTCCGTGAGGTCCAGCTGTCAATCGCCTTGACTGTCGGGCGCCTTCTGGCCAACACACTGATTCGCGAGTGGAAAAAGGAAAAGGAGTCGTTGATCCTTGATCCGGCCGTAGAGAAGGGCGGGGCCGCCGAGCCAAGCAAGGATATCGGGCAGGCCGCGATCCCTAGGCAGCCGGATTACGTTCGAAGCGCTGAGGAACTGGTCTGCCTGACCTACCTGGGATTTATCCAAAACGTCCTGGGCCGGTTGCGAACGCTGGTGATGGCAATCGTATGGCTCTTTGTGGTGGTGACGGTCTCCTTGGCCTCGTATCCGTTCGATCCCCGGCCGGTTGCCAGCGGAGCGATGCTGATCCTGTTTCTTGTCCTCGGGGCCGTGATCGTCACCGTTTATGCCCAAATGCATCGCGACGCGACCCTGAGCCACGTAACCAATACAAATCCAGGTGAGTTGGGACCGGAGTTCTGGTTCAAGGTAATCGGGTTCGGCGCGGGTCCGGTGCTGGGCTTGCTGGCAAATATCTTCCCTGAGCTTACCGGCTCTTTGCTTTCCTGGTTGCAGCCGGGGCTCGCATCCATAAAATGATACTCCCTGGAGCTTCGCCTGCAATGGCTCAGACTGAAACCGCCACGCACGTCGCGATACTGGCGCCGGTGCGAGAGGTTCACCTGAAGTCGGCGCCCAAGGAGGCCCGAAGTTGCATTCGCGACGAAGGCCTGGAAGCTTATCGTCGTCGGTCTTGATAGCTCCTTACCCGGCAATTTTTCGATATGGCTCGGCGATGGAACCGGTCAAGTGGTCCATCAATCTCACCGCAGATGGCTTGGCGGCCAATACAGTCCAGGTGCAGTTTTGGAAGGTGGAGATCCTGTCTGTGCGCACCACCGTGGAGGCACAACTCGGCGATCCGTCCCGCGCATGCGCCCGGCTACGTTGTGGGGCTATAGATAGATAGATTGTGTGCAAAGGTCACAGCGGCGAGCTTCATCGTGAAGGCACATACGCGAACTTCGAAACTGAACACAATCGGCGATCACATCCGACGTCGACTAGAGGCATAACGGTTTGGATGCAGTCTGCTACCCGTACGATACGCGATTCTGGCGGCCGGGCGCGAAGAGGCGATTGTTGGTAGTATATTTGCCAGACCGCGTGATCGGCCAATCATTTTGATGGGAAGGATTTCCACATGAACGTTCGATTTCCATTACTCGCGCTTTTGCTATCGTTCGGGTTCGGGGTGGTCCACACACACGCGCAAGCACCGCCGCCCAATGCCGACCCCTACGCCAACAATCCGGATGCGGGGAGATTGAAGTTTCCGCTGGCAGCTCCCGCCGGTAAGGACTCCGGCGCAATCATGAACGCGCCTCCCGGCGCCGTCAATCAGGGAATGCTCGATCCGGCCAAATGGAAGTACGGTCCCGCGTTTGACCCGCCGCCAGGCTCGAAGATCTGGAATCCGGTGATGATCAAAATGATGAAAGGCGAGAAAGTAACCGGCGGAACTGTATTCAGCACCGACACTCCGGAGACTTATTGCGCCATGGCCAATGCCGGATATGATTTCATCTGGACGGAGATGCAGCACGATGCGCGGGATTGGGAAGCGGTCGGCCGCATGTGGAAGGCGTGCCCACACGCGAAAGCCGTTCCCGGCGTACGGGTGGCTTACACGGATGAACGGGAAATCCAGCACGCCATGGATCTGGGCGCGCTGGTCATCGTAATTCCCACCGTCCGCTCGGTGGAAGAAGGGAAAGCCGCCAGGGACTGGACCATGTTTCCTCCGCTTGGCAAGCGCAGCCTGGGCGGCGGGCAGACGTTCGACCCGAGTATGTGGGGCAGCGTCCCGGGTGGATATCGCAACACGATCAACCAAAACGTCGTATTGATCGAAATGATCGAGACGCTCGACGGCGCGGTAGCCGCGCGTGAAATCGCGGCCATTCCGGGCGTGACCGCGATTTTCGCGGCCAGTGGAGACTTGGGCAATTTCTCCGGATATAAGCAAGGCACGCCCGACTACGAAAGGCTGATCAACGTGGTGCACGATGCAGCCCTCGGCGCGGGAAAGCGGCTCTGCGGTCCATTCGCGTGGCGCGACCGCCCCGATTTTACATGCTTCCAGAACGGCAGCGAGACGGCTGCGATCGCCCGCGGAGTAGCGGATGAACTCGGTCCGCTGAAGGACACGCAGGGCAAGCCGGAGGTCGGGCCTTACGCCCCGAAATAGATCCAATATGCACCGGCGAGATTTTCTGAAGTCCGCTCCATCCGCGGCTTTGCTGGCGCAGTTACACTCGGCGCCACGGCTCAAGATCATCGACATCCGCATTGTGAATCTGAAAAGCCTTCGCGAAACCGGAAAGATGGAAGCAGCCTGGAATCCAGGGACAGTCACAACGCACCGGATCGGCGGCGGATCGATTATCGAGATTCACACGGATCAGGGGCTCGCGGGCATCGGGCCTGCGATCGACAGCGCCGGGCTGCCGGCGGCCAAGGCGCAGCTCGTCGGCCGGGATCCGTTCTCCATCGAGGAAAACGCCGGTCCGCTGAGGTACTACGCAGGCCAGAGTCCCCGCACGGTTTCAGGCCTTGAGATTGCGTTGTGGGACCTCATCGGCAAGGCCGCGGGCCAACCGCTGTACAAGCTCTGGGGAGCGGCCAAGGATCGGGTACCGGCGTACGCCAGCATGATCCAGCTTTCGACTCCCGAGGAACGGGTGCGGATGGCTGTCCAGCTCAAATCGGAAGGCTGGAAGGCCATTAAGCTGAGGGCGCATTATCAGACGATCAGGGAAGACGTTCACCTGGTCGAAGCGGTGCGCAAGTCGGTGGGTGACGACATGGACATCATGGTGGACGCCAACCAGGCGCAGTCCTTTGGCAGTTGGCAGCCAGGCGTGAGGTGGGATTTCCGGCGCGCGGTCGACACTGCCCGGGAACTGGAGCGCTTGAACTGCGTCTGGCTGGAGGAGCCTCGGCAGCGCTACGCTTTCGACGAGCTGGCCGAATTGAATCGCCTGGTGGAGATCCCCATCGCGGGCGGAGAAAACAACCGCGGAGTGCATGAATACCGGTGGATGCTGGAACAGAGAGTGTTCGACATTCTTCAACCGGATATCATGGTGGCCGACGGTGTCACCGGCTTTCGCGAGATTGCGGACCTTGCCAAGGCGCACAACAAGAGAGTCATTCCGCACCACGGCGGAGGCAATCTCGGTACCATCGCGCAGTTGCACGCGATCGCCTCATGGCCGCACGCGCCTTGGATTGAGATTCTGCACGATCCGCCCATCGCGGCCTATACCAACGGTTTCGCGATCATGGAAAGCCCGCCGGTGGTCGACCAGGAAGGCTATCTGAATTTGCCGCAGAGTCCAGGGTTGGGGGTAACGATTAACAAGGACTTGATCGTTTCGTAACAGCCTGTGGCAGAGGTCCGGCAGGCTGAACGCCTGCCCCACCAAGGCGTGTAGCTGATTCAGCCGCAATGGTGGCGCAGGCGGTTTCGCCTGCGTCTGCCGTTGGCGGCCAAGCTTCCATTACGCGGTCCGCCGGTGGATCTTTAGCAAAGTCCCGTCGATGGATTCGAGATTCGGCTTTCCGCACATCGCCATATCGCGGGCCAGTTCGGTCTGCAGCATCTCGAGAATTCGCTCGACGCCTTCGGCCCCGTACGCGCTCAACGCCCACATGGGAGGACGGCCGAGGAGCACCGCGCGGGCGCCCAGCGCCAAAGCTTTCAAGACGTCGCTTCCTCTCCGAACACTGCCATCGAGCAGGATCGACACGCGTCCGCCCGCTGCGCCGGCAATTTCCGGCAGAACCTCGAGCGGCGCTGCCATGCTCGCCGCCTGGTGTGCTGAATAGTTTGACACGACAATCCCCTCGATCCCATTCCTGGCCGCCATTTTGGCTTCTTCGGCGCTCATAACGCCTTTCAAAATCACCGGTACGCCAGTTGCAGACCGCAAACGATCAATCATTTTCCAATCGGCGCTCTGTTCCTTTGATGCACCCAAGGTCAAGAAAATGGCTTTGAATCCGGCGTCCGCGGCGTGCCGTGCCTGTGGGACCGGATCTGGTTCCGGGTATACCTGGTACCAAAGCGTCGTTTTCGATTGAGTCGCTATCTCAGCAGCGCCATAACTTGCCCGGCTGGAAATCACCACCGCCGTATTAGCGGCGGATGCGCCTCGCACGGTGGCCAATTCACCCTCGGCGAAAAAGCGTTTCTGATCAGCCACAGGACCGACAACAATCGGCGCGAAGAGATGGGCTCCAAATAACTCGAGCGAAAGATCGAGCCTGGTCGTATTGACCATCATTCGCGGCCGGAATGTAATTCTCTCGAACGCTTCGCGCTCACTGCCGCTAATCTCCGAAAACGTTGCCGGATCCAATTTACGCCCGGCCGCGCTTTCGAATTCGAAAGCGTTCACCAGTTCATCCAGAGGCGGGACGCTGGTCATGGAAAATCCGTTCTCAGGCACCTTCGTTCCAACGAGGAGACGCTAGGTATCCCTACGTCGACCATGGCTTGCACCAATTCGGCTTGTAGGATTTCCAAAACGCGCTGCACACCTGCCGGCCCAAATGCGCCCAATCCCCAAAGCGGCACGCGTCCCACGCAGACGGCGTTCGCGCCTAATACGAGCGCCTTAAGAATGTCTGTGCCTCGCCGAATTCCGCTATCGAACAGGACCGGCGCCTGTCCGTGAACCGCCTCGACGATCTCCGGCAGTACTTCAAGTGTGGAGGGTGCGTAATCGAGACTCCTACCGCCATGGTTCGAAACGTAGATCCCGTCGACCCCATGTTGCAGAGCCAGACGCGCGTCTTCAGCGGTGAGAATGCCCTTGGCCAACAACGGTACCTTCACAAATGGCCTGATTTTTTCGAAGAACAGCCATTCGTACCACAGCCTGTCGTCGGGAACCCGATAGGGATTGCTTGCGGCTGCACGCCTTGCCTGGCGCGGCGCGGTCAAACCGGAGAGATTCTGGTCGTGCGCCGTAACTTCGGAGAATGGCGCCTGCTGATCTACCGTGACCACAACCGCCCGGCACCCTGCCGATTGCGCCGCGTCCAGAACTCTTCGATTCTCGTCGAGTTCCCGTTTCGGGTAGAGCTGAAACCAGAAGGGACTATCCGCGACGGCGCCGATCTTATCGATAGGGAAGCTCGAATTATTGCTGACGATCATGGATGTCCTCGCGGCGCCGACCGCGCCACGGCGAGTAGCCATCTCTCCATCGGGATGGAACTGACTATGGCCCGCGGTTGGCGAAACCAGCAGCGGGAACGCCATTTCTGTACCGAGCACCGAGGTTGCAGTCAGTGGTTTTTGCACGTTCGCCAGTCGTGCCGGAACGAACTGCACCCAATCGAACGCCTGCCGGTTGCGCCGCAAGGTAAATCCGCTGTCGGTGGTTGAAGCCGGATAATCGTAGGCGGATCGCGGGAGTCGCGCGTAAGCTACCTGTTCGAAATCATAAGTGGTAGCGAGTTCCGCAAATCCAGGCACTCGGTCGCGATAGCGCAGCGGATCCGTTTGAGCACGAAGCAACGGCGAACCCGCCACGAAACCTGCGAATGCTCGAAAGGCCCGCCTCCGTGTTACACCGTGTCCCGACATTGACCAGCAGGATATAACAGCCGGAAGAGCGTGTCAAAGCTAGCTGGCGGCCATCCAACCCTTTTGACGCGAGCATTTGATATTATCCCTATGCGATGAACAAACGTGCCTTTCTCAACCTGATTGGTTCCGGAGTCGCAAGCCGATTCATCGCCCCCGTATCAGCTCTACTCGGGAAACAGAACTTGACCAATTGGGCGGGCAATCTCACCTACGGGACGGATCATCTTCAAGAGGCAACTTCGGTCGACCAGATCCGTTCGTTCGTGCGGTCTCAGGACAAAATGAAGGTGCTCGGCACGCGGCACTGTTTCAATTCAATCGCGGACAGCCGCTATAGCTTTTTGTCATTGAAGCCCATGCACGAAGCGGTCGCGCTGGATGCGGCGGCACGCCAAGTCACCGTCGAAGCCGGCATCACCTATGGGCAGCTTTGTCCCTATCTCGATAGCAAGGGCTTTGCGCTACATAACCTGGCGTCACTTCCTCACATCTCGGTTGCGGGAGCGTGCGCTACGGCTACCCATGGGTCGGGCGAGCACAACGGTAATCTGGCTACTGCGGTTTCGCGTTTAGAATTCGTCACCGCGGCTGGCGATTTGGTGAAACTCTCCCGCGATTCCGATGGCGAGACCTTCCGCGGAGCCGTCGTCGGCCTCGGTGCTCTCGGCGTGGTTACGCACATCACCCTCGATCTTCAACCGACGTTTGCGGTACGCCAGTACGTATATGAAAATCTACCGTTCTCGCAGATGAAAGAGCACTTCGATGCCATCCAGGCGAGCGGGTACAGCGTCAGCCTCTTCACCGATTGGCAAAAACAGCGCATCAACGAAGTATGGATCAAATGCCGGGTCGGAGACAGGCAGCCATTCGCAGCCCCGCCGGAATTCTTCGGTGCGGTACGTGCTTCGCGAAACTTGCACCCCATCGCTGAACTTTCGGCCGAGAACTGCACCGAACAGATGGGCTTGCCCGGCCCTTGGTACGATCGGCTGCCGCATTTCCGGATGGGTTTTACTCCCAGCGCGGGCAAGGAACTCCAGTCGGAATACTTCGTCCCCCGGCGCAACGCCATCGACGCGATCATGGCCGTCGAACGGCTACGCGACCAGGTATCTCCACACCTGCTGATTACGGAAATCCGCACCATCGCGGCCGACGACCTATGGATGAGCACCTGCTATCGCCAATCGAGCGTGACCATCCACTTCACCTGGAAGCCCGACTGGCCGGCGGTCCGGCGTCTGCTGCCGGTTATCGAACGGGAGCTTTCTCCTTTCCAGGTGCGACCCCACTGGGGCAAGCTGTTCACCCTGTCGCCGGCTGAGATCCGTTCGCGATATCCCAAGTTGGCCGACTTTACTCGACTGGCCGCAACTTATGATCCTAAAGGTAAGTTCCGCAATGATTTCTTGGACACGAATGTCTTCACGCGGTGAACTTTATTCTTGATCCGGTCTACCATGAAGGTCATGGGCGCATCTTTCCTTGAAGAATGTCTGGCCGTACTCGCGCGGACTCCAGGGACCCTCGATAGTTTGTTGCGAGATTTGCCCGAAGGATGGACTACGGCTACCGAAGGTCCGGGAACCTGGAGTCCCTACACGGTAATTGGCCATCTCATCCATGGCGAGAAGACCGACTGGATGCCGCGTTTGGATATCATACTGAAGCACGGTCCGAGCCGTCCTTTCGACCCTTTCGATCGCGAGGCGCAATTCCGCGAGAATCCTGGCATACCACTCTCCGCACTACTGGACGAATTCGCCGCGCTACGGCACGACAATTTAGCGCGTCTGCGTTCGCTCGGTTTGAAACCCGACCAGTTCGAGTTGCAGGGAACCCACCCGACATTGGGCCGTGTGACGTTGCGGCAGTTGTTAGCCGCGTGGACGACGCACGATCTTTCTCACCTGATCCAAGTAAGCCGCGTCATGGCTAAGCGCTACAGGCAAGATGTAGGTCCCTTCGCAGAGTTTCAGTCGGTAATGAAATGATCGCCCTGTCTCAAGCGTTCATCGCACTCCGGGCAGAGCAAAATACGCCACTACCAATTGCTACGATCGCTAGTACGTTGTGAATGGCGATCATATCGTTGACGTGCCGATCATGGGTCGCCACCCATATCAGGTCTTACTTTTTCATCAGCCACACTTCGGCGACCTGCATGCCACGTCCGGCGTCGCCCAGTCCGCTCTCCCGGTGCCATTCGAGGCGCAGTTCACCTTTCGCGGTCGCTTCGCGAGGAATGTCGAATTCGAGCGGTTTGAAGGGAACCGGACGGGAAATCAGCGGATGAATCTCGAGGCCGCCGTTTGCGGTCAAGCGGATCTTGGGCCGGGTCGAGTCGCCGCCATATACCACCCGCACCTTATATTGCGCGTTCGGATCGAGATTGTTATATTGCATTTCGAGCGGCTGTTCGTAGAGCGTCTCGGCGTCATCCCACCACGACCGGCGATACTGCAAAAACGCACCGCCCAAGCTGCGAATTCCGAAACCGACCAGAGACGATTTGTAATAGGCCGGATCCTCTTCGAAGCCAGGCCCCCGCACCAGGTGCGGCTGAGCCGAGAGATTGCCGAGATCGTCATAGAAACCACCGGGCCCGGGATTCGTCCAGTTCACGATTTCATCGAGCGCTTTCAGTCGCTCGCGCTCATCGCTCAATTTCCGGATCTCCGCGAAACGCGCCAGCATCCAGCCGCGGCTATTCATCGGCATATCGATCATGTCGAGATTCGCGCCCCGCTCCGGCGCTTCCCCTTTATAGCGCGGCACGCTGAGCTGCATCCGGATGCTTTGGAACAGGGCTTCCGCCATTTCGAACACGCGCGCCCGCGCCCACTGCGCCGGCGGATCGGTAAGCGCGCGGTCGAGCGTACGTTCCGCCTGGTCCATGGCGAGCGTCACACCAACATTGGGAGCGTGCCTCAGCTGATCGAGCGACTGTTGTTCGAGGCCCGTCTCATAGATCAAGCGAGCGCGATCGTAATAGTCGTAGTAAGCGCGATAGAGCGCCTGCTGAAAGCGCCAATTCTCGAGCACCTGCGGCGAGGCCGCGTGTTCCATTTCTTGAAACTGTTCGAGCGTCGTGTCAACCCCGATGTTGGTTGCCAAGGGCCCGGTCCAGTTCCGCTCGAGCGCCAACAGGCCTTGCGCGAAACTGTCGGCGAACTGCTCACCGATAAAGTACCGGCCGAAATCACGCAGAATATCGACCACCGGCGTCGACGGATTCCAGCCCAGACCGCTCCACACGAACTTATTCACATCATCGTTTGCGCCCTCCGAGTAAGTCAGGAATCCGATTGCGTACTTTTCGTATAGGTGGAAGATGCGAGCTTCCTGAGTAGGCCGCGGATTGATGACTTCTCGTCCCTCGGTGCTGGCGAATGCCAGGTCCCAATCCGGCACGGGATACTCGCTGTGCCTGCTGTGCGTGATATCCGGGTAGCGGCGCAGCGGATATTTAGCCGGCACTTTGGCGCGTAATTCGGGCAACGGTATGCGGATCTGCGGCCCGTAGACAATGCCGCTGAGCCATGCCGGCTGCTGGTTCATCAAGCCGTACCATTCCTCCATCCATTCGGTGGAGAAGCTTTGCGGCGACATCCACATTTGCGCCTTGGGATGATACTTGTGCAGCGATTCGGTCTGTTTCTCGAGCAGCGCCATCAAGAACTTTGGCCGGGTGTGGCCGGGGTCGCCGCCGGGAACGAAGATGACGTCGATGCGCGGCAGTCTTCGATAGACATCGGCCCATTCCTTCAGCGCAAACTCGACCGTGGCTGGATCCGAGTAGTCCTTATCCATGGCGGGATACCAGACCCATACGTCGATCCCATACTCATTGCAGATCCGCGAGACCTCGGCCATCATCTCGATTTTCGGCAGAGGGAAATGAGGGCTGTCGTCATAGTCGTCCGATCGGGGCGGAATCAATTCGATGGCGTTCGTTCCAAAGACCGCCAGATCGCGAATATATTGTTCGAACTGCGCCGGGGTCCATCCATCGTAGGCGTTCACCTTTGGGCGATAGCCGAGTTGATGTCCCCGTAAAGGATATTTTGGGACGCTGGCGATGCTCAGCCCGGGATCCGTCTCGAGCGTCTGGCGCAGCATGCGCAGGTGCCGCAATAGATAGCCAGCCCCGAAGAGCGTTCCGCGAGGGTCATTCCCCGCGACGATGACGCGATCGCCCACCACGGCTACTCGGTATCCATCCGCGCCAGCCACTGCGGCAGGAAGTCCGTTCGTTGCTCCGCCCAATTCCGCGGACGTTCCGAGCATGATCGCGGGAACCCCGGCCGGCGCGTCGTTGCGGACTTCGAGCCGGAGCTGTGTGCGCTTCGTAATCTCCTCAGTCAGCATCTGCGCGGCTTTCTTTTCCGGGCTCTGCGCGTTCGGCCGGACGACGATGACGGCGTTTCGTAAATCGAGCGCCTGCGCATGCAGAGCAAAGCATGCGAACACGGCCGTGGTTTTGAGAAAGGGCATGCTGGAGATTATATAATCGACCCTGTTGCGAATGAACACGCGTCTTCCAACTTTGTTAGTTCTCTCGTGCGGACTGCTATGGGCAGAAGACGTTCTCGTCTACCGCGAGTCCGGGCGCCTCGGCGGTTGGCCGGCGAACCACGGCATCTGGTCGTGGGGCGACGAAATCCTGGTCGGATTTAGCGCCGCGTATCATAAGGAGCAGCCGAATACGCGGCATCAACAAGATCCGTCGAAGCCGGAGGAGCCGCGGTTGGCTCGCAGCCTCGATGGCGGAAAGACCTGGAGCATCGAAGCGCCGCGCGATTTGCTGCCGCCAGCGCAGGGAGGGCGCGATCCGCGCGATCTGACGGAACCGATGGATTTCAGCCAGCCGGGTTTCGCCATGACTTTGCGCTTCCTCGATTCAAACCACGGCCCCTCGTTGTTTTGGTTCACCAACGATAAAGGGAAGAGATGGCAAGGGCCGTTCCATTTCCCGCAATTCGGCAATGGCGTGCTGGCGCGCACGGATTATCTGATTGAAGGTCCGCACCAGGCGCTGGTGTTCCTCTCGCAGTCAAAAAGTAACGGCCGCGAAGGGCGTCCCTTCTGCGCGCGCACCACTGACGGCGGCCTGACCTGGCAGTTCATTTCTTATGTCGGCCCGGAGCCCGCCGGATTCGCGATTATGCCTTCAACGGTTCGGATGGGCCCCGGCAAGCTGCTCACCACTGTGCGCGTTCACGAGGAGAAGGAAAACCACATCGACGCGTTTGTGTCGAACGACGATGCCCGCACGTGGACGCGGCTCGGAACAGTAGCCGAGACCGGAGAATTCGGCGGCAATCCTCCCATGCTGTTGAAACTGCGCGACGGGCGTTTCTCGCTGACTTACGGATACCGCTCTCAGCCCTATAGTATCCGCGCGCGGCTCAGTCCCGATGGCGAACATTGGGGCGAAATCATCACCATTCGCGATGGGGCGCCGACGTGGGAAGTCGGCTACACGCGCAGCGTGCAGCGTCCCGACGGCAAGATCGTTACGGTCTACTATTTCAACGATGGGCTGCACAACGAGCGGTTCATTGCTGCCAATATATGGGTCCCATAGGAGCTTTCATGCATCGATTCTTGTTATTCTTCGCCACGGCGCTGCTGGCTTCTTCTGCCGCAGCTTCTTCTGCCGCACGCTGGACCGTGGATCTCTCGAGTGCCGTGGTGGTGGTGAACCCGGGCCAACTGCCGCCGGCCGAAGCTACTGCCGCACGCATGTTGGTTGAGGAAGTGGAAAAGCGTACCGGCATTCGGCTACCGGTCACCACGCAGCGGCCGACCGACCGAGCCGCTATCGTGATTGAGACGACGTCCACGTCCGGCGAGAAGGCCGATGGCTACCATGTGTTCCTCGGTCCCTCCCATCCTGTCCTCTCGGCGATCGGCAACGACGCGCGGGGCACTTTATTTGCTGCCGGCCAACTGCTCCGGCGTATCGATTGGGCGAAAGGCCGGCTGAGCATTGATGGACCGCTCGATATCACCACGTCACCGGCATATCCCATTCGCGGCCATCAACTCGGCTATCGGACGCAAGCGAACTCCTACGACGCGTGGTCGCCGGCGCAGTTCGAGCAGTACATACGCGAGCTGACGTGGTTCGGAACGAACAGCATTGAAGGCATTCCGTTCCATGACGACCGTCCCAGCGCCGTGATGAAGACGCCGCGGCGCGAGATGAATCGCGCCATCGGCGAAATCTGCCAGCGCTATGGCCTCGATTACTGGGCATGGGTCCCGGCCGATTTCGATCTCAAGGACACCGCCAAGCGCGCTCAGTTCCTGGCCCGCGCGAATGAATTCTTCACCGACACTCCCACGCTCAGCGGCGTCTTTTTCCCCGGCGGCGATCCCGGAAACAATCCGCCCGAACTGGTGCTGCCGTTCCTGGAAGATCTGGGCAAACTGCTGATGGCCGCGCATCCCAAGGCTCGCATCTGGCTTTCGCTGCAATGGTTCACGGCGCCGCAGGTGGATTCGATTTACCGTTACATCGACGAGCGCCAGCCGAAATGGTTCGCCGGTCTTGCCGCGGGGCCTTCGAGTCCTCCGCTCGCCGAAACGCGACGCCGTCTGCCGCGGCGCTATATGCTGCGCGATTATCCGGACCTCACGCACAACAAGATCTGTCAATACCAGGTTCCGGAATGGGACCAAGCCTACGCGCTCACGCTGGGACGCGAGGCGATCAATCCGCGGCCGGCGGAATTCGCCGCGATCCACGCTCGCACGGCTCCCTACACCGACGGCTTCATCTCCTATTCCGACGGGATACACGATGACGTAAACAAGACCGTGTGGAGCGCGCTCAGTTGGGACCCCCACATGGCGGTCCGCGAAATCCTGGTCGATTACGCGCGCGTTTATTTCAATCCCGCGGTGGCCCAGACAGCCGCGGATGGAATCCTCGCGCTGGAGCGGAACTGGCACGGGCCGTTGATCGATAATGGCGCGGTCGAAGGCACGCTGCTGACCTGGCAGACCCTCGAAAAGCGCGCCCCCGAACTGGCTTCCAACTGGCGCTGGCAGATGTGCCTGCTTCGCGCCAACTACGACGCTTATGATCGACGCCGGCTGATTCGTGAATCGAAACTGGAAGACGAATCCAATCGCATACTTCTGGGCGGCCATCCGATGGAAGATATGGATCGCGCTACGGCCGTGCTGGAAGCCGCTGTTATCGAGCGGACCGCGCCCGATCTGCGTGACCGAATCATCGGGTTGTGCGATAAACTGTTCCACTCCATCGGCCTGCAATCGAGCGTGGCGAAATATTATGCGAGCGGAGAAGAGCGCGGCGCCGTGCTCGATTTCATCGATTATCCGCTGAACAATCGTTGGTGGCTGGAGGACCAGTTCAAGCTGATCCGCGCCATGGGATCGGAAGGGGAGCAACTCCGCAAACTGCGCGAAATCGCTTTGTGGGAACATCCGGGGCCGGGCAGTTTCTATGACGACATCGGCAATATCGCGAAATCGCCGCACGTGGTGAATGCACCATCCGATACCGAGGGCGAACGTTCGAGAGCGCCCCAGCCAACCTTCTGGTGGTGGGACGAGGGCATGAGCCGTGCGCGTCTGTCGTGGCAGACGACTATGTGGCCGGCGGCGATGGTTTACGAGGCGCTCGATCCCAACGCTAGTTATGTCGTGCGTTCCACGGGCTTCAACCATGCACTGCTGCGCATCAATGGCGAGCGCGTTGATCCCGTGATCGACGGGAAAAAGATGGGCGAATTCAAGGAGTGGCGCGTCGATCCGAAGTACTTGAAGGGCGGCCGGCTGGTGCTTACGTGGGATCGGCCGGCGGACGAAGGCGGGTTGAATTGGCGTCAGCGGTCGCGGCTGGCCGAAGTCTGGCTGATTCGGCAGTAGGATCGTTTGCGGGTCGCGGTAGGGATAGCGGTCGCCCGCTAGCCCCCGCACAGATCCGTACGAGCGGATTTCCCGCATACGGCTCATACCTTGGATGGATGGCGTCGAAGCGGATGCTCGGGTATGGATGTGTGATGCGGACGCTGGGAATCCACCGGCGAACCAATCGGTCCATGCGCTCCCAGTCGATGTAGCCCTTCTGGCTTCGACGGCACAACGTGTGCCACCAATATCGGGTTACGCCGTCTCGGAATGCCTGCAGCCGTTTCCCGTTCCCGGTTCTCGTGCATGATGTTTCTGGACGTGCGCGGGGTCTTCGACTGCGCAGGGTCGCTC
>Ga0326727_10018670_pt1 | contig 14109 bp, 9 predicted proteins | sample MB2enrmetagenome_FD_207643 | JGI IMG/M metagenome (GOLD analysis project Ga0326727, IMG submission 207643) | Lab enriched peat soil microbial communities from McLean, Ithaca, NY, United States - MB29MY | ecosystem: Environmental > Terrestrial > Soil > Wetlands > Peat | place: USA: New York...
AAAGGGAACTGGATCGGGTGGCGGATGTCGAGAGCGGAGTGTGACGGGATGGAGGATTCGGGCTTGAACTTTCGCCTGGTACTCTCGCCTCATTTATGGGGCTTGAGGCTGGCGGCAACCTGGTCTGCGTTCGCCGGCGTGGCCAGGAGATAACACTGCTCGAAAACCGCGTCTGGCATGCCCGCTATGGCTGCCCCACTGCGAGGGTCAACGCCGGGTCGAGGCAGCACCACGACCCGGATGCGGCCATTCTTGAGCGCGGCAAGCCAATTGGTCGTTCCACGAGGGTCAAAGACGTAGAGAGGTGGGATTTTAGGTTGCCCGGCTGAGATGAGGGTTTCAAAGTCGGCTGGCACGCCAGCGTAAGAAACGATTGCCAGGGCCTCTTGGGCTTGCGCGAGCGCCTCTTTGAACGCCGAGAGAGCCTGTCCAGCGTTACGTTCCCCTCCTTCAAGCCGAAGCGCTTTTAAGCGCAGCATGCCGTGACCGTGGCGCAACGGCGGCAGGAAACCTTCTTCGTAGCTTTGTTCTGTGTCCGCGTCCATCAGCCGCCGTTGGGGAAAGAGCAGCACGACACTCCCACTCTGGCCGGCTAAGTCTCCCAGCAGGCAATTGGCCAGGCAATAGCTGACAGCCATCTCACGGCGACCTGGCATCTTGGGCTGCGGAGAAAAGACATACTGCCGGACCTCCAAGGCGACAACGCCGACCAATCCCAAGCCGCCCAACGCCATCATGACCTGTCCCAAGACTCGCCAACGGCGGCTCATCCAGATACCTACGCCCGCCATGACCAGCGCCGCCAGGAGCAAAAGGAGTGTCATGGCCCAAAAAATGCCCTGGACTATTTACCCGCCGGAGAGAGCGTTTTCGGGTCAAAAATATTCGTCGGCGCGTTACGGCGCAGTTCGACATGAGTATCGAGGAACACAACGTTGGCGCGGCCCATTTTGGGTTTCTGGCCGGGCACGCCGCCTTCGACGACGACAGTCGAAAAGACACTGTGCTCGTTGCCGCCGGAGTGGCGATAGCACACGTTGCCGCCGTAGGGATCTGTATCGGCATAGACACAGGCGTCCCACCCGTCGGTCTCACCGAACATGATTGTCCAATCGGGGTGCGGGACGTCGCGCATGGTCATGACCTGAGGGATGTCGCCGGTGTTAATGTAGTTGTTTTGGGCGTAGGTGAGCCACCCCGAATAGCCGCCGTTGGGGCTGGCCGGGCAAATAAAGACCTTGTTGGTTTGTTCGGTGCCGGTGAATTTCCTGCCCAGGTATGGCTCAAGGGTCAGATACCATATAGTGGTGTACGGCAGCCCATTGCCCACGCCGGGAGGCCAGCCGATGGGCAGCGCCTTCTGATCGTCCTCGTAGCACGTGGTCGCGAGGATCAACTGGCGCAGGTTGTTGTTGCAAGCAATGGCTTTGGCTTTGTCCTTTGCCATCGCCAGGGCTGGCAGCAGGAGCGCGGCCAGGATGGCGATGATGGCGATGACGACCAGCAGTTCAATGAGGGTGAATGCGCTTGTTAGGCCTGCCCTCTGAACCGGTTCCTGTCTCGTGACTTTATCTTCCAGGATGCTCAAATTAAGAATGCTTGTGGAGAATCTAGTAGCGGGTCTCGCCGGCGTCAAGAACCCACTGGGTTAGAACCGGGCCGGAACCCTTGGTCGGTGCCGTTTCCTCGTCAGGCCGGAAGGCGAGGCGATTCGGCCACAAAGGCCGCACCCGCCTCAAACTCCGCGGCATCCCTAAGCCCCCGCCTGTTCCGGCGGTCCCCGCGATGACCGCCGTTGGTGCACACAGCGCCCGCACGAAGGATCTGGGTTAGCGCGGGGGGAGCTTCTTCTCGACTTTGCTCTTTTCGAGCGCGACGTACTTGGGTAGTCCGCCTTCCACCGGAGGCCTGACTTCGCCGTCCACCAATGGCCGGGCGTATTCGACGAACTTCTCGTTTGGCAGGTAGCCGTCTTCGCTGATCCAATCGCGTGGGACAAAGTGCTCGACGTTGGCGATCTCGGCCAGCGGCTGCAGGCCGGTGCTCCACTTGACCGAACCGTCAGGCTGCGTGTCCCGGACGATCTTGACCATGGAGCCGCTCTCGCCGGCGATGGCGGCTTTGACAGCGGCCTCGCCGCAGGCAAAAGCGTTGGCGGCATCGGTCAGGCTGGCGCAATGGGCTGCAGCGCGCTGGGCGTAGCCGAGCAGGACAGTGCGGGTCTTGGTGTTGAGTTTACCCTGCACGTATTCCTTGATAATCTCAGCCGCGCCGGCCAGCACCGGGTGGCCGAAGGCGTCCAGACGGTCCTTGTCGGCTCCGATTTCCTCGCCTTGTTTGTTCTTAATGCCTTCGCCGACGACCATCACGCAGAATTTGTAGGCCTCGACGGTCTCCTTGATCTTGGCCAGGACCGCGTCCACATCGTACTGGATTTCGGGCACGAGAATGATATGCGGCGAATTGGCCGGGTTGCCGCGTTTGGCCAGGACGGTGCCGGCGGCGATCCACCCTGCCGAGCGGCCCATGACCTCGATGATGCAGCAGGAACCGTCGTCGGTGGCCATGCTGCCCACGTCCAGGCCCACCTCCATAACGGTCGTGGCGTTGTACTTGATCACCGAGCCGTAGCCCGGGCAGTTGTCGGTGTGCGGCAGGTCGTTATCAATGGTCTTGGGCACGCCGATGACGCGCATCTCGTAGGCGCGCTTGACGGCCTCCTCGTGGATCTTGTGCGACGTATCCTGCGAGTCATTGCCGCCGATGTAGTTGAAGTAGCGGATATTGTGGGCCTTGAACACTTCGAAGAGCCGGTCCATGTCTTTGGCGGCCTTTTCGGGCCTCTTCTTGAAATCAATCTTATAGCGGCAGGTGCCGAGCCCGGCCGCGGGCGTGTATCTCAGGCCCTCAATGCTCCGCCTCTTCTCGTCATTGATGTCAATGAGTTCCTCGTTCAGGACGCCCAGGATGCCGTTGGCGCCGCCATAGATTTCCTCGATGCAATCATGCCGGCCCGCCTCTTGAATGACGCCCGCCAGGCTGGCGTTGATGACGGCCGTCGGGCCGCCCGATTGCGCGACTAAGAGATTTCCCGTTAGTTGTGCCATAATATCACAGTATGTTCAGTGTCGAGCCGAACCGGATCGGCCCTTAATCTTTGGAAGCCCTTCCAAAATCGGGCGGGACATTGCCAGTGAAGGGGAGGGCTGTCAAAGCGGAAAATCGTGAGGCCCGGCCCCGCAATCCGAAGAGGATTGACAGATTCGCGGCCAAGCCAACCATGTGGTCCAGTCTTAAGTGATCTTATGAAATCGCATTATGCGCATCGGTTGAGTCGGGGGCTCTGGCGGAATCCGGCCTGGACGGGCAAGCGTGAACCAGCGCTGCCGGGTGTGAACCAGGCCAAGTCGAAACTCTTAATGGCAGCCCCGCTTCTGCTCCTCTGCGGGCTGTCGCCCGAGCGGGTGGCGGCGACGGAGCAGCTCTTGTTCAAGCTCCGGCCCGTGCCGTTCACGGATGTCACCATCCAGGATTCCTTCTGGGCACCGCGGCGCGAGACCAACCGCGTGGCCAGCATCCCCTTCAGCCTGCAGAAGCTCGAGGAAGCGGGCAACCTGGATGACATGCGGCTGGCGGCCCGCCACGCCACCAACGGCTTCCGCGGGCCGGTGTTCATGGACTCGGACCTCTACAAGGCGCTCGAAGCCGCGTCCTATTCACTCGCCACGCACTCCGACCCGGCGCTGGAGAAGCAGCTCGACAACATCATCAGTCTGCTGGCCGCAGCGCAGCAGCCGGACGGCTACCTCAACAGCTACTATACCGTCAAGGAACCCGGCAAGCGCTGGACGAACCTGCGCGATTGCCACGAACTCTATTGCGCCGGCCACATGTTCGAGGCGGCCGTCGCACACTACCAGGCCACCGGCAAGACCACTTTCCTGAACATCGCCACCCGCTATGCGGACTATATTGACTCTGTCTTCGGCCCGCCGCCCAAACGCCTGGGCTACCCGGGGCACCCTGAAATCGAGTTAGCCCTGATCAAGCTCTGGCGCGCCACCGGCAACCAGCGCTACTTCGAGCTGGCGCGCTTCTTCGTCGAGAACCGTGGCCGGAAGTTCTTTGCCACCGAACACCACACGCCGCTGGACCAGTACGACGGCTCCTATTGGCAGGACGATGTGCCGATTTACGACCACCAGAACATCAAGGGCCACGCCGTGCGGGCCGCTTACCTGATGTCGGGCGTCACCGAAGTCGCCTCGCAGACGGGAGACGAGCGTCTGCTGCGCATGCTGGGCCGGGTTTGGCGTAACACCACCGAGCGCAACGAATACATCACCGGCGGCATCGGCCCCAGCGCCAGCAACGAGGGCTTCACTGTGGATTACGACCTGCCCAACCTGACGGCTTACCAGGAAACCTGCGCCACCGTCGCCCTGTGCCAGTGGGCGCATCGGCTCGCCCTGCTTTACGGCGACGCCCGCTGCGCCGATGTCCTGGAACGCGGGCTCTACAATGGCATGCTCTCCGGCGTGTCGCAGGACGGCACAAAGTTCTTCTACGTCAACCCCCTGGAAAGCCCCGGCGACCACCACCGCTCACCGTGGTTCGGCTGCGCCTGCTGCCCGCCAAACGTCACCCGCACCCTCGCCGCGCTGGGCGGTTATGCTTACGCCGCCAGCGCCGACTCGCTCTACGTCAACCTCTACATCCAGGGTTCGGCCCAGGCGAAGGCAGGCGACACCGCCGTCGCGCTGAAGGTCACGACCGACTACCCGTGGGACGGCAAAGTCGCGCTGGAGCTTGCGCCAGCGGCGCGCGCGAAGTTCGCGCTGCGGCTGCGGGTGCCCGGCTGGTGTCGCAACGCCAGTGTCGCCGTGAACCATCACGCCCTGGTGGCGACCGTGGTCGAGCGCGGCTACCTGGTACTCGACCGCGAATGGAAGCGGGGCGACCGGGTGGAATTGGACCTGCCCATGCCGGTCGAAAGGGTCGCCGCCAACCCGAAGGTGAAGGCGGACGCGGGCTTAATGGCGATTCAACGCGGGCCGATCATCTATTGCCTGGAACAATGCGATCAGAGCGAGCCGCTCGCGGCGCTCTGGCTGCCGCCCGAGACTCAGCTCAAGGCCGCGCGGGAGCCGGGGCTGCTCGGCGGCGTGGTCAGCATCACCGGCGAGGCACGGACCGCCTCCCCGCAGACGTGGGGTCGCCAGCTCTACCAGCCGGCGGCCTCTGTGGGCCGTGTCGGGCTGAAGGCGGTCCCCTATTACGCCTGGGACAACCGCCAGCCGGGGGCCATGAAGGTCTGGCTGCCGGTCGCCCCCCCGGTGCCGCCCGCCCGCGGCTTGGAAGGTCAGGCCAAGGTCACGGTCAGCTTTGCCAACGACAACTGCCAGCCGGAGGGCATTAACGATGGCGTGGAACCCAAGAGCAGCAGCGAGCAACCAGCCGCCCTATGCCACTGGTGGCCGCATAAGGGAAACAAGGAATGGGCGCAATACACCTGGAAGACGCCGGTCCAGGCCAGCGGAGCCAGGGTCTATTGGTTCGATGACACTGGCCGTGGGGAGTGCCGCTTGCCTGCCTCGTGGCACATCGAATCCCTGGACCAAGGCGGCTGGAAGGCGGTCGCCGCCACGGAGGACTACCCGGTAGCCAGGGACAAATGGTGCGCGGTGCGCTTTGCCCCAGTTAAAACGACCGCCCTGCGCCTGGTGGTGCAACTCCCTCCCAACTTCGCCACCGGCGTCCACGAGTGGAAAGTGGAGGAGCCCGACGAGGCGCCCTAGCCAAGAATTCCCTTGTGATGCCAGGAACATCCCGACTGCGAACACAACTTTCCTCCCGAGTTGCGGGAGGCGGCTTATCGTTTCCTCGACCGGCGCCTCCAGTAAGCAGCCAGAGACGGAGATGCGGTGACGTAGCGCAGATTTGTAATCTGCCGTATCGCCGATTTGTGATCGGCAGGCCATCGGGTACCTCCTGGCGTGCCGTGCTTGCTGATTCCCCGTAGAATGCAATTCCGCGACATGGCAGATTTCAAGTCTGGGCTGCTGCATTATGCTTCACAGCGCTTTCACGGAACTGGGGAAGCAGCCTGAGGGTGGCCTTGGGGTCGCTTGAAGGTGGCTTTGCGGTAGCCTTAGGGTAGCCTTAAGGTAGCCTTGGGGTGCCTATCACCTGGCTATCAAGTGGCTTTGAGGTGGCCTTGAGGTGGCTTTGGGTGGCTTTGCCAGGTTTTGCCGAGGCTCCCGCCTCTATTTCCGCTTTCTGCGTTCTGCTTTCGCCTGGTGGCGGCTTTGCCCGGCTGCTGAAGGTCCGAGGTTCGAGGTTCGAGGTTCGAGCTTCGGAGTCCGGCTCTCACAATAAGCTTTCCGAATACAACTCCCCTTCCGCGCCTCCCCCGGGGTGGTCTGGGGGCACCCTGGACTAACCCTGGACATGCCCTGGTACTATAGAACGCTCTCAAACCCCCATTTTCGATCAGCTACGCTTATCCAGCCAGCCCCATCCGCCGCTGCACCAGCAATTCCGAATTCCTGAAGCTAACCAAACAAGACTATGCTGCTCGAACAACCGGGAATCTACGACCAAGTCAACCGGGTCGTCCACGGGATCACAAATGACCCCAATCAGGTTGAAGACCTTGTCCAGGAAGCGCGCCTACAACTCTGGTTGAGCAAACGCCAGGGCCCGCAACAAACCCTCAGTTGGTATCTCCAAGCCTGTCGGTTTGCTGTGCTCGAATATCTGCACCGGGGACGGAGCGTGGACTCGCCCAAACACCACGGTTCAAGCTGCCAGATGGACAGCGACTTGGACGATTGTCCTGCGCCTGGCAGCGACGTTCTCGAAGAGGTCTGCGCGCGTGACGATTTCAGCCAGTTGGCCGGCCGGCTCAGCCCCCGAGAGCGGGCGGTTCTCTGTCTCCTGGTAGAGAGTTTGGGGGAGCGCCAATGCGGACTGGAACTCGCCATCTCCCAGCAGGCGGTCAGCAAGATTCGGCGCCAGATCTGCCGGCAGGCGACCCGGCTTGGCTTGACTCCCTGAAATGGCCGAGAGCCTGTTGGTCCTGAACACTTCTCACCGGCGTACAGAGAAAAGTCTAAGAATTCGCTTTTTCTGGTTGTGAGTTTGGCGAGAACTTTCTTTGTAAGGGTGGCAGCAGAGTCGTTAGTGGCAGCTTGGATGGTCCGGAACCGAAGCGAACGCCTTGGCCGCCTAAAGAGAATCTGTCGTTAAAACACCGGCCTGTGCGACCCGGAATAATATGAACCGCTAAGCCATGAATCAGCCTTCTGCGACTTCAACGAGTGTGATTCTCCTGAAAGATCCGGCCTGTTCGTTCCGTATTATTAACGTGAGCATCGTTTCGCACAAGGTCAGAGCCGCCTTCGGGCCGGTGGTGGTCCCGGCCAACTCCTCGTCGGTCTTCCAACCCAAAGGACGCAAACCCATTTGAATTTATGAAAGCATTGTTTTTTAGCACTCTACTCCTCCCTGCCGTTGCAGTCTCCCTCCCGGGGCAAGACGCTCTATCAGGTGCAACCATCGGCGCAGGCTTCGTCGGCTTGGTTCCCGGCGCGCCTGACTATGTCATTGTCCAACAAGGGCCGGACTCGCGAGTCTGGGCGCGGGTGGAACTGCTCACGAACGACCTCGGCATGGTCTCCATGCAGACCAACAGCTATGTCGAGCTGCAGACGGGGATGGCCTACCTGACCAACGGCCAGTACGTCGAAGCACAAGAGATCATCGAAGGCTTCCCGGGCGGGGCGGTCGCCCGGCAGGGACAGATCCAGATGATCTTTCCCAATGACCTATCCGCCGAACCGGTTGACGCCCAAACAGCCGCCGGTCAGTTCCGCAGTGCGGTGGTTTGCTTGAGCTACGCCGATTACGGCCTCCAAACGAACGTGGTTATTGCGGAGATTCAGCCCTGCCAGGGCCAGATCATCGCCCCCAACCAGGTGTTGTACCCCCGGGCCTTCACTAATGAGGTAAACGCCTCCGTCCGCTACACTTACCGCAAGTACGGCTGGGAACAAGACATCCTGATAGATGATCCGGGTTCGCTGCCGACGCCGGAGTCATTGGGCCTGGACAGCGGCTCTCCGTCTTTGGTGCTCCAAGTAGTCACGGAATTCCTGGAAGCGCCGCCGCCAGCCCAGACCAGTCAGACGGTCATGACTGCCGGGGGAGTGGCGCTCCAAGATCAGGAGGTGGACTGGGGGTCGATGCGCTTAGGCCACGGCCAGGCGCTATTCCTTGGCCCGTCGACGAACAGCAACCCTGTGCCCACGGTAAAGCACTGGGTGGTCACGCCCGACAACCGGCAATTCCTGGTGGAGGAAGTGCCCTTCGCCCAACTCCTGCGCGGACTCCTCTCCGGATCCGGCGGGGCGTCGCTGGACAACCCGGCGAGAAAAGTGCGGGCGCTTGTATCGTTGGATCGTCTCCGAAGGCTCAAGCCGGCCAAACCAAATCCCAGACGGATGGAACTGGCCACTGCCCGCCGACCGGAACGGGGGCTGGTCATTGACTATGTGACCATGAGCAGTTCGACCAATAACTACACCTTTCAGTGTGACACGACCTATTATGTGTCCGGGCTCGTAAGTCTTTCCGGGACAACCATTTGCGAAGGTGGGACGGTGATCAAGTTCACGAACGCCCCCACCGCGATGATCTCCATGAGTGGACCGCTCCAGTGTAATGGAGCCCAGTATCGCCCGGTGGTGCTGACCTCGAAAGACGACAATACGGTTGGCGACAACATCGGCGGTAGCACCGGCAACCCAACGAACTACCCAGGCGCCACGTATTTGCAGGACAACAATAATCAGAACAATACCTATCGTTGCTTACGCCTGCTCTACGCCGGAACCGGGCTATCAGCGGCCAACTTCTCGAACGGCGTCTGGCACTGCCAATTCGTCAAATGCGGCACTGCCATTAACGCGACCAACAACGGGCCCGTGGTGCTGCGCAACGTGCTCATTGCCCAGTGTACCAATGCGGTGGTGACGACCGGCACCCTCAGCGCCGAGCACCTGACGGCCGACCAGTGCACGACGCTGCTCTCTGGCAAGGGCAGCAGCGGTTACATCACCAACAGCCTGATAACGGCTGTCAGCGCCGTTACCAACGCCACCTTCTACAGCAGCCCGCAGTTTGCCAGTGGAATCGGAGTGTATCAGGCAGCCGGTGCAGCGAGCTATTACCTCGCGCACGAAAGCACCAACCGAAACGCCGGACTCACGACCATCAACCCGAGCCTGGCGCACGATCTGTCGCTGCGAACGACTTATCCGCCAATCGTTTACTCGAACGTCACGATCTCGGTCAGCACAACGCTTGCGGCCCAAGCGCAGCGGGACACCGACCTGCCGGATTTGGGTTATCATTACGATCCGCTGGACTATGCCGTCAGCGCGCTAACGCTGACCAACGCCACTTTGTTTTTGACCAATGGCGTCGCGCTCGGAATCTACGGTGCTAACCCTGGCATAACCCTTTCCGGCCAGTTGCTCTCGCAGGGTCTGGCCAACAACCTTAACCACATCGTCCGCTAAAACACGGTCCAGGAGCAATCCACTACCAACTGGGCGTCCGGCGCTGGCTACAGCGTGAGCTACGGCTCAACCAACGCCAGCGCGCAATGCACCTTTACGGCTTGGTCGGTTCTCGGCACCGCTGGTGCCGACCATGTATACTGGCGCAACGGGGGCTATAACCCTTCCTGGTTCGCGCACAACCAGTTTGGCGGGGGTGGCTTTTTTACGTATCCGGGTCTTACCGCTTTCACCAACTGCCTTTGGGAGAGGGTGTCGCTCAGCGGATTATCACAACAAATCTATCTGTACAATAACCTCTTCCGCGGGGGCACCTTAAATTACGGCATCCTCAATGGCGGCAATAATGCACTTGCCTACGATAACCTGTTCGATCGCACCAGTATCATCAACGGCGGACCGCCGACGTATACTAATGTTTTTGTTTCCGGTTATAACGGCTACGTGACGAACTATCCAACGCTGACAAACAGCTCTGGACATGATCGGGTGCTCACCAACAGCCCCCTTTACCAAACGAGTTACCTTGGCAACTATTATTACCCGACCAACGACGGCATGCTGAGCACGCTCATTGATGCCGGCAGTCGTTGGGCGACCAACGCCGGCCTTTACCAGTTCACCACCACCACCAACCAGGTTAAGGAGGGCGCGACAATGGTCGATATCGGTTTCCACTACGTCGCTGTGGACTCCAACGGCAATCCGATTGATACCAACGGCGACGGCATTCCGGATTATCTTTCGGACAGTAACGGCAATGGCAGCGTGGATTCGGGCGAAATCGGCTGGAACCTCACCGGAGACCTGGGCTTAAAGGTCCTCATCACCCGGCCTAGAAATGGGGACGTGCCGCAACCCTGAACAGCAGGTAGATCAAGAACCGGTTGTATGAGACACCTTGTTAACCCGCTCATGATTTGGGCCTGCCTTGAAGGCATCCTGGCTCAGGCTGCTCCGGCAGCCCAGGACAGTGCCGGGGCATCGCCTTGGGCACCGGCCGAAGGACCGTTGCAGACCCCTTGGGCGGCTCAGGTTTCGCCCACCAACGCGCTGCCGGAGTATCCCCGGCCGCAGATGGTGCGTGCCGACTGGTCGAACCTCAATGGTCTTTGGGAATTTGCGGTCGCTCGCAAAGATGCAGGCCAGCCGCAGGAATTCCACCGCCGCATCCTCGTTCCGTTCCCGCCAGAGTCCGCCCTGTCCGGTATAATGAAGACGGTGACCGAGAGCGATCAGCTCTGGTATCGCCGCACCTTCCAGGTTCCCAGGAGTTGGCAGGGTCGGCGCGTGCTGTTGCACTTTGGGGCGGTGGATTTTGAGGCTACTGTTTGGGTGAATGGCAAACAGGCCGGCCAACACCGGGGCGGCTACGACTCCTTCAGCCTGGACATTACCGAACTCCTGGCCGAGGGCGGCACGAACGAGATTATGGTCTCCGCCTGGGATCCGACGGACGCCGGGCCTTACGCGCGAGGCAAGCAGGTGCGGCGGCCTGGTGGAGGCATCCATTACACGGCCACGAGCGGCATTTGGCAGAGTGTCTGGCTTGAGCCGGTGCCTGCTGACTCCATAACGGGACTCAAGCTGAAGTCTGACATCGATGCTGGGGTGCTGCGGGTCAAGGTCCAGACCACCACCGCCACCAACCTGACGGTGCAGGTGGTCGCCTTGGGCGAGCAGAAAGAGGTTGGCCGCGCCACAGGTCGGGTGGGAGAGGAGCTGGCGATCACACTCCCCAACGCGCGGCTGTGGTCGCCGGAGGATCCCTTCCTCTACGATCTCAAAGTCCAACTCCTGCAAGACGGGACAGTTGTGGACACGGTTGCCAGCTACTTTGGCCTGAGGAAAGTGGCGCTCGGGAAAGACGACAAAGGGTTCACCCGCATCTTCCTGAACAACCAGCCCTATTTCATGCTTGGCCTGCTCGACCAGGGGTTCTGGCCGGACGGACTTTACACCGCACCCACCGACCAGGCCCTGCGGTATGACATCGAGATAACGCGCCGTCTGGGGTTCAACTTCTGCCGCAAACATGTGAAAGTGGAACCCGACCGCTGGTATTACTGGGCGGACAGGCTTGGTTTGTTGGTGTGGCAGGACATGCCGAGCGGGGACGGGACCATGCAAGGGAATGCGGAGGTAAGACGCACCGCGGAATCTGCCCGGCAATTCGAGGCGGAACTCGGGGCGATGGTGTCCGGACGCTACAACCATCCCAGCATAGTCCTGTGGACGGTGTTCAACGAAGGTTGGGGAGAGTACGACGTTCCCCGGCTGGTTCAGCTTGTGAAGCGGGCGGACTCGACCCGGTTGGTAGTTGGGGCGAGCGGCTGGTTTGATCGTCCTGTCGGGGATGTGCGCGCCTTCCATCAATATCCGGGTCCGGGGCTGCCGAAGCCCGAAGCGGAGAGGGCGGCCGTTGTTGGCGAGTTTGGGGGGATAGCGCTCACCATTCCGGAGCATACGTGGGCCGGCAAGACCTGGGGCCACCGGGAGGTGCGTACGGCCAGCGCTTTGGCGGGGAGGTACGCCACCATGCTCGGTGCCGTTCACCTGCTGCGGCAGAACGAGGGACTGAGCGGCGCCATCTACACGCAGTTGACGGATGTGGAACTGGAGGGCAACGGGCTTTTGACCTATGACCGAGCCGTGCTGAAGCTGGATGCAGCGGCCATCGAGTCCGCCAACCGAGGTCTACCGCCAGACAGACCAGCCCTTCCTGCGGCAGTGCCCGCCGCATCGCCAGGAGGGGAACCACAAACGCGGTAGCAGTAATAAACAGGATCCAATCTGCTTGAATCATTATCACCACCCGAGGAATTGTATGAAACCATCTGCGCAACCGAATTATCGAAGGTACTATCATCTGCCGCTCCTGTTGCTGCTAAGCGGCCTGGCGTGGCAATTGTCTCAAATAGAGGGCCGGTGCACGCACTGGTGCGAAGGTTGCGCGCAGCACAACGGCCCCGGCCTTTACTGGTGGCTTTGTCCGGATCCGGGATGGGACTGGCCCTGTGATGGGTCGGAGGGTTGCTGCACGAACTCGCCCGATTCGCTTGCAGGGCTGGGGGATGGCTCGTCGAGTGTGAGTTGCGGCACTTGCGGCAGAGGGACTTCCGGTGTTGTGCCCGAGGACTCCCTGGTGCCTTACGGCCTTGCCAATCGGGACCCGATTTACGGGATGCCACATTGGTGGGTGACGGAGCCGGGGCTCAACGTATGGTTGAGTGATATGCCCGTTTTCTACCAGCCGACTCGAGGGCCGCGCCTGGCTTTCGAGTTGTTCTTCAAGAACGAGTTGGGGGAAACCGTGCAGCCAGAGGAGGCAAACGAGTTTGCCGACATTTCATTCATGCACGCCGGGTGTAATTGGTTCACACCCTGGTGCGCCTATTTGCTAAGCACAACAAACCAGAATGCCTACTTCTTTTGCAATGGCCGGGGGAGCTGGCTGTCCATCACCAACTCCGGGGCCCCATCATACGTCGAGCAGATGACCCTCACGAATGCGGCTGGGGCGCTGCAGATCCAATACCCCTCCGGGATGGTCGATACGTTCAGCCAGTCCTCCTGGTCCGGCCGGTATTTCCGCGCCACGCGGCAGGACCCCTATGGCAACCTAACGACCTTCAATTACGACACGAGCACCGGCGCGATATGCCTGACCAACATCGTGGACGCCGATGGGCGGGCGACCACCCTGACCTACACGAATATTAACAACTTCTACCTGGTGGCGACGGTGACCGACCCGTTCAACCGGACCGTGACGCTCCAATATGACAGCAGCACCGGCTGTCCGCACCTAACCAACATTACGGATGCGGCGGGCTTGAGCAGCTCGTTCCAGTATGACGCGAAGAACGACCTGACTCAGATGACGACGCCCTATGGGACGACCGAATTCACCGCCGTGACCGACGACAGCGGGACGAATGGTTCCCCCATAGCCATCGCCTTGCAGGTGCATGAAGCCGGCGCCACTCAGGGCACCCGGGACCATCTTTACCTGTACGTGGACTCCGGGGATGTCAGCAAGATGCCGGCTTCGTATGCCAGCTTAGTGCCGAATACACTCGGTTTTTCCAACACCTTCGATGCGAACAACAGCAACCTGAGGAACTCCTTTTACTGGAACCCGTTGCAGTATGGGCAGTTGCCGACGGGCTTTGTGAGCGGTCTGACCAACCTTACTCTCTCGGTGAGCGAGCTCAGTTCCGGCAATTACCTCGAGGCGCGTCAACGACACTGGTTGGTGCACACCAACACAACGACCGACGAGGGTTCGGTAGGGCACACGCTTTCCCTGGAGCGAGCGCCCAGCCCGGACGGCACGATCCAGGGCCAGATCACCTGGTATGATTACGACAACAAGTGCAACGGCGATCCCACCTATGAGGGCACCTCGAGCCTGCCGCGGTTCGTCGCCTGGACACTGCCCAACGGCCAGTCGCGCTTTGTGAAATACGTCCGCAACAGCCTTGGCCGCCCGACCCAGGTGATTGAGACCTGGGAGGCCAGC
>Ga0326727_10018671_pt1 | contig 14108 bp, 8 predicted proteins | sample MB2enrmetagenome_FD_207643 | JGI IMG/M metagenome (GOLD analysis project Ga0326727, IMG submission 207643) | Lab enriched peat soil microbial communities from McLean, Ithaca, NY, United States - MB29MY | ecosystem: Environmental > Terrestrial > Soil > Wetlands > Peat | place: USA: New York...
GGGGCTGGCGGCCTACTCGGGATTATTGGAGACGCTGGATGGTCTGCTTGGTCCCGCCCCGCGGACGGCGAAGCAGTGGACCGGCTTCGGGCGGCTCGATTGGCAGGCGTCCGAGCGGCAACGCTTCACGCTCGAAGGCATAGGCGCGCGATGGAACGCGCCCGGCGGAGGGCTGACCAGGGTTTCAGAAACCTACGGCAACCACAGCTTCGGATCAAGCAAGGCAAGTGAGGAGTGGCTGCTGGGCCGCTGGGAGGCATTTTTGACTCCCAACCTGCTTGCCGTGACTCAAGCCTCGGCCGGACGCGCGGTTCAGGAGGCGCACCCGGAGACGCCTTCAACGTATGAGCAGAGCTTTCTTGCCGGGAATGCGTGGGGGCAGTTGCCGCAGATCGTGGTGGACTCGGGCTACGGCTTCACCATCGGCAACCCGTCGCGCTTCGGGCAGGGCAGCTACCCGGACGAGCGCCTTTACCACGGGCAGGAGTCGGTTGACTGGGTGCGCGGCAAGCTGCTGGTGAAGGCCGGTTTCGAAGCGAGCCACAATTCCGATAACACGAGCCTGCTGCGCAACCAGACCGGAACCTACTATTACGCCAACGTGGAAAACTTCGCCTCCGATGCGCTGGTCTTCGGCAAGTTTGGGCTGGCCGGCGCGCTGAACCCCTTTAACCAGCAAAACTGCGACGCCACGGGCAAGGTGTGGCGCGACTCGGGGGGCAATCTGCGCGGGCTGGGCAACCTGCCCTGCTACTCCTACTACTCGCAGACCATAGGACCCAGCGATTGGCGTCTGAGCACCAACGATTGGGCCGGTTATGCAACCGCGCAGTGGCAGGTGAGCAAACTGGTGGTGATCAGCGGCGGGTTGCGCTGGGAGCGGGAGCAGTTGCCGCCGCCGCTCTCCGCGCTGAACAATCCTGATCTTCCGCAAACAGAGAAGCTGCCCATCCTGGGCAACAACTGGGGTCCGCGAGTGAGTGTGGCTGTGGGAACAGGCGAGAAGCACTGGCCGGTTTTCCGCATGGGCTACGGAATGTACTTTGGGCGCACGGAAAATCTAACGGTGGAAGCGGCGCTGACCCAGACCGGCTCATTGAACGGAGACTTGAACTTCTTCATGCGGCCAACCGACAACTTGAACGCAGGCGGCGCGCCTCCATTTCCATACGTGCTGCGGCCGCCAGGTCCGGGAAGCGTGGTCAAGCCGGGAGCGGTGGAGTTTGCGCCGAACTTCCACAATCCCGAGATACACCAGGCAGTGGCAGCCGTGGAAGAGACGCTGCCCAGCCACATCGAGGTGACCGCGAGCGCCGTGGTGAGCCTGGGCCGCCGGTTGCCGATTTCCATCGACACAAACCTCGACTTGCCGTCGCCAACCCAGACCATCACCTACAACGTGTGCGACCAGACCCCGGCCGGCCTGAACAATGGCTCATGCGGCAACACCGGCCTTGGCCCTATCAAAGCCGCGCAGATTACGGTTCCCTTCTACGCTTCCTGGCCAACGGAAACCGGAGTTGCCGGACGCATCAACCCGAACTACCAGCAGACTGCCCAGATCATGAGCCGGGCCAACTCGACATACGAGGCGGCGATGCTCCGGGTTGAGCGCTATGGCCGCCACGGGCTGAGCCTGCACGCCCATTACACTTACTCGCACGCCATGGACTGGAACCCCGACGAGAGCGCGCAAGTCGCCGGGAACGATGTGCTGGCCCCGGCCAACTTCAGCCGGGAGTACGGAACCGGCAATCTGGACATGCGCCACTCGGCCGGCGCAATGGTTGTCTATGAAACGCCGTGGAAGCTCCAGGGACTTGCCGGGAAGCTGGCCAATAACTGGATGTTGTCGGGCGTCGCGCAAGTCCGCAGCGGCCTGCCATACACCATGCGCACCAGCGGCTCGCTGCCGGAAGAGTTCGACGCAATCAGCGGCGCGGCTGTTGCGGGACTCGGGCCGGGAATGAACGGGTCAGGCGGCGACAATCGGGTTTACGGACTCGGCAGCGACGGCCACTTCTACAATATCGGCCGCAACACTTACCGCTATCCGAAGACTTGGAAAGCTGATCTGCGACTGGGCAAGCGCTTCGATCTGGGGAAGATGCGCCAGTTGGAACTGCTGGCCGAAAGCTTCAACCTCTTCAACCACCAAAACGTGACCGAACTGGAGACGACCGGCTATACCATCCAGTCCGGCAACCCGCCAACAACGCTTGGCGCATCGGGCACGCCGCCCACGCTGAACTTCCTCACCGGCCTCAAAATAAACGCAACGACCGGCCTCAGCTCAACAGCATTCGGCCAGCCTTTGAACGTCAACGCGACCAACTTCTACCGCGAGCGGCAAATCCAGATTGGTTTGAGGCTCCGGTTCTAGTTGCTCGCGGGCGGCGCTGTCGGCGCAGCAGGCTCGGCAGGCGCGGCGGCCGGTTGGTCTTTGGACATGCTGCGAATGTAGAGGATGAGGCTCTTCACCTCGTCGTCCTTTGCGCGGCCATCCGGTTCAGGGGGCATCTTGTCGTTGCCGGAGCGGATCATTTTGAACAGATCCGCATCCGACTTGTCGGCCAGCGACTTCGGATCGGTCCAATCCTTGAGCGACAATTGCATATCCTTGGCCAGATCGGTCTTGCCATCTCCGTTTGCTCCATGGCAGAGGGCGCAGTCCACGCCATAAATCTCCTTGGCGCGCGCCATCGCCTTGTCGGCGGCTGCTTTGGATGAATTCTTCTGGCCGGAAGCATGGGTCGGAGCGGCTTCCTGCGACATGGGCCCAGGGGTGGATGAAGCAGCGATACCAAATAATACAACTGCAGAAGCGCACAATAACGGCTTCAACATAACAGCCTCCTCAATTACGAATGCCGGTTCACAGCATATCGCAACCGAATCTTTTCTCGCTCGAATTATATTCCACTTGGCCTTCGATAAGCCCGACAGATTGCTCAGGTTAGATTGATGGGCAGGCAGTTTAATCGTTTTAGTGCAGGATTCATGCGGCTAAAACCAGGTTTGCTTCAAGGCAGTTGCCGCCAGCCGCAAGCCAGGTCCGGGGTGGTGGTCTTGCCATCGAGGCGGAAGCACGAAGCGCCGTTTATGTCCGTCGAAAAGGTGCGGACCCGGGCAGCTTCGAGCGCCTGCAACACTTCCATGCGGGGATGTCCGTAGCGGTTGCGCAGGCCGCAGGAAATGACGGCCCACTCGGGGGCGACGCGGGCAAGAAACTCGGGGCGCGTGGAGGTGATGCTGCCGTGGTGGCCCACTTTGAGAAGCGTGCTGGCGAGGCCGGGTTCAGCGAGCATAGCCCGCTCGACAGGAGCTTCGGCGTCGCCCTCCAGCATCACTGAGGTTGCACCGTAGGCCACGCGCATCACCAGCGAGTCGTTGTTGGTAGGCTCCGGGCCGGGCTGATAGTTGCGAAACGGCGCCAGTACGGTCACCTGGGTTGTGCCCAAGGAAAATGCATCGCCGGCGCGCAGTGAACGGACGCGCGCATGGAGGCTGGCGGCCTCGTCGAGCAGTGCGTTGTAGGCGGCGAAGCGGGGGTTGTTCCCCACCCAGAGCTCATCGGGATGGAAATTGCGCAGAACCGCGGGCAGGCCGCCCATGTGGTCAGAGTGACCGTGGGTGAGGGCCACTGCGTCGAGGTGGCGAATGCCGCGCGACCACAAAACCTCGGAAACGACCTCTTCGCCGATGTCGAAATCCTGCGGAGCCTGATGCGGTCCGCCGCCAGGGCCTCCGCCATCGACGAGCAGCGTTTTGCCGTCGGGCGTTATCAGCAGCAGGGAATCGCCCTGGCCTACGTCGATGGCCTCCATCAGCAATGCATCGCGTGGGTGCTCGACCGGGCGGGGCAAGACTGCAATCACAGCGGCAAACAGCATTACGGCCCAGACAGCGCGGCGGGGCCAGCGGATTCCCGTCGACGCGGCCATGTTGGCCAGCGCGACGGCCGCCGCCAGCAGCGCGCAGAAGGCGAGCGACTGCCAGAGCAACGGCGCGGGAATGCGGAAGTCGCCCCAGGCCATCGAGCCGAACAGATGCACCAGCCCGACGCCTATGTGCAGAAAGACTGCCACTATCATGGCCGGGATTAACGCGGCGGACGGCCAGACGAGCAGCAAAAGCATGGTAATCAGCGCGGCAGGCATCAGCACCGCCAGCAGCGGCAAAATGAAGATATTCACCGGCAGAGCGAAGATGGTGATGCGATGGAAGTAGAGAGCCATGGGCAGAGTCATGGCCAGCTCGACGACGCAGGAGACGACCAGCAACTCAAAGGCGCGGATCATGAAGCGAACTGTCATGGGAAAAAGGCGCCATGCAATGCTGTCGGCGAATGGGCCGTTTGCGGCTGCCTGCAACGCAGAGGCAATCATGCGGAGAGTTACGCGAAATTGAGCCAGGCGCGCGGGCAACTTCACGTCCAGCGCAAGAAGGCGCAGGTCGCGCGTTGCCGTCAGGTAAGGATGTACGGTGCTCTGAAGGAGCGGAGCGGCCACGCCGCCGATGGCGACCACGGCCAGCAGCGTCATCTGGAAGCTCGCGTCGAAGAGGCTGCGCGGGCTGAAAGCCAGCAGGCACAGCGCCGCGAATCCGATGGTGTTCAGCACGTTGCGCTCGCGGTAGAGAAGCCGCCCCACCATGTAGAGAGTGACCATCCAGAGCGAGCGCTGGACAGGCGTGGCAAAGCCGGTAAAGAGCGCGTAGGCGAAAGAAGCCAGTATGGTGGCGAACGTGGCCGGAATGCGGGGCAGGCGCAGCCGCCGCGCAACCCAGAACAGGCAACCGGCCACGATGGCCAGGTGAAATCCGGAGACAACCAGCATGTGGAACGAGCCGGTGCGCTCGAAGCCCACGCGCAGCGAATGGGTAAGGTATGTGCGGTCGCCTGTGACCATGGCGGCCAGCATGATGGCATCGTCTTCTGAAAGGCGCAACGGAGCGGGCAACCGGCGCATGGCCACGGGCAGGGCCAGCAGGCGGGCGCTCGAAGCGTGCTGTAATCCGCTCAGCCGGCAAGCCAGAAAGATGCTCGACGACTCGCCGAGGCGCTCAACACGGTCAATGCTCAGGGTAGCCGAGGAGGTGATGCCCTGGTCGAGCAGGAAATCCTCGCGGCTCCAGACGCCGGGATCGCGATAGACCTCGGGCGGCAGCAGGCGCACCACGGCGCGGATGCGCTCGCCACACTGGAAAGCCTGCGGCCCGGCTGCATTCTGCGGCCAGTGAACGGTCAGCCGCACGCCGCCTTCGACCGGCGTCTGCGCGTCATCCGTATCGGTGACCACTTCCGCGCTGGAAACGCGCAGGTCAATTCTCTGCGCTGGTTGCTGTTTAGGCTCGGCTTGTTCGCCCTGGTCGGCCTTGTCGATTACGCCAGGGTTGATTTCGCCGCGCATCGGCCCGGCATCTGTAACTGTGCCTTCGACGGTGCGAAGCAGGCCGTCAGAGAGCGCGGCCAACGCGGGCGCGGGCGCAGGCTGCGGCTCCATCTCCGCGCACCATGCGCCCAGCAGAAGCCACAACGCGGCCAGCGGCAGCCAGACAATGCGCTGGGCGCCGAGAGCCGCCACACAGCATAGTGCGGCTATCAGCGCCAGCGCCACCAGCACCTGGCCGGGCCGCAGCCAGAAAGCTTCCGTGGCCGCAATCCCTACGGCAAAGAGCCAGGCTGCGTGAAAGAGCGGGACAGATTCCAGGCCGGCGCCCGCGGATGCGGGACCGGCAATGGATTGCCCGATGCTGGGGGAGTCGGATTCCATTGCGCCTGAAATTTGAAATGTATTCTGGCTCTCAAGCCTATCAGGCGCGGCGCAACTGGACTACTGTTTCCAGGTGAAAGGTCTGCGGAAAGAGATCGGCGAGGGTGATGGATTGGATTTGGTAGCCGGAGCCGGTGAGCGCGCGCAGGTCGCGGGCCAGAGTGGCAGGATCGCAGGAGACGTAAGCCACAGCGGGAGCGGCGATCTCGGCCAGCAGCGCGCAGGTCTCCGCGCCCAGGCCGGTACGCGGCGGATCTACGACAATCAGGCCGGGTTGTTCGCTCTTGCGGTTGCGGCGAAGGAATGCCAAAGTTTCCGCCTTGACCGCAGTGCCGGTTGTGCCCCGGAGATTTTCGTCGAGCGCTGTGGCAGAAGGAGCCGACTCGACGGCAACCACGCGCGCGAAGCTGCCCGTAAGCTGCCGCGCGAAGAGACCGACGCCGGCAAACAAATCCCAGGCCAGATTGCCGCTGTGGCCGGCGGTGACTCTTTCAACGAGCGCGTCCACCAGCCAGCGGTTCACCTGGAAAAATGCTCCGTGGTCCACGCGATAGTCGAAGCTCGCCGCAGTATAGGCCAGTGAAGCCGCGCCCCAGCGCGCCACGGTGCGCAACTCCTGTTTTGAGCCCTTCGAATCTGCGCGATCCTCGACAACCAACTCCGCGCCGATGAGCGCGGGAATCCGCTCGTGGAGAGCTTTTGCAAAGTCGTCAAAGCGAATTTTTGGAGGGCTTGTGGTGAATACGCTAGCCAGCAGCGCAGTTTCAGCGGGATTCGAAAAAAGCGCAATTTCCGTGGGCCGCAGCGCCGGTGCAAACCCGCGCGCAACCTGAGCGAAAGCCTGCGCGGCTTCCACCAGCAGCGGCGCGGCGATGGGGCACTCGCGTATGGGGACCACAGCATGAGACCGCCGGCCGCGATAGCCTGCGTTTCCCGCCGCATCAAAGGCCAGGCGAATGCGATTGCGATAGCGCCACGGCTCGCCGGCCAGCACAGCGATCTTCGCGGGTACGGTCACGCCGCCGCGTTCCAGCGTTTCGCGCAGAATCGCCTGCTTGAAGGCCAGTTGGGTTGCATAGTCCGTGTGCTGGTAGTGGCAACCGCCGCAAGCGCCAAAGTGCGGGCAAGCGGGCGCAATGCGCTCCGGCGCCGCTCGAATGATTTCCTCTGCCTCGGCCGTCGCATAGCCGGGCTTACTTTGCGTAATGCGTACCCGCGCCTGCTCGCCGGGCAACGTGAGCGGAACAAAAACAGCTTTGCCTTCGAGACGGGCAAGAAACGCGCCCCCGTAGATGGGCTTTTCAATTTCAACGAGTTTCAATTCAGAGGAAGCCGGGGGCTTTAACCCCCGCACAACTCCGACGGGACCAGCGCTGGCCTTAGCCATTGCGGGATGCTTGCCTGACTTATTGCTTGCGGCCGAACGCCTCTTCGCGGCCTGTTTGGCCCGTCGTTGCGCGGCGGTTTGTTTCTTGGGCATCTTCATTCTTGACTCATATAAAACAAACTCAACCGCGGCAGGCTGTAATGCACCAGCAATTGCTTCTGCACAAACTGCCGTTCCACCTGGCGCAGTTGCACGGCTCCCATGCGGCTGCGATAAGGCGCCAACTCGCGCGCAGCGTGCTCCTTCAGGCCGACGAGAAGTTCTTCCGGAGCTGCTGCCGTCAGAGCGGCAAAGAGCTTCTCTTCGAGAACGGTGAGGGTGCGTTCGAGGGCTTCCAAATCACGGGCCGCGGCGCTTTCATCTGAAGATGTGCGGACTCCCGCGGCCAGTTCGCGCAGACGAGCGCCGGTTGTGGCGCAGGCTTCGGGAGCCACCGTAGCCGCATCCAACGCAATTGCGGCAGCCTCAAGGTGCGCGGCCACACGCTCCTGCTCAAATCCTGATTCGCGTTCATTGGTGGTTGCGGCAGGAGCAGTTCCGGCGGCGGCCTCGCGCAGTTCCTCGGCGGCTTCCATCACCGCCTGCGCGCACCAGGCCAGACCGTTGATGCGCCGCATCCGTCCGCGTTTTTGCCGCGTTTCGTATTTGTCAAAAGCTGCGTCGATGCCGCGCAGTGCGGCCTCCAGCGGAACCCCCGCTTCGCGCCACGTTTCAATCAGCGCCCAGTCAAGCGTCGAAAGCAACAAGAGCGCCCCGCGCCGCTGCTGGAAGCGTTCTTCTATCTCGGTAAAATAATTGAAATAGTTCAGCACAGCCGCGACCTACTTCGCTTTGCCGCGTGGGCGCGCCGTGCGGTTGCGCTCGAAGAGAATCAGCAGGCCATCGAGGGTGAGCATGTCGTCAATCTCGGCGATGTAGCGCGAATCCTCTGAGATTTGCCGCGCCAGGCCGCCCGTGGCGATAACCCGCGCCGGCGCGCCCAGCTCGGTCACAATGCGCTCCAGAATGCCGTCCACCAGGCCAATGTAGCCGTAGTAGAGGCCGCTTTGCAGGTGCGTGACGGTGTTGGTGCCGATGACCTTGGCGGGGCGCTTGATGTCGATGCGGCCCAGACGCGCGGCGTGCGAAAAAAGCGCATCGGCGCTGATGCCCAGGCCCGGCGCGATTGCCCCGCCCAGGTACTCGCCCTTGGCAGAAACGACATCGAAAGTCGTCGCCGTGCCGAAGTCCACCACAATGCACGGGCCGCCGTAACGCTCGTAGGCGGCGATGGCGTTCACCAAGCGGTCCGCGCCCAGCTCCGTGGGATTGTCCACCAACACCGGCATTCCGGTCTTGATTCCCGGTTCGACAAACAACGGCTCCACGTGGAAATAGGTTTCGCAGACCTGGCGCAGCGTGGTCTCCACCGGCGGCACCACCGATGAAATGATGATGGATTGCACCTGGCTGGTCTTCAACCCGCTCATCTCGAAGAGATTGACGAAGAACACGCCGTACTCGTCAGCGGTCTGGGAGCGGTGCGTGGTGACGCGCCAGTTCGCGGCCAGTTCGGGCTTCGCTCCTTCGAGCTTATAGAGCCCCAGCACTGTATTTGTATTGCCGACATCGATGGCTAGCAGCATGATTTTCTCAACTTATCTCGGCAGCGCGAATGCCGCCGGTCTGTACTGTGACCAAACCATCCGCGGTGCGCACGAGCAGAAATCCGTGCTCATCCAGCCCGGCAGTTACTCCCGTGCATGCTTGCGGACCGTGCACCTCAACCTGCCGGCCGCAAATCCAGGACGAAGCCTGCTCGACGCGCGCGGGAATCGTGACGCCCGCTGCCGGATCAGCCAACCCGAGCGCCTCACGCTCCAGCGATTTTAGCAGGAAGACGAGTAAATGCTGACGCGAAACTCTGCGCGGCCCCTCCAAATCCAGCGAAGTAGCGGGCGTGGTCAAATCGGAATCAAAATTCCGCTGATGAACGTTGATGCCGATGCCCACCACGGCAAAATCAACCGCGCCGCCTGAAATCTTCGATTCAACCAGAATGCCGCCGGTTTTGCGCGGCCCGATTAACAGGTCATTGGGCCAGCGCAAGTCGACCGTCAGGCCGGCAACGGCACGAATAGCTTCAGCGGCAGCCAATCCGGCAGCCAGCGGCATCAGCGGCAGGCGAAGTGCGGGAATCGGCGGCCTCAGGAGCAGGCTTACATAGAGCCCTTCGCCCGCAGCCGAGTGCCACGCATGATCGCCGCGTCCGCGGCCGGCTCGCTGCTCATCGGCAACGTAAACCGAACCGTGCGGAGCGGCAGCGCGCGCGGCTTGCAGAGCGTCGGAGTTGGTGGAATCCGTGGCCGGAGAAAAATGCAGCTTGCCCGCAAAGACGGTTCCGGCAAGCTCGGCCTCCAGTGCGGTAAAATCGTACGCGTCCAGCAGTGCTCCGCGCACGGCTAGGCCGTCTCCGCATGGATGCGCATGGAGATGTCGGCGGCCTTGGCTGAGTGAGTGAGCGCGCCCACGCTGATAAAGTCCACGCCCGTCTCGGCATAGGCGCGGATGTTTTCGAGCACGATGCCGCCTGAAGCTTCGGTGGGAATCCAGCGCTCGACCTGCTTAATCCGCTCCACTGACCGCTTCACCTCTTCAGGCGTCATGTTATCCAATAGAATCGCTTCCGCCCCGTATTCGAGAGCTTCTTCAAGTTCCTTTGCCGAGCGCACCTCGACCTGTACGCGCTGGCCCTTCTTGCGCTTTTCCAAAGCGTGCGTCAGTGCCGCGGGCAGCCCGCCGCCCAGCGAGATGTGGTTGTTTTTGATGAGAATGCCGCTGGCCAGGTCGATGCGGTGATTGGTTCCTCCGCCGCACAGCACTGCGTACTTTTCCAGATCACGAAGGCCGGGCACGGTCTTGCGCGTGTCGAGCACGTGACAATTCGTGCCGTGAATAGCATCGACAAATTGCCTGGTCAGCGTGGCGATGCCGCTCAGGTGCTGCATCAGGTTCAAAATCACGCGCTCGCAACTGAGCAGCGTGCGGGCATTGTGGCGTATGACGGCCAACACCTGGTCTTCATGGACCCGCACGCCGTCAAACATCTCCGGATGGCTGACGACCTCGAAGCGGGTTTGCGCTGGCGGCCGCCGGTCGAGGCGCGCAAAAATCTCTAAGAAGCGCGGCACAGCGCCCAGGCCGCAAACCACCATATCCTGGCGCGCCACAATCGAGGCCGTGGCCAGCAGGTTGGCGTCGATGGTGAGGTTGGTCGTAGTGTCGCCGGCGGCCCGGTCTTCAATCAGGGCCCGCTCCAGCAATGCGTCGATGTGGCTATTCTTCCAATCCATAATTCCTCATGCGCCCGTCGGGGGCTGCGATTGACTTTTCCTGCTCTGAAGAAAGTCGTAAATCACCTTCTTCACGCTGTCATCCGCCTGGCGCGAAATTGAATAAAAAAGAGTCCCGTTGTTACGGTAAACCTGAAGCTCGCACCTATGCTCGCTGCTGGAGATTCCCTCGAAGAGGCCGCGCAATATGCCGGATTTGTGCGGCTTTTGCTTATCAATCAGGTTGACCTCGCCCAGATCCCTGAACCAGAGAAGCGAGATGATCTTGCGTGCATCCCGCACCATGATCCCAAGCTCGGTGAGAAGCAGGAACTGCGAGTAATTGGCAGGGCGCGACCTGACGCCGGTGAGATCAACGATAGCAAGTGGCGTGCCGAGCTTTCCCAGATGCTGAGAGATAATCTCTTCAACTTCCGCGGTAAATTGCGACCGAACAAGGCAGCCGGGCGCATCCCCAAACGAGATGAACGGCGCGGCGTAAAACGAAGTTGACGGCGCCTCCTCTTTTGGCGAAATTCCGGCGCTTGGCGTTTCGACTGCGGCGCTTTCCGCCGGCGATTCGGCCACAACCGCATTGTGCTCTTTCAGTTCCCGGAAGGCGATTTGAATCTGCTTGAAACGCTCCTCCGCGTCCGCCCGCAAGCCCGGGTAATTCTCGTAGAAATCTGGATGCCATTGCTTGACGGCTTCGCGATAGGCCTCCTGAATCTCGGATTCCGAGGGTACACCGTAAGCGATTCCGAGCGTTCGATAATGCTGACGGCATTGACCACATTCGCAGGACATAACTACTTTTCCTTGCTCAGATTTTCCAGTGCCGCGCGGGCTTTTTCCAGCAGCAGGCGCGTTTCCGCCTCCTGCTTCCTGAGCCCTTCGACCACCTGCGCCGGAGCTTTGGCCAGAAAGCCTTCGTTGCCTAACTGGCGCTCGGCGGCCGCAATGCCTTTTTCGTACTTCGCAATGTCCTTTGTCAAACGCTCGCGCTCGGCGGCTACGTCGATCTTCTTTTCGTAGACGACCGCGACGTCGAAGGCGGCAGTATGGCGCTTGGCCAGCCCGGCAGAAATCTGCTCGACAAAATGCATTTCGCTCACTCGCGCCAGCGATCGAACAATGGCGCTCGATTCCATGACGAGGACCTTATGGATTGCGTCGATCCTAATCTCGGCCGGCGTGACGGCCTTCTCTTCGACTCCAATCTCTTTCCGCAGAGCGCGGATCTCCACAATCAGATTTTGCAGCAAACCCATTTCATTAAGAGCGGCGGTGTCATTGGCGCTTTCGATAGCTTGCGGGTAAACAGTCAATGCAATCGACTTGGCCGGCGGATTTTCGTCGTAGACCGCGTGCCAAATCTCTTCTGTCAGGAACGGCATGAATGGCGAGAGCAAGCGCAAAGAAGCTTCAAAGACTGAAACCAGCGTGGTGAGCGCAGATTTCGTCCCGGCCAGCCTGCTGACTCGCTGACTCGCTGACTCGCCGGCTTGCTCATCCGAAAAATCCAGCCGCAGCTTGACGATTTCGAGATACCAATCGCAGAAACTGCCCCAGAAGAATTGGTAAATGGTATTGGCCGCATCGTCGTAGCGATAATTTTCGAGCGACGCGTTGACCTTGGCCGCGGTCGCGTTGAGTTCGGCTACAATCCAGCGGGCTTCGAGCGGCGCATCGGAGGCGACTGTGGGCATTGCGCCCAGCGCGGGCGGATCGACCGTGATGCCAATCTCCGCGGCGCGGTCCACGTTCATAAAGAGGAAGCGCGCGGCGTTCCATATCTTGTTGGCGAATGCGCGGTAGCCCTCGGTGCGCGCTATGTTGAAGGCGATGTCAGTTCCGGGCGAGGCCATCGATGCCAGCGTGAAGCGCACCGCGTCCGTTCCGTACTGCTTCACTATCTCGATGGGGTCGAGAACATTCCCCTTGGTCTTGGACATCTTTTCGCGGTTGGCGTCGCGCACCAGCGCGTGAATGTAAACCTCACGGAACGGAACCGAATCCGCAAGCGAGCGCTTCGACCCGTCGGCGTTTGGCACATCCTCGGCAAACCAGCAGCCGAGCATGATCATGCGCGCGACCCAGAAAAAGAGAATATCGAAGCCGGTAACCAGCAAACTCGTCGGATAAAAAGCGTCGAAATCGGCCCTGTTTTCAGCGGTAATCTTCGGCCAGCCAAAGACAGAAACCGGCAACAGGCCCGACGAAAACCATGTGTCGAGAACGTCGGTCTCCTGCGTAATCTTTTCCGAGCCGCAGTGAGCGCAGGCGGTCGGATCAACACGGGCGACAGTAATTCTGTGGCACTCTGCGCAGTGCCACGCGGGAATGCGATGGCCCCACCAGAGCTGGCGCGAGATGCACCAGTCGTGAATGTTTTCCATCCACTCGAAGTAAGTTTTCTCGTACATCTCCGGCGTGAAATGGATATGCTTCTGCCGGACTGCTTCTTTGGCCTTGTCGGCCAGCGGCTGAATCTTGATGAACCACTGCGTAGACAGGCGCGGCTCGACGACCGTTTTGCAGCGGTCGCAGTGGCCCACGTTGTTGATGTGGTCCGTGATGCCAACCAAAAGGCCCTGCTCTTCAAGGGCGGCGACTATGCGCTTGCGGGCAACGTAGCGGTCGAGTCCGGCATACGCACCGCCTTCGGCGTTGATGTGGCCCTTGTCGTCCATGATGTTGATGGACGGCAGATGATGGCGTTCGCCGAGGGCGAAGTCGTTGGGGTCGTGCGCGGGAGTTACCTTTACCGCGCCGGTTCCGAAGTCGAGGCTGACCCACTCGTCGAGAATAATAGGAATCTCGCGGCCAACCAGAGGCAAACGGAGTTTCTTGCCGTGCAGATGCAGGTAGCGCTCGTCTTCAGGATGAATGGCAACGGCCACATCGCCGAGCATGGTTTCAGGACGCGTGGTTGCAATAGAGAGAAACTCGCCGGTGTCTTTGCCTGCCGCGTCGATTACCGGATAGCGAATCTCCCACAGATGGCCTTTTTGCTCCTCGTGAACCACTTCCAGGTCGCTGATGGCCGTTTGACAGCGCGGGCACCAGTTGACGATGTATGCGCCGCGATAAATCAACCCCTGTTCATGCAGCCGGACGAAGGCTTCGCGCACGGCGACGGAGAGGTTCTCGTCCATGGTGAAGTATTCGCGCTGCCAATCGACGGATGCGCCGAGGCGCTTCATCTGGTCAAGAATGGCGCCGCCGGTCTGGCGCTTCCATTCCCACACGCGCTCGACAAAAGCCTCGCGGCCAAGCTGCTGGCGGGTCTTGCCTTCGGCTGTCAGTTGCCGCTCAACCATCATCTGCGTGGCAATGCCCGCGTGGTCGGTGCCGGGCAGCCACAGCGCACGGCGGCCCGTCATGCGGCGCCAGCGGACGAGAATGTCCATCTCCGTCTGGTTGAGCATGTGGCCCATGTGCAGCCGGCCGGTTACATTTGGCGGCGGCAGCAGGATTGTGAACGGATCACCATGGTCGGCGGCAGAGGGCGTGGGCTGCGCGAAAAGTTTCTCGCGCACCCAGTATTCGGCCCAGTGATCTTCAATGGCGGCGGGGTCGTAGGCTTTAGGCAGGTCGTGGGGCATATTTCTCTTGAGCGCGTCCCCGAGGGTC
>Ga0326727_10018672_pt1 | contig 14107 bp, 9 predicted proteins | sample MB2enrmetagenome_FD_207643 | JGI IMG/M metagenome (GOLD analysis project Ga0326727, IMG submission 207643) | Lab enriched peat soil microbial communities from McLean, Ithaca, NY, United States - MB29MY | ecosystem: Environmental > Terrestrial > Soil > Wetlands > Peat | place: USA: New York...
GAGAAAATAACCTCTTGAATATGATATTTAATTATTTAATACTTAAGAATTGATTTGTAACTTATGTAGACATTGTTAGTCGCATAAAGGTATCAGATGAATACATCACTCAAGCAATGAAGAACCTTTTAAGTGATTGAAAAAATTTTCGAAGCAAAGGAGTGCTTACACAGCCATTGCATAAGTGGCGAATGTCAAGCTATGAAATTATGGATTTTATTAACTATATATATAGATCTTGAACCTATCCGAAAAGTTTTGTGACCTACTGTAATTTATATAATAACCATATGCACTACAGAAAATGATACTTGGATATTATAGCCTACTATAACTTTTACAACATAATTGTTCTACTTTTCGGAAGGCTCTTAATCACCGCAAAAATTAACGGCATTATGCTACTCTAAATATGATGGAGACAAACAACTACGTTTTTCATCTCTTTTTTAAGCTATTAGTTATCATCGGGTTTGAGTCATTTGTTATCATCGGTTTGAAGCCCTTTGTTATCATCAGTAAATAATAACTTCACTGCTTCCGCTCTGTTTTTAATATTGGTCTTGAGGCCATTATTGTAACGCTTTCACTGAATTAAAACACTTTATCGGAAAGAAAATTATTAGGGAAGGCTGTCAATATATTTCTCGAAGTTATCTATTGATTCAATTTTTACTTCATATTTGCGAGGAACTTCTTTAGCTTCATAGAAGTTTATAATACGCCATTTGTCTAAATAGGTCTCCTTCTAAATAGTTATCCTTTTCTAAATAGTTCTCCTTAATAGTGTCATAAACTAATTTAGCTTTATCATAATTCATCTTCAAAACAAAAAATTCCTTCCAAATCTTTTTTTATATCTCACTAAACCTTTCTTAAATTCCTCATCCGAAATTAGTCCTCTAATTTCATAATCGCGAATAATTATCATTTTATATTCATCTTCATAATACCAATCATAAAATTTATTTCGTAAACTTTTAATCATCTTTGAGTACTATCAGCATCTAGCAAATCCACCATAGAACAAAGCTCATCCTTATGCTTATATTTAATTTTTAAAAATTTCTTTTTATAAAACATATTATGAAATAGATCTCTCTTTGATAATAGCAATTGAATTGAATAATAACGAAGATCGAATTCGAAATAATATTTACCTAACTCTATATTATTCCAATCTTAAATAGATCTAAAAAGAAGACATATGCCTTGATAAGAATCAGTGTAGTGACTCTACATTAAAATGCTATCATCTTTTCCACTAAAACAATAAACGTTTTGTAGTGATTCTTCGAGTACATAACCGTGAAGATTGATATCTTTTTCTACTATTGGGGCATCAAAAATTAAATCTCTATCTTTTTCCTATGAGGAAATCTGTGTGGAAATAAGCATCATTCGGTCAACTATCCAAAACTTGAGAACGAAACTCAATTTGCCGAACAGAAAATCATCTTCCACTTATAATGAAAAAGCATTTATCGAAGCGCATAAGCGGGGATGTCGGGCTACAAACTTGCAGCAAAATTCAGGATGGATCAACAGACTGTTGCGTTGAAAAATAAGGAGCTGGGCTTATCTGCAAGAAATGCTAAGATTCCAGGAAGCACTAATAGAAGACAAATAATTCGGAACAGTGCTAACTGGAGATTAGTACTATAAAAAAATGTCGATTTCGAGATAAGAAGGATAAGCGATTTTTTTCAGAAATAGAATGTAATCCATCACATAAGTTAGTATGCGGTTATCAATATATGTCAAATGATGCTGTTTTATACGAGCCTTTTACAGCATTTTCTAGAATAAGGGGGTACAAATACATTAACCGACTCAAACAATTGATTTTGCAAGCTTTAAAGGCTTCATATGTATGCATATAGAAGAGAAAGTTCGATAGTTACCTGATCGTCTACTAGTTTAATTCTGCATTTAGGTGTGTATCGATGGGTAATGATTGGAAAAATATGGAAAGCATAGAAGGTCTTGATGGACTCAATGATCTCGATGTTGGTTACTCTCCCAATAAGGAATACCTGAAGTTGACGCAAGGAATTGCGGGCTCTCCAAATAATAAGGTTGATGAAGATATCGAACATTTCGGATTGAAGCCAGGCATTGCTATAACACTTAATCCTTCTCCAATGCAGCCTCTTGATTCAGAATTAAAGTATGCTAATGAGCATAATTTGAAAATCGAAAAGGTTAATGACGGTTATTATCAATGGTTTTAAACCTGCTTAATAGCTGTTGAAATCAAAGTTACTCTAGCATACCCAACTAGAATAGAATGAGTGGTTTCAAGCCAACGTTCCAACTTTCGTAAAATATTCGCGGGATTTATTAAACCTACTTTAGGTCAAGGTATCTATTTTTCATGATGTAATGGACTTTTATTTAGCATTTCCCTGTATGATCCCCACTTGGGAAAAAACTTACTTAAGTATCCAATGAATTCTTCATTATGGTGTCTTTCTAACAGATGCGTCATTTCATGTACAACTACGTACTCAATACATTCCCGGGGCTTCTTTGCCAACTCAAGGTTCAGCCATATTCTTTTTGCCTCTATATTACAAGTTCCCCATTTTGTTTTCATTTTTTTAATTGCAAATTCAACCACATTAACCTTCATTGATTCTTCATATTGAGCGACAACTGTGTGAACAATTTCTGTAAGTCTTTTGCGATACCATTCGTCTAATATTTTTTTTCTTTTATCGGTACTAGTATCTGGTCGTATATACAATTCGATTGTTCCATGATTTATTACTACTTTTGGAGGAGTATTACGTTCTATGACTTTTAACAGGTATCGCTTGCCCAGGTAGTAATGACTTTCCATTGTAATGTAATCCCTTGGTGTTTCCTTCTCCTGATTTTGGAGTTTAATCTGTTGTTTCGTTATCCAGCTCATTTTTGAAATAGCGAATACTCTGATAGTATCTAGATCCATACGTAACGGTGCAGAAATTTTCACCTTACCATTTGGCGGATAAACACTTAGATGCACATTTTTTATGTCTTTGTGCACAACATCGATAGGCATATCACCCAATATTATTTGTTGCATATAAATACTCATTCTGCTGTTTGATTATAGGAAAAACCCTTCAACCTCATTAACATATTTGAGGATTTTACACAGTTCTGTGTTTATTTCATTCTCCTTAGACGGATTACCACGCTACTTAGCTTTTTTTACTCGCTTAATAGCATTGTCCAATTCAACATCTAAGGATTCATTCTTTTCAGTTTATGATATAGAGCTCTTTGAGCTTTAGTTTTAATACTTGGAGGTAAATCGTCACGATTTGTATTACTTATCTTTTTTGATAATTCGGCAATTCTTGTTAAGCATTCGTCGTAGATAATGACGTTTTCTCTTCTTTCTTAGATTATTTCATATAAAAAACCTGGATATTTCATCAAAATAAGCCGAGTCTAGTAAATGCTCCTTGATAATATTCTTCCGCAAGGATTAAACCTTAATGTTCATCTATTTCGGCTTCAGACTGTTTGACAATTGCTCTTGTTATGGTGTCTGATCAGGATACATCCCTAATCATAACTCTTTAACCCTAATCGAACATGGGTCGTGTCTTATTCTAGAAGTTCCTGAATTCGCTTGTAGATACTTTTCTCTCCTAAAGCAATTCGTCCAGTTCCATCTTACCCATCACAACTCCAAGGGTCATCTGTGAAGGGGTAAAAGTTACTAACTTATAATTATCAACCTGAGTTATAGAGGTCCGGCTCAACTACATTATAATATCAAAAGGTGTCCACATCAAAAGCGAAGTTGTCCTGCGTGAAAGCTACCTTTAGGAATATCAAGGTAAAACTTTCAGGTTTATTTTAATCGCTTTATAAACAATCTGAATAATCAGAGAAATCCCGGATCCTTTCACTCTTCCAAGACAACCTAACCTGAAAATGGATACTTTCTCAGGTTAATTAACAATTATATAGACTGTTAGAGTATTCAAAATACAACTATTAATACAGGAAGCAATAATAAACTGAAATCAACCATAATCTATAACTTCTAGTTCCACTAATATTTTTGGATAGATTCAATAATTACATATGGTATTTGAAATATGCATAAAAATCATTAAACTATGACAAAATGATATCTATTCACCTTTTTCGATAGCATATCCCCTTACAACAAGTACTACTTTTTTCGTGCGGTGGACCACATTTTCAGTTACGCTTCCTATCAGGAATCTCTGGATCACATTTTTCCCTTGTGTGGCCATAACGATAAGATCAATGTCATTTTTTTCTGCAAAGTCGACAATTTCATCCACAGGACTTCCTTCAAGAATTACAGATTCGACTTCAATGTTCGCAGCTCTTCCAGTGTTCTCGACATAAGTTGTTGCTTCTTTACCTTCTATTATGAGTTGCTCTTTCATTGCTTTTTCCCATTCATTGTCTCTGGAAGGAGTTATCGAATAATCTCCTAGTGAAATTACATATACAGCATACAGCTTCGCCTTACATAACTTTGCAGTTTCAATTGCTGAATCAACTGCTTTTCTTACTAGTTCCGAACCGTCGGTTGCAACCATTATCTTCCTGAAAATATTACTATCCATATTTGACTCCTCTTTTTTCCTTCCCGTTATTTTATATTATTTTATAGTGTTTATCCTAAAATAATTTAGCCCCGAAAATAGTTTTATGGTCCCACAGTAAAAATTAACATCTCTATAACTTAGAAAAGTGGATTTATCGTCAATAACATACATCTCTTCACTAATCATAAATTCAAAGTTGAACTAAGGAAAACATGGAAAAAAATAGAAAGGAAAGAAAAATCTTATCATGTACTTCATTTCTTCCAGGTCTTACTTGGTTATTTAATGATGTATGACTTAAATGTGAATAGTTATATTCAAAAATAAATATTTTTTTAGAATTTAGATTAATTTGTGAGTTTGCTATAAATAAAAATAGTTTGTTAAGAATTTGATAAAAATATTTGATTAACAAATATAGGAGAATTTCTATAAACATCTTATTTCAGCAAATTGCTGATATAGGCTTTATAAGCAACCATCCAAAAATTGGAGTTTATCGAAATCCTCATAGGTGTAATTAATTGCAGACTTGACTATAATTATCCCACCTTCTCATAACCCAAACAGTTAATTATATTCTAAATTTTGCTTTTATTGGCAACCAATTCAAAAAAGCATTTTCTAGAAATTTCAGTTCTCCAAAGTTCAGGACTCTTTTAGGCTTTCTTTTGTATCATTTAATGAATTCCTTAAAGATTTCAAATTCTCCTCTGAACATCTTACATCTATTGAAGCATTTCTCAATTTTTTCTTTTGTCTGATGATGTCTTATCTTGTAAGTATTGATTAATCCCTAATTTTTCACTGTGCCTCTTGAACTCTCTATCTCATAAACCATACTTATTAATTCTATGTGCACCGAATTCACTCCCACGATCCATTTGATCCATTATTAGTTTCTTCAATGGTCATATATCCCCCATAGCTCGCTGAAAAGTTATTCAATCACTGCGATTGTGTTTAGCTTATTGCAATTAACATATTCTCTACCAGCAATAATCACTTGATGTGCCATCAGGAATGGAGTAGACTTGCAGCCTTATGAGAGGACTCTTATGTCAGTCTATTCGCCCAGCAAACATGCTATGCTCACGTTCATATCTACAACATGCCCTTCTGCATCTATTTTTACTATCCTTAAAGTGCAAGGTTAATGCTGAGTAGATAATTATGCGTTCCACTTTCCGCAGATGTACACAAGGATACTATCAATTTTCTCAAGATGACAGCAGCTTAAAAATTATTTTAAGTTTAATGGATTAATAGTAACGAACAGGCAAACAAATTATAGATATGTATAAATTTGTTAAATGTTGGATGGATTCTGTTAATGAGATATTGTACTATTATCCTCAGCTTCCATGACCTGTTCAAGGTAACAAGCTCCAAACTAATTATCGGAATAAGTTTGATCAATTAGCTTTATTAAGTCATAAGATAATTTTTAGGAAGGCCAAGATTTAAGCCAATAAGAAGTTCTTGATCAGAGTATAAATAATACTTCTCCAAAATTTGTTGAAGTCTGTAAGCTGAGATCCACGGGATCTTATTTATAGTGAAAGCCTGTCCTCAATTCTTTTTATGAATGATGAGCCATCTGATCTTTCTGGAGTTGAACGTTACAAGCGAAATCCTCAATCGAACCTTCTTATCGAATCCACAGAGTACATCTAAAGCCAAGAACATCTTCAAGAAACAACCGGTAAACTACCTTTATACTATAATTTCATTTTTAATTCAAAATTATTGTGTCACATTGTAATGGACCTATTGTAGCCTTAATATGGCATTTTTATTTTTACGTTGAAAAAATATCTTCATATTTGAAAGAATAAAGATCTCCTTTCAACATAAAAATCAAAATGTCAAATTAAGGATACAAACTCTTTCACACAATTTTAAAACCTATAACCTTTTACTTTTTCTTCACCGAATCCCGCAGGAACTTATGCAAAATTCCGCCGTTCAGGTAGTACTCTATTTCAATAGTAGAATCGAGTCTCAATATCACATGAAAATGTATTTTTTCCTCTTTTTCGTTCTTTGCCCTTACGAAAAGCTCCCCATGAGGTTCCATATTTTCAATGCCCAATATATCATAGCTTTCCGTTCCTGTGAGACCAAAAGTATCTGCATTTTCCCCATCTTTAAACTGCAGTGGAAGAACTCCCATGCCAACAAGGTTGCCTCGATGTATGCGTTCAAAGGATTCGGCAATGACTGCCTTTACTCCTAGGAGAAATGTACCTTTAGCTGCCCAATCTCTGGAACTTCCTGTCCCATACTCCTTTCCTGCGATAATTATTAGGGGAATATTATTTTCAGCATAAAGCATAGCTGCGTCATAGATTGAAATTCCTCTGAATGATTCATCTGGGCAGTCTTCTTTTTGGGGATTGTATAAGGTCCAGCCACCTTCCCTGGTCACGAGTCTATTCCTGAGTCGAATGTTCCCGAAGGTTCCACGCATCATTACTTCATGATTACCCCTGCGGGATCCATAAGAATTGAAGTTTTCAGGATCCACACCCCAGGATATCAGGTATTTGCCTGCAGGACTATCTGATGGTATGTCACCTGCAGGAGAGATATGATCTGTAGTAATGCTATTTCCGAAAAGGGCTAGGACTCTGGCATCCCTGATATCCTTCGGCAAAGGCGAAAAGAGCGAAAAATCCACAAAATAAGGCGGTTCTTGGATATAGGTGGATATGGGATCCCAATCATAGAGGATACTGGCTGGAGCTTTCAGCTCTTTCCAGATTTTAGGACCCTCCAGAAAACCTGAATACTCTTTTTTGAACATTGAAGGTCTAATACTGCTCTTCACAACATCTCTGATTTCCTCCTCTGCAGGCCAGATATCCTTGAGGTAAACAGAGCGCCCGTTGGGATCATGAGCAAGTGGATCAGTTTCTAGATTGATATTTACAGTACCTGCGATTGCGTAGGCGACTACAAGAGGAGGAGAGGAAAGATAATTTACTTTGACAAGTGGATTGATCCTTCCTTCAAAATTTCGATTTCCACTGATTATGGCTGCAACAGTGAGATCGTTTTTTTTCACTTCCTTTGCAACTTGTTCCGGTAGAAGTCCACTATTCCCTATACAAGTCATACAACCATAGCCAACCGTGTGGAAACCTAGGGCTTCTAGATAAGGCATCAGGCCTGCATATCTCAGATATTCCGTAGCTACTCTTGAACCAGGAGATAGACTAGTTTTTACATACGGCTTAATATGCAGACCCTTTTCTACTGCCTTTTTTGCGAGCAGCCCGGCTCCTATGAGCACATATGGATTTGAGGTGTTGGTACAGGAGGTAATGGATGCAATCACTACAGAACCATGTGTTACCCTGGAAGTCCTCTCCGGAAATTCCATTCCCTTTACATCTTCTTCGATAAGGGACTCAAATTCCTCTACAGGTGTTCCACCTTCTCCTATCCAGCGCTGATAAGCAGGATCTCTGGAAAGCTCAATTTCAGCTTCTTTCTTCCTAATAAAGGTTTGCTGCATTGTTTCACGGTATTTTTCAGAAACTTCACTCAAAAAGACCTGGTCTTGGGGGCTTTTCGGGCCTGCAAGACAGCGCTTAACAGTACTCATATCAAGTTCCAGGGTACTGCTAAACATAGGTTCAGGTTTGTGTATTGAATATAGAAGATCCTGAGCTTCAAGGTACTTTTTCACAAGATCAACCTGCTCTTCTTCTCTGCCAGTCTTTCGCAGATAGTTCAGAGTCTCAGTATCAGGTGGGAAAATTCCAAGAGTTGCACCATACTCCGGAGCCATGTTGGATATAGTTGCCCTATCCGGAAGGCTCAGGGAGCTTAAGCCAGGCCCATAAAATTCCACGAATTTACCGACAACGCCCTTGTTTCTTAGCATTTTCGTGATTGTCAGGACAAGATCTGTGGCATTAACGTCTGAATGAAGTTTTCCGTATAGCTTGAAGCCAACAACCTCCGGAACAGGAATATAGTAAGGCTGTCCGAGCATTACTGCTTCGGCTTCTATACCCCCTACACCCCAGCCTAGTACTCCTATCCCGTTGATCATTGTGGAATGTGAGTCCGTCCCTAAAAGGGTATCTGGGAATGCGAACAGCTCCCCATCCTTCTCATTTAGATGCACAAGCGGCGTCAGATATTCAAGGTTCACTTGATGAATGATTCCTCTACCTGGAGGCACAACTCTGAAATTTCCAAAGGCTTTCTGGGCCCAGTGGAGGACGGAATATCGTTCTCTGTTGCGTTCTAACTCTTTCTTCTCATTTTCCTCAAGAGCATATGCTGTCCCATAGTAATCAACCTGAACTGAATGATCAATTACGAGATCTACAGGGATGATAGGTTTTATTTTCTCGGGATCGTCTCCTAGATGCTGCATTGCCGAGCGGAGGGCTGCCAGATCCACTACAGCAGGAACACCTGTAAAGTCTTGCATGATTACCCTTGATGGAATGAAAGGGATATCTCTCTTACGTATATTTTCAGGAGTCCAGCCTGCAAGAGCCCATACATCCTCGACAGTTATTATTTGCTTTTCAGTATCCTCATGCCGGAGCAGGGATTCCAGCAGGATTCTTATAGAGTAGGGAAGCAGAGAAATCCCTTCAAAACCCTTTTCTTTCAGTTTGCTCAATCTGTAAATCGTAGCTTTTCCAGAAGCTGTTTCGAGAATATCTCTTACCCCAAAGGGATCATGGCCTTCTCTCATTATTTCTTACCTCCAGCAAAAATATGAAATTGGAAATGATATATTATGACTCTATCTGATTCTATGAAAGCTTCTTCTGTCCTGAGACATTTTATTACTTCTGTCTTAATATTACATTTTTTTTAAATGCGGAAGTTTTCCCATGCTAAGCTTTACTGAAGTGTGCCGATTATTCTGTAAAAATCATAAAGCTCAGAAAGTCGTGAGGAGAGAATCGGCTATCGAATAACCAATTGCATGCAGCATTCAAAAGCATGACTTCGAATTTACAGCAAATTTACAACATTGCCTTCCTTTACTTTCCCCTCATATGTACATGGACATTATCAAATTAACTTATCCTTGCAGGTTTTTTTAATCCACTTTACTCAAAGATAGATTATTTTAAATATTGTATATTATTGCTTCTGATTCATCTATTTTAGTCTTAATCAATACTTCCATTATTTTCAACGTCATGAATTTTTCCTGTCGAAATTACACTTGAAATTACACTTATCAGTAACCAAAATAAAAATCAGGTTTTTCTAATAAAAAATTAATTTGGATATTTCAATCTGCTCACTCTTGCTATCATTCTCAGTTCATTATCTTATTTAAGAGAATCTCGACAAACACCTATGCATTTGAGCATTAGAGAGTTTAAGTCTCTTAGAATTGATTTTCACTCATGATAATTCTTACTGATTTTGTTCTGCTTTATTGTGTTTTGTTCTCTTAAAGTCGTTTTTTTTATGTTTACTCAAAGAAGCCTTGGAACCTTTAGACAAAGAAACCTTTGCCTTGTGGCTACGAGACTTTGAATTTGATACTTCTGTTGTGTTAGTTGAAGTGTCAATTACAGATATTGTGTTGTCGCGTTTATTCATAGCATATACCTTTGTTCTATTCGGTGTGACTGCAACTCCATAAGGCCTGGTTCCTACAGGCACCGTGGCTGTAACTGTATTTGTTGCTATATCAATACAGAAACTTTGTTGTTGTACTAGCTTGTAATATATGCAAATGGCGCTGCACCTGCGATACTTACCAGCATTAAAACCAAAGCTGTTGAAACTAAGGCTATCGAATAAAACTTTTGTTTATTGATCACGTATTTCAATTCCTTTCCTACATTATTAGTTAGTAAATTCGGCGATTATTCTGCAAGATGTGGAATGTTCATCTACTTGCTTCTGAACGTTGTAACACATTTAATTTTTTGTATGAATTCACATAGTTTTATAGCTATAATCCCCAAACTTGTTAGCTTCTTAATCATCTATTCATTTCTGATCAAAATCCAATCTTATAGTCGTAAATATAGTACGGATAGGTCAGTAATAGATTCATGATAGGAGTCTAGATCTTCCTTTTTGATCGCTATTCCATTACTATAGGCTTGTTACATGTGATCGGGAATAAGCCTTAATTAAATCTTAAGCAACATTTAGCTTTTCATTATCAAGCGATTTAAGTAAAACCCCTGTATTTATCCAAACTAGTATACGAAATATGTTCTTATTTAGGGTAAGTTTGGCGAGAATGCATAGGTTTTGCCACAAAAAAAACTGTGTATTAGTAAAAACGATAAATCTTATTTTTTGCGGCAACGAAAAGAGTATAGAGTCAATTAAAATTCATAGATTTTTAAGTACATTGTCGTGAGAGTTGAGTTGGCTTTAAACTTTAATATTTTTTCAAGAAGAAGGACTTGAAAATCAGAGAATTGCCAGAAAATTATTAAAAGGAATTATGTGATCGTTAACGTGATTTTCAAATAAGAATGTCAGAGACCATATGAGCTTACATACTAACAGATGAAAATTCAATCTCGCGTAGGATAAAAAATAAATGAAAAGTAAATAACTATTTAACCTACAAGTATAATTTATTTAATCTATTTAGATAAAGTTTCTTTGGCTTTCAAAGCAACTGAATCCTGTGGATTAATTTCGATTGCTTTATCATATGCTTTTTTTGCTTCATCTGACTTACCCAATTTCCCTAGAGCAAGCCCTTTACCGTCCCAAAATAATGAATTATGCGGGTCAATTTTAATTGCTTTGTCAAATGCTTTTATGGCTTCAGAATATTTATTTAAATGATATAAAGCAATTCCTTTATCGTTCCAAGCACCTGAATACTTCGGGTTAATTTTAATTGCTTTGTCAAATGCTTTTATTGCTTCATCTGACTTGCCTGATTGGTCTAAATAAACTCCTTTAATGTTCCAAGCCTTTGAATCCTGTGGATTAATTTCAAGTGCCTTTTCATTTTCTTTTATTGCTTCCTCTAACTTATTTGATGTCCCTAATCCTGGTGTAAGAGGCTGAGACTGGACGATGGGCTGAGACTGGACGATGGGCTGAAAATGGCCTGAAACTGTGCCGGCTGGTATCTCACCCAAGTATGGGAAGCTGGTTGCTGGGGAAGGACAAGACACAACCCATGCTCCTGCGCCATTAAAAACATACTGACATGGGCCAGACCAATTCCATCCCCAGCCAAGGCCGTCACCCCAACTTCCTCCTAAGCCCCAATTTCCACCTTTGTACCAACCAGGACGTGCACTAGCTGATACAGCTGCGAACGATACTACAAAGAGGACTGCCAACAAAACAGCAAGTCCCTTTTTCATAATTGATGATTGTTTCAACATTTTATTTCACTTCTATTATGTTGTTCAACTTAATACTAAACGAGAATAATATATCCAAATATATATATAAACATATATGAAAGTATCGTTATTATTTATTGATGATAAGTCCTTTTTGATATCTTGGTGGCATTTAACCAGGTATGTTTTGTAAGTCATCTATACAGATATCTAAAAACATACCGAGCTTTTATAGCAAGAAACTGTTCATCAAATATAAATCGAGTTTCAAGCTCTCCAAAATGAAGGGGAGGAGAAACAAATTTTACAAAAAATTGGGCATACTGCTTAATTAGACAGTTTTTTTCATCTATTATCTGCAGTAAATGCAAAGACATAATGTTTTTTAAATAAAGAAAAATGTAAAAATAATAGCGCCTAAAATATAACTTTGAATTGTATGAAAAAAATCGAGGCATAAAGCCCATTTATAAGTATATGATAAAATTTTGAGTTACAAAAAAATCTGAAATTTAGGATTCAATCTAATTAAGTTTGAAGAGTAATTTTACCGGAAAGTACAATTTTCGCTTAAATCATTAAGAAGGAGACCATAAATGTCATTATTCGGAACTAACGGTGTACGTGGTATAGCTAACGAATATATGAATCCAGAACTTACACTCAATTTAGCCAGAAGTCTTGGTACATACATGAGCTCAAAAGGAACGGTGGCTATAGGATGTGATACCCGCATCTCTGGGCAGATGTTGAAATCAGCTGCAATTTCCGGAGCTCTTTCAACGGGCCTGGATGTAATTGATGTGGGAATTGTTCCTACTCCTTCTATCCAGTATTATGTTCGCGACTACGCCGATGCCGGGATCATTATTACCGCGTCCCATAATCCAAGAGAATATAATGGAATTAAATTTATTTCAGAGGATGGCTCGGAGTTTCCTAGGGATGGAGAAAAAAACATCGAGAAAATTTATTACTCAGGAAAATATGGCATTGTGTCCTGGGAAAAAACTGGGCGCTTCAGAGTGGATCCCACAGTCAATGAGTACTATACCAAAAACATCATCAATTCAGTGGATTCCGAAAATATTCGCAACCACAGATTCAAGGTAGTTGCGGATACAGGCTGCGGGGCAGGTTCTCTCACACTTCCTTTTTTACTACGTGACCTAGGATGCCAGGTGCTCACTCTTGGAGCTCAGCCTGACGGAACTTTCCCTTGGAGAAACCCAGAACCTACACCTGAGAACCTAACAGAACTATTAAAACTTGTAAAAATAACAGGAGCTGATATGGGAGTAGCTCATGACGGAGATGCGGATAGAATAGTATTTATAGATGAAAATGGGGTTTTCATAAACGATGAAGTTCTGCTTGCCATGATGGCAAAATATATGCTTGAACATGAAAATGGACCTCTTGTAACCCCTGTTAGTTCTTCACAGCGTATGTCAGATGTCGCAAATGAGGCCGGAGTTAAACTTTACTGGACTGCTGTTGGCTCCATCAATGTCGCCAGAAAGATGATGGAAATAAATGCAGTATTCGGGGGAGAAGGAAATGGAGGCCTCATTTTTCCCAAACATCAGTATTGTAGAGACGGAGCAATGGCATGTGCCAAAATTCTTGAAATATTGTCTAGTGGAAAGAGACTTTCAGAGCTTGCTAAAAGTGTGCCTGAATATTTCAACGCAAAAACAAAAATCCCCTCTAAAAATATACAGGCTACAATGGAAAGAGTAAAACTTAAAGCTTCAGAACTTGGGTTCAAGATAGATACTACAGACGGAATCAAAATATGGTACGAAGATGGCTGGGTTCTAATTCGTCCCTCTGGGACGGAACCGTTTTTAAGAATATTTGCTGAGGCAAAAAAGCAGGTAAGGGCAGAAGAACTCATGCGTGAAGGTATGAATATGGTCACAAGAGCAGACAAGGCTTCAAACCTCGAATGAATTTTTCTGTAAGCTAACTGGAAAATCTGAAGTTTTGTAGGAATTAAGTTTGTTTTGGGATCTTAAACTCCTTTTCAAGTGTCCTTATTTAATTTCCATTCCTTTATTTTTTTAATTTTCTTAGTGTGAATCCTTACTTTGAGTATAGTATAAATATCTTTTTTCCAAAGAGTTGTAATTTCTTTATAATTAGTATGATTTTATATTTGATAAATAGCAATAAATCCTAAATATA
>Ga0326727_10018673_pt1 | contig 14107 bp, 13 predicted proteins | sample MB2enrmetagenome_FD_207643 | JGI IMG/M metagenome (GOLD analysis project Ga0326727, IMG submission 207643) | Lab enriched peat soil microbial communities from McLean, Ithaca, NY, United States - MB29MY | ecosystem: Environmental > Terrestrial > Soil > Wetlands > Peat | place: USA: New York...
GTGGCCACCTACGGCGGCGCCGCGCTCTGGTACGCCCGCATCGCACAGCAGAAGCCGGTGTTCCTGAAGTGGGCCGGCAGCCACATCGCCGTGGCCTTCAGCCCGGACGGGCGGTTCCTGATGTCCTCGATGCAGGAGAACCAGCTGCACGGCTGGCGGCTGTCGGATTCCAAGGACCTGCGCATGGGCGGCTATCCGGCCAAGGTGAGGAGCCTGGTGTTCCTGGCCAAGGGCATGCTCCTGGCCACCTCGGGCGCGCCGGGCGTGGTGGTCTGGCCGTTCGGCGGCGCCAACGGGCCGATGGGCAAGGAGGCGGCCGAAATCGGCTTCGACCAGGGCTCGCTGGTCACTCGCGTCGCCGCCGCGCCGGAACTGACGGTGATGGCCGCGGGAACCGACGACGGCCGGGTCTGGGCCTGCGACCTGACGTCGCGACAGATCGTCAACATCAAGGACGAGAAGGGCGCGCCGATCAGCGCCCTGGCCGTCACCGCTGGCGGCGACCGCCTGGCGTATGGCGACGAGGACGGCAACGTCGGCGTGGTCGAGTTGCCGAAGCTCTAGCTCTTCCCGGCCGCCCGGTCGGCGGCCTTGACCACCAGAGCCTCGGTCAGGATCTGCGGCAGCACCTCGGCGTCGCCGCCGCCGGCGCCGTACATCAGATAGAGCGGCACGCCCGCCCGGCCGTGATCGCCCAGCGCCTGGGCGATGTCGGCGTCGCGCTTGGTCCAGTCGCCGACCATGTAGACCACCCCGTCGCGCTGGAAGGCCCGCGCCACGGCGCGGCCCGAGAGGGCGACGCGCTCGTTGACCTGGCAGGTGACGCACCAGGCGGCGGTGAAGTTGACGAACACCGGCTTGCCCTCGGCCCGCAGGGCCTCGAGCGTGGCCGGAGCATAGGGCTGGGCGGCGATCTCGGCGGCGCCGGCCTCGGGCCAGACCGCCGCGGCCAGGGCGAAGGCGGCGGCCAGACCGGCGGCGCCGAAGCCGGCCCAGGGCGGCCGGCCCTCGATGCGGGCGCGCTGGGCGACGCCATAGGCCCAGGCGGCGAAGGCGGTCAGCACCAGGGCGGCCAGGAGTTCGGCCAGCTTGGTCGGATCGCCGCGCAGGGCCAGCACCCAGAGCAGCCAAGCCGAGGTCGCGTACATGGGAAAGGCCAGCACCTTGCGCAGGCCGTCCATCCACGCCCCGGGCTTGGGCAGGCGGGCGAGCAGGCCCGGCGCGAAGGCGAGCACGGTGAACGGCGCGGCCATGCCCAGGCCCAGGGCGACGAACACCACCAACGCCAGGATCGGGCCCTGGGTCAGGGCGAAGCCGACGGCCGAGGCCATGAACGGCGCGCTGCAGGGCGCGGCCACGGCCACCGACAGGGCGCCGGTCAGGATCCCGCCCAGCACGCTCTCGTGCGATGCGCCCGGCGCCTGGCCGGCCAGGGCCTGCAGCCCGGCGCCGACCTCGAACACCCCGGAAAGGTTCAGCGCGACCAGCAGCATCAACAGGCTGAGCAGCGCCAGGACGATCGGCGACTGCAGCTGGAAGCCCCAGCCCACCGCCTGGCCGGCGGCGCGCGCGGCGATCAGGAGCCCGGCCAGGACCAGGAAGGTCGCCACCACCCCGAAGGCGAAGGCCAGGCCCTGGATCCGCGCCTCGCCCGGATGGTGGGCGTGGCGGGTCAGCGCCGCGGCCTTCATCGACAGGATCGGGAAGACGCACGGCATCAGATTGAGGATCAGCCCGCCCAGGAAGGCGAACGCGACGGCGACGCCGAGCCGGCCGGCGATCCCACCCCCGCCGGCGACGCTCGCCGCCGAGGCCGGCGGCCCGAGCCCGCCCGCGCCGGTTAGGGGCGGGCCGACAGGGGCGGTGATTTCGTAGGCGCGGTTTCCCAGGCTGATCACTCCGGTCAGGCTGGAGGGCGGCCTGCCCGACTTGAACGCCGAGCCGGGGGTCAGCGTCAGGGTCAGGCCGGCGCGGCCGCGATCGATGGACTGGGGCTGGGCGTGGTCGATCGCCGCGCTGTCGTAGGGGAAGAAATAGGCCTGGTCGCGGCCTGGGCCGGTCGCCGGGGCGCCGACGATGCTGAGGCGCAAGCTCTGGCCCATAAGGGTCAGCGACGCTTTCAATGGTCCGGGCCTGGGCGCCTCTGCCAGGGCGCGGGCGATGGCCGGATCCCAGGTCGGATCCGGCGGGCCGGTCCTGGCGGCGACCGGCAGGACGAGGCTGAGCCTAGCCTCGGCCGGCACGCAGATGTCCTTGCAGACCAGGAATTCGGCCAGGGCCTGCAGAGTGGCGGCCTGACCCGGCCGGGCCGAGGCCGGCGCGGCGATCGTCACCGGCAGCAGCACCTGGCCGGTGTAGCCGTAGTCCATCAGGGGCCCGGTGCGCATGCGCTGGGGCGTCGGCCAGACGATGTCGCCGGCCCGCCAGCCGGGCGGCAGGGTCCAGCTCAGGGTGGTCGCCTCGCCGGAATCGCCGGGATTGCGCCAATAGGTGTGCCAGCCGGGTTCGATCGTCTGGCGCAGCGCCAGGTGGATCACCCCGCCGGGCGCGATCGCCGTCTGCTGCGCCACCAGCTCGGCCTGGAGATGGCCGGCGTTGACCGGCGCGGCCGCGGTCGGCGCGGCCCAGGCGAGCGCGAGCCCGGCCAGAAGCATGAGGACAGGTCTGAAGATCATCCGTCGAACGGGCTCCGGTGCGCTGGCACAGCTATGACGCGCGGCGCCGCTCGACAAGGCCGCGAGGCGGCGCGGGGCCTCGACTTCGACGGCGAACACCGCATGATCTCCGGTTCTGGGCCGCTGCGGGGCCCGAAGGCGGACAGGGAGGGCGGATGCCGGGGTATTTCGAGGACATCGAGGTCGGTCAGGTGGTTTCGCTCGGCCAGATCGCCCTGGAGGAGGAGACGCTGAACGCGTTTTCCGACGAGTTCGCCCCCGGCTGGGATCCGGCGAACGGGGCGCCGGACTCCCTGGTCTACGCCCTCTGGTCGCGGTTGGATCACCAGGCCGCCTGCGACTGGCCGCAGACCAAGCGCCTGGCCGTCGACGCCCTGCGCTGGGCCCGCAATCCGCCCGCGGGCGAGCGCCTGCGCGGACGGATGACGATCATGGGCAAGGACCAGGTCGGCGAGTCCAAGGGCATCGTCATCGCCCAGCACGACCTCCTCGACGGGGCCGGCCGGCTGGTGTTCTCATGCCTGACCCGCAGCCTGTTCGCCTGCCGCGGGGCCGATCGGGATTAAGCGTTGGCGGCCTGGGCGGCCCGGTTCTGGCGCTCGAGCGTCTCGAGGATCAGCCGGTCCCAGCCCAACAGCGAGATCATGTGGGCGTAGATCTGGCTGAGCGCGCCGTTGTCGCGCAGTTCGGCCAGCTTCTCGCCCGGCAGCGCCTTCAGCTTCTCCTCGGAGACGGCGAAATACTCGGCGATCAGTTGCGGCTGGCCGGGCGTGCCGTCGGGATTGCGCGGGGTGAAGGTGGTCTGCTTGGTCTCGAACAGGTCGAGATCGCCGAGGATCTTGACGAACGACTGGGTCATCTGGCCGTCGGCGTCGAACTGGCCGCAGAAGTCGATGCAGCTCTTGGTGAAGGCGCTGGGCTGGCCGTCCTCGAACAGCATCACGTCCGGCTTGTCCTCGGTGAACAAGTTGAACGCGCGGTCGATGCAGACCACGTTGCGGTCGAGCTGGGTGTCGCGGGCGACCACGAAGGGATAGCGGCGGATGAAGGCCGGCACATAGGCGCCCGTGCGGAACAGGCCGTCGGGCGCGACGAACAGGTTCTCGCCGGGGTTGACGCCCATCACCGCCAGCGGCGAGCGCTGCTCGCCGGCGAAGATGATCGGATAGTTGATCGCGGCGGGCCCGAACTCGCCGACGTGCAGCGGCACGAAGTGCTGGCGCGCGGCGAAGCCGAACGGCCGGTCGCTGCGCAGCATGCCCAACTTGGCGTGCCGCTCGGAATCCAGCGGCTCGGGGTTGACGTAGAGCAGGACCTGGCCGGAAAGCGGGCTGGTGGCGGGCTGGACGTCGGCCATTGTGTATCCGTGGTTAGCGCGGGGTCCGGGCCGGATCGGCCGCGGAGGGTCGCCGGCTTCTAGCGGATCGTCGCGCGGCCGGCAATGCGACCGCCGCAGCGCTCGCGCCGGGCCTTGCCTGCCGGCGCGTAACCTCGCTCAATGGGGGAAACGCCGAAACCCGAGGATCCGCCATGGCCATCGCCTATCCCGAAATCCTGAGCCTGAAGAGCGAAGGCGAAAAGTTCCGCTGGGACGCCAAGGACACCATCATCTACGCCCTGGGCCTTGGCCTTTGCGCCGATCCGATGGACGAGAACGAGCTGGCCTTCGTCTACGAGGCCAATCTGAAGACCGTGCCGACCCAGGCCGGGGTGATCGCCTGGGGCGCCAACGCCGGGCCGACCGGGGTCAACTATCTGATGGTGGTCGACGGTGAGCGGAAGATCGAATTCCACAAGCCGATGAAGTCCTCCGGCGAGGTCACCGCCTCCAGCCGCGTCGTCGGCGCCTGGGACAAGGGTCCGGGCAAGGGCGCGGTGATCGTCTCCGAGACCAGCCTGACCGACGAGGCGGGCGACCTGTTCCTGACCATCACCGGCTCGCTGTTCGCCCGCGGCGACGGCGGCTTCGGCGGCCCCACCGAAGGCCAGCCCGAGCCGCACGCCGTGCCGACGCGCGCGCCGGACCTGTCGGTCGACATCCCCACCCGTCCCGACCAGGCGCTGATCTACCGGATGAGCGGCGACCGCAATCCGCTGCACTGCGATCCGGCGATCGCCAAGGCGGCGGGCTTCCCGCGTCCGATCCTGCACGGCATGTGCACCTATGGGATCACCTGCCGGGCGGTGCTGCAGACCTACGCCGGCTATGACCCGACTCGGTTCAAGAGCCACCAGGCGCGCTTCTCCTCGCCGGTGTTCCCGGGCGAGACCATCACGGTCGATCTGTGGAAGGACGGCGACGTCGTCTCCTTCGAGGCGCGGGTCAAAGACCGCGGCGTCACCGTGATCAAGAACGGCAAAACGGTGCTGGGGTAGGCGGCGGCGCGCGGGGGGCCGGGCGCACCTATCTCGATGTTGGAGATGTGTGTGAGATGAGCACCGTCTATGAGGCGCTGAACGACGCGCTGATCGGCTTCATCCGCCGCCAGAAGTTGTTCTTCGTGGCGACAGCGCCGCTGTCGGGCGAGGGGTCGGTCAACGTCTCGCCAAAGGGCTACGACAGCCTGGCGATCATCGACGCCAACACTGTCGCCTATGTGGACCTCGGCGGCTCCGGGATCGAGACTCACGCCCATTTGCGTGAAAACGGTCGCGTCACCTTGATGTTCTGCGCCTTCGAGGGGCCGGCGAACATCGTGCGGATCTATGGGCGCGGCGAGACCTGCGCGTTCGACGAGCCGGGGTTCGCCGAGAAGATGGCGCTGTTTCCGGGGTTCGAGCGGGCGCGGGGCGTGATCACCGTGCGAATCCACCGCGTGGCCGACAGCTGCGGCTGGGGGGTGCCGTTCTTCGACTACAAGGGCGAACGCGACCAGCTCAAGCGCTGGGTCGTGGCCAAGCCCGAGGAGGAATGGGCGGCGCGCCGGTTCGAAGCCAACGTGGTCTCCATCGACGGCCTGCCCGGCCTCACGCCAGCGCTGAGCACCGACGTCCAGCCCGCGTCCGCTTTGGGCCAGTCCGAGACCTGAGCGCCCACTGCGCGTCTCTCGCCCAGTCACACATTGCCCCGACGCGCCTTAGCGGCGAATCTAGGCCCGCTTGGGCCTCGGGAGCGGGAGCGATGGAGCGGGGAGTGTTGGTCGGGGCGGCCTTGGGCTTGGCTTGCGCTACGAGCGGTTGCAGCCAAAGCGTTCCGGAGGAGCCTGGTCCGGCCTACGTCCACGACCTGCCCCGGTGCGACGAGCAGGGGCGCTTGGCCCATGCCGTGACCCAAGATTGCGCCATCGCTTTCGCCGGCATGGGATTCATCCCGGGTAACTGGCTCCACGTCCGCTTTTCGAACCCTGGCGCCAATGCGTCCGATGGAGCGGTTGTCATCGACTTCTATGGCGACCGCGCCGAACCAGGCGTGATCTGCGAAGACCATCTGAAGGCCTACGACTATCCCTTCCTGAGTGATGTCACGGGTGTGAGCGGATACGACGTCGTTGTCCCCGTTGAGCGGTCCGACGGACGTTCGATGTTTTCGGTGTGGGGAACCAATTTCCTGGATGATTCACGCCGTCACACCGGCGCCTACGTGCATTTGGGCGACATCCCGGTCGGGCGAATCGTCAATCTGGACGGAGGGTTGTTTGTCGCGACCGCTTCAAGTTTCAAAGGTCCCTGGGACCTGCGGCTCTATCGTGCGCGACCGTCGGCGATCGAATTTCTGGGGACCGCGTTGGCCAAGGTCGACGCAGCCCATTGCCGGGTGAGCGGCGAGGCGGCGCCCCTTATGCCAGATGCAAAGGTCCAGTCGCTCTGCGACATCATTTCGGAGGGGCGCGACTACTATGACGACTATGGTCAGCCCGGCCACTTTGGGTCGACACCATAGTTCAGCCTGCCAGGACGTCGTCCATCCCTCCATGTCGCGGAGCCCGCTTCGGGTCCGCCAGCAGCCCGGATTCCCGCGCCGGACAGCCGCCCTACCGCCCCGCCCGTCCCACCGCGAACACCACATGCGCGCGCAAGGGATGGCCTTTGGCCAGGCGCGGATGTTCGAAGTCCCGGCGCTCGTCGCGCTCAAGGCCGATGCGCCTCATCACCGCCTGGGAGCGCAGGTTGGTGGTGGCGGTGAAGGCGACGAGTTCGTCCACGTCCAGGGCGGAAAAGCCGAAGGCGATGATCGCCCGGGCCGCCTCGCTGGCGTAGCCGTGACCCCAGGCCGCGGGCGCCAGGCGCCAGCCGACCTCGACCTCGCCAGCTCTCGGATGGTCGTCGCCGGTCACCCGCCGCAGCATGAACATGCCGACGATCGCGCCGTCGGCCTTGCGCGCGCCGGCCCAAGTCCACTGCTCGTCCGGCTGGGGCCCCATCAGGCGGTCGAACGCCGCGGACGTCTCCGCCTCGGTGAACGGGCCGCCCAGCCACTCGCCAACGCGCGGATCGGCGTTGATCGCCACATAGGCCGCGCGGTCCGCCTCGGCCCAGGGCCGAATCGTCAGCCGCTCGGTCTGGAGCGTGGTCACGCCGGCCTCGGTTGGACCAGGGCGCCGTAGAGGTCCGGCCGGCGGTCGCGGAAGAAGCCCCAGGCGGCTCTGTGGGTGGTCAGGAAATCGAGGTCGAAGCTGGCGGCGATCACCCCCTCGTCGTCGCGCCCCAAGGCGGCGACCAGGTCGCCCCGATGGTCGGAGACGAAGCTGGAGCCATAGAACCGCTGGCCGCCGCCGGGATAGGCGGCCCAGGGCTCGAAGCCGGTGCGGTTGGCGCCCACCACCGGGATGACGTTGGCGACCGCGTGGCCCTGCATCACCCGTCGCCAGGGCTCGGCGGTGTCCAGGGTCGGATCGTGCGGCTCCGAGCCGATCGCGGTGGGATAGAGCAGCGCCTCGGCCCCCATCAGGGCCATGGCCCTGGCCGCCTCCGGATACCACTGGTCCCAGCAAACGCCGACGCCGATGCGGCCGACCTTGGTGTCCCAGACGCGAAAGCCGGTGTCGCCGGGGCGGAAATAGTACTTCTCCATATAGCCCGGGCCGTCGGGGATGTGGCTCTTGCGGTAGAGGCCGAGCGGCGCGCCGTCGGCGTCGAGCATCACCAGGCTGTTGAAATAGTGCGGCCCCTCGCGCTCGAAGATCGAAACCGGAATGACCACCCCGAGCTCGGCCGCGACGGGCGCGAGCGCGGTCACGCAGGGATGCTCGCGCCAGGGATGGGCGGCGGCGAACCAGCGCTCGTCCTGCGTGACGCAGAAATAGGGACCCTGGAACAGTTCGGAGGGCAGGATCACCTGGGCGCCCAGGCCGGCGGCCTCGCGCACCAGATCGACGGTGCGGGCGATGTTGGCCTGCATGTCCTCGCCATAGGCGGTCTGCAGCGCGGCCAGGGTCAGGGTGCGGGTCATGTCGGCTCCTGCTGGGTGATGCAGTGGAAGGAGCCGCCGCCGGTGAGCAGCGCGCGCGAGGGCAGGCCGATCACCGTCCGCTCGGGGAACAGGCCGCGCAGCGCCTCCAGCGCGAACGGCGCGGTGGCCTCGGCGTAGGTCGGGGCGATCACCGCGGCGTTGGCGATGATGAAGTTCATGTGCGAGGCCGGGACCACCTTGCCATCCTCGTCCTCGATCCGGCCGGGCGAGGCGATGCGGGCCACCTGCAGCGGCGCGCCTCTGGCGCTGGTCATCGAGGCGAGGGCCCGGGCGGTCTCGTCATAGACGGCGGCGTTGGGATCGTCCCGCCCGAAGGCCACCGGGCAGGCGACCACCCCTGGCGCGACGAAGCGGGCCAGGTTGTCGACGTGGCCGTCGGTGTGGTCGTTGACCAGGCCGTCGCCCAGCCACAGCACCCGCCGCGCGCCCAGCGAAGCGGCCAGCGCCGCCTCGGCGACGGACTCGGTCCAGCCGGGATTGCGATTGGGGTTGAGCAGGCACTGGCGCGTGGTCAGCACCGTGCCGAAGCCGTCGTGGTCGAGCGCCCCGCCCTCGAGCACGAAGTCGTTGCGGGTCAGGGGAACGCCGGCCGCGGCGGCCAGCTGTTCGGCCACGCTGTCGTCACCCTCGAGCACATATTTGCCGCCCCAGCCGTTGAAGCGGAAGGCCGCGGCCGAGGGGCTCTCGGCCCCGCCCATGAAGATCGGGCCGGTGTCGCGCAGCCAGATGTCGCCGAACTGGCCTCGGACGATCTCGACGTGGCGGGCGCCGTCCAGCAGCCGGCGGGCGGCCGCCTCGGCGGCGTCGCCGCAGACCAGAAGGCGCACCCGCTCCTCGCCCGGACCGGCCAGGGCCTTGGCCAGCGCGGCCGCCTCGGCCTGGGCGGGCTCGAGGTTGTCCTCCCAGAGCTCGCCATGGCTGGGAAAGCCCAGCCACATGGCGCTGTGCGGAGACCACTCTGCGGGGACGGGCGCGATCATGGGACGCCTATTAGCGCAACCACCCGCCATGAAAAGGGCGGCTTTGCCGGCCGCCCTTCCGGCGCCGAGTCCGGCCGGCCCTAGCGCAGCGCCGCCTCGCCCCAAATCTGCTTCAGCCGGCGGTCCTTGCCGCAGCCCGCACGATAGGCGCCGTAGTCCAGCGGATGCCGGTCGGCGTAGTGCTGGTGATAGGCTTCGGCCGGCCAGAAGGTCGGCGCGTCGCGGATCGGGGTGACGATGCGGCCCTTCAGCGGCCCGCGCTCCAGCGCGGCGCGGGAGGCTTCGGCGACCCGCCGCTGCTCGGGGCCGGAGACGAAGATGGCGCTGTGGTAGGACGGCCCGCGGTCGCAGAAGGCGCCGCCGTCGTCGGTCGGGTCGATCATATGCCAATAGCGCTCGACCAGGCCCGCATAGCTGATCCGGGTCGGATCGAAGGTCACCTGCACCGACTCCAGATGGCCGGTGGTCTCGCTGGAGACCTGCTCGTAGGTCGGGTGGGCGACATGGCCGCCGGCGTAACCGGCCACCACCTGGACCACGCCCGGCACGCGCTCCATGTCGTGCTCCATCGACCAGAAGCAGCCGCCGGCGAACAGGGCGGTCTGCAGCGGCGGCTGGCCCGGCGCGGCGCCGCCGAGGGCGACAGCGCAGACCAGGCCGACGCAGAGGCGCAAGACGGTGCGAATCATCGGGCGGACTCCTGAAGGCGCGACGACCCAGAGTACGCGCGCGGCGGCCCGTCGGTTACCTGACCGCTATTGGCTCGCCACGCTCTGCGCCATGGCCGGGGCGGCATCGGCGCCCTCGCCCCAGCGGATGGCCAGCGCCGAGGCCGGCACGCCCAGCGAAACCATGGCGTCGGCCATCGCCTTGGCCCGCCGTTCGGCCAGCCGGCGATTGTAGTCGGCGGCGCTGGCCGTGTCGGCGTGACCGTCGACCACCACCTGGGAGCCGCGCCCCTCGATCGCCGAGAGGGTGGTCTGGCGCACCGCGGCCTGGGCCTCGGCGGCCAGGGCGGCGGGATTGGCGGGGGTCTCGACCACCACCGTGTGCGGGGCCGGCGCGCCCAGCCCCGCCGGCGAGGCGAAGCCCAGCGCGGGCGCCGGCGCGACCGCGGCGCGCGGCGAGGACAGCGCGTAGCGGACGCTGATCGCCACCGTCTGGTCCTGATAGTAGCGGCTGTTGAAGGCGGCCGCCTGGCCCAGCGGCGAGGCCCCCGTCGCGCCCAGCCAGCGGTAGCTCAAGTCGAGATGCAGCCGGTCGTGCGGGCGGAACGCCAGGCCGACCACCGCCTGATAGGCGAGCGATCCGCGGGCGTCGGCCTCCAGCTGCTGCAGAGCCGGGCTGATCGCGGCGATCTCGGCCGGATCCGGACGGCTGACCCCCGCGCCGAAGGCGACGAACGGATCGAACCAGCGGCTGTCGGGCATGGCGTCGTAGACCAGGTTGGCCACCGCCGAATAGGCGCCGAGACCCAGCTCGCGCGGCCCGCACAGCACCCCCGCCAGCGGCGCGGCGCAGAGGTTGACGGCGCCGGCCGGGCTGGTCGTCGCCGCGTGATAGCCGCCCTGCAGCTCCACCCGCCAATGCGGATCCAGGTGATAGCCGACGTGGGCGAAGCCGGCCCAGTCTTCCGGCTGGGCGACCAGGGCGCTGGACGACGGATCGGCCATGGAGCCGGTCGCCGGGTTCGACGGCTGCGCCTTGGCGCCCGCGACCAGGGCGATCAACGCCGTCGCGCACGCGGTCGAGGCCAGGAGGGTGGGTCTCATTCGGGCAGCCTTCTCTCTCGCCCCCCAGGCGGTCGATCGCGGCCAGGTCCCTTATAGCAAGCCCGCAAGGCTCTGGAAGTGTCTGAGCGGACACAGATTGTGTCGGATTTCACGCCCGACCGCGCCCCGCCGCGCCGGGCGTCCGTGGCGCGGCGCCGGCCGCGCCACCATGGCCTAGCTGTCGTTGATCAACAGGTTTCCGGCGATGCGCAGTTGCCCTTAAACGCTTGGCGGCGAGCTCCGATCTCTCCAAGGGGTTAAGGCATGCCAGCCTTCACCGAGGGCTGGACAACCTATTGAAAGCTCACAGCCGCAGACCAGGCAAGACTCCCGGGCCCCGGCTCTCCGCTTGGCCGCGGCCGGGGCGGCGACCATGAATAGGCCGTCAACGCGAACTCGGCGCCCTGGTCCCGCGGTTCTGTCGATTGACCGCGCGGCTGCAGCGCCTATACCGCCGGCCATGTTCGAAGGACTGTCCCCCCTCGCCCGCGCCGCCAAGTCCTGGCCGTTCGAGCAGGCGCGCGTGATCCTGGCCCGGCTGCTCCGCCTGCGGCTGGACACCGGCGCCGACCGCGACCTCGCCTCCGCCCTGATCGAGGCCGGCAAGCTCGATGAAGCGCTGGCCGCCCTGCCGGCGCTGAAGCGTCCCGTGGTGTTCCAGTGCGGCTATGGCGCCTCCGGCCTGCCGCACCTGGGCACCTTCGGCGAGGTGGCGCGCCCGACCATGGTGCGCAACGCCTTGCGCGCCCTGACCGAGGACGCCATCCCCACGCGCCTCCTGGTCGTCTCCGACGACATGGACGGCTTTCGCAAGATCCCCGACAACGTGCCCAACCGCGAGATGCTGGAAGAGGACCGCGACAAGCCGGTCACCAGCGTGCGCGACCCGTTCGGCGAATATCCCAGCTTCGGCGACCACAACAACGCCCGCCTGCGCGCCTTCCTGGACGGCTTCGGCTTCGACTACGAGTTCGTCTCGGCCACTCACTGCTACCGGTCCGGCGCCTATGACGCGGTGCTTCTGCGCGTTCTCGAGCGCTTCGACCAGATCCAGGCGATCATGCTGCCGACCCTGGGCGAGGAGCGCCGCGCCACCTATTCGCCGTTCCTGCCGATCAGCCCCAAGTCCGGCCGGGTGCTGCAGGTCCCGACCCTGGAGCGGCACGTCGAGCGCGGGACCATCGTCTTCGCCGACGAGGACGGGACCCTGACCGAGGTTCCGGTCACCGGCGGGGCGGTCAAGCTGCAGTGGCGGCCCGACTGGGCGGCGCGCTGGACGGCGCTTGAGGTCGACTACGAGATGTCCGGCAAGGACCTGGTCGATTCGGTGCGCGTCTCCAGCCGGGTCTGCAAGGCGCTGGGCGGCGAGCCGCCGGAGGGCTTCCACTACGAGCTCTTCATGGACGAGCACAACCAGAAGATCTCCAAGTCCAAGGGCAACGGCCTGACCATGGAGGAGTGGCTGCGCTACGGCGCGCCCGAGAGCCTGGCCTACTACATGTTTCAGTCGCCCAAGTCGGCCAAGCGGCTCTATTTCGACGTCATCCCCAAGGCGACGGACGAATACCTGCAGCAGCTGGACGCCTATAACCGGCCGCGGGCGGACGGCGAGAACGCCGGGCCCAATCCGCTCGACAACCCGGCCTGGCACGTCAACGCCGGCGCCCCGCCCAAGCACGGCTCGCCGGTCAGCTTCAGCCTGATGCTGAACCTGGTCTCGGCCGCCAACGCCTCGGACAAGGCCATCCTGTGGGGCTTTCTGTCGCGCTATCTGCCGGGCGCCACGCCCGCCAGCGAGCCGATGCTGGACCGGCTGGCCGACTACGCCATCCACTACTACGAAGACTTCGTCCGCCCGGCCAAACGCTTCCGGGCCCCCGACCCGCGCGAGCGGGCGGCGATGCAGGACCTCCTGGCCCGGCTGAAGGCCCTGCCGACCGACTGCCGCGACGGCGAGGCCATCCAGAACGAGGTCTACGAGGCCGGCAAAACCGCCGGCTTCGACCCCCTGCGCGCCTGGTTCACCGCCCTCTACGAAGTCCTGCTCGGCCAGAGCCAGGGCCCGCGGTTCGGCTCCTTCGTGGCCATCTTCGGCCTCGACCGGACGGTGGAGCTGGTGGAGCGGGCGCTCCGGGGCGAGGATTTGGCGGGGTAGGGCGGCTATCTAGGCCGCTTCCCGACCAACTCCGTCCTGCGTTGAGGCTCGATTTAGCTTTGTTGCGCTGATAATTCCAAAGGCGTAATCGGCCATTATCAGTGCATTCATACTGCTGCGATGATCGGCATAAGCGACCCACCCGTGAATGGCGGCATGTCGGCTCGGGGCCTCAAAACGAGCCGCGACGGTAGCGTCAGCATCGTTCCATACGCTTGCGTATGCTTGCGTTTCCAATTTGTCGAACAGGTGCATCGCGTACCAGCCCCCGGGCTCGATATCCGACATGCCGACGTTGTCTAGTGCGTTGGTAAGCGCCACGATCACGCCGCCCCTTTTTGGGAGTGTTAGCTCCTTCCGCACGAGCCGTTCGATCTCAGGGAATAGCGCTCGAACGCATAAGCGGTAGTGGCCTTGACGATGCGCGGTTAGTGCTTGTCGAAAGAGCGTCTTGGCCTCATCGTCGATTGCATATTTGCGGAGCCGGCGGACGAATTCATTCCGCACTAATCTCCAGTTATGAGAATAGTACTCTTCCAAGATTTTGTTGACGAGGGTGGGATCGTCTAACGCCATATCCACATGCGACCATGGGGTGGTATGGTGAGGTAACCAGCCGGCAGCTTCGACTTGATCGCACCGGCGTCTATTTTCTTCCCAAACCGATATTGCTGGCGTCAGTAACTCCGAAAGCTGCGAAGTTTGCTGCCGAAAAGCCTCCGTAAGCTGAATAGCTGCAGCGTGAAGTTCGTTCATCCAGGTTGGCGGCTGTGTCACAATCGCCACGAATTGCGAACGCATCTCATCTAAAAGGGCGAGTCGATGGTCAATTTCTGGAAAGGCGATACTTACCTTTACTGGATCAAGCGCAGGTGCAAGCCGAGTTCCTAGAATAACCGCCGCCTCTGTCCAATGGTCGCGGAATTGCTGACCGACCGCCGCTAGGCTGGCCAGCTCTCTATAAAGTTCCGGTCGCGCGCCGCGCACTTCATCCATAGCAGAAAGCGCCTCACTGGCCTTGTCGGTAGGCAGACACCCTTGCGATCGATCGTGCATATCAGACTCCAGAGAAGGGTATGGTGGCGCGAATCCCCTGGCGCGAGACTAAACAGGCT
>Ga0326727_10018674_pt1 | contig 14106 bp, 14 predicted proteins | sample MB2enrmetagenome_FD_207643 | JGI IMG/M metagenome (GOLD analysis project Ga0326727, IMG submission 207643) | Lab enriched peat soil microbial communities from McLean, Ithaca, NY, United States - MB29MY | ecosystem: Environmental > Terrestrial > Soil > Wetlands > Peat | place: USA: New York...
TTCCTTCCACCCGCGCCGAGCAACGCAAAAAAAGCCCCTGGTGACTCTAGAGCAACCAAAAATTCGAAAAAAGTCACAAGCTCAGAGCAAAGCTCTGCGGGCGTGGCTTCGCATGGATTCGCGGCCATAGATTCGCAGAGCTTTGCTCTGAGTTTGTGACGTTTTTCAATATTGGCGAGAAGCGACATTGCAAATAAAGGGTTTAACTGTATCAAAATGGCCAAAAATCGAAAAAAGTCACAAGCTCTCTGCGCAATCCGACTCGCGGGAACCCAGGGAGAGCATGGAGCGGGGGGGGCCAATTTATCAGGGCAGGCCGCCCCTGCCACATCCGTGGATTGGAACGCTGGGGGGTTTCGATTATAATGGCTGCCGGTCCCGGGGGCTCTTCCTGCGACATCCTGTGGACCCAGAAAGCGTGGATCCCAATCAGTCCTGCCGCGCAATGCTTGAATTGGATGGTGATGAATGGCTGACCCGACAACCGTCTCCGCCCCGGAGAACCGTGTGGTTTACAATGTCATGGAGATCATGAAGATCCTTCCGCACCGGTATCCCTTCCTGCTGGTGGACCGAATCGTGGAGCTGGACCCGCCGCAACGCATCGTGGGGCTGAAGAACGTCACCATCAACGAAGAGTTTTTCCAGGGGCATTTTCCCGGGGCGCCGGTGATGCCGGGAGTGCTCATTCTGGAAGCCATGGCGCAGGTGGGCGGCATTTTGCTTTACCGCGAAATACCCGACGAGGAGAAGGGACGGAAGCTCGTCTACTTTACCGGCATCGAGGCCGCCAAGTTTCGCCGCCCGGTGGTGCCGGGTGACCAGTTGCGCCTGGAAATCGAGCTGGTGTATCGCCGCAATCACTTCGGCAAGGTTTCCGGGCGCGCCCTGGTGGATGGCAAGCTGGCGGCGGAAGCCTTGGAGCTGTTCGCGATCGCCGATCGACCAGGTCAAGCAACCCCATGAACGTTCATCCCACGGCAATTATTCATCCCCACGCGCAGGTGGCGGGCAGCGTGACGGTGGGCGCGTACTCGCGGATTGGCGAGCACGTCGAGCTTGGCGAAGGCACGGAGGTGATGGCTCATGCGGTGGTTGAGGGTCACACCCGGATTGGCAAGAATAACCAGATTTTCCCCTTTGCCTCCGTGGGGGGGATTCCCCATGATTTAAAGTACCGCGGCGAAGTGGCCTATGTCGAAATCGGGGATGGCAACATCATCCGGGAATTCGTCACCATCCACTGCGGCACGGCGCTGGGTGAGAGCGTTACGAGGATCGGCCATCACAATTTCCTGATGGCCTATGTGCATATTGCGCACGACTGCACGGTGGGGAACCACGTCATCATGGCCAACGCCATTTCTCTGGCTGGCCATGTGGAGATTCAAGATTACGCTTTTGTAGGGCCCTTGTGCGCCATTCATCAGTTCTGCCGCATCGGCGCCTACAGTTTTCTGGGAGCTTGTACGGTGGCCACGCGGGACGTGCTGCCCTATTCCAAGACCAGCGCGCCGCGCCCCCTCGGAATGTACGGCACGAATCGAAAAGGCCTGGAGAGCCGGGGGCTCTCGAAGGAAGACATCAAGGATTTGGACGCCGCGTTTCGCCTGCTCTCGCGCTCCAAGTTGAATACCACGCAGGCGCTGGAAGCGATGGAGGCCCGCGAATTCAAGTCTCCCCACGTCCAAAAGCTGGTGGAGTTCATTCGCACCTCCCCGCGCGGTGTGGCCAAGTGAAATCAGGAAGCACCGAAGGCCGTGGTGAGTTTCGCGATTCACCGGCGGCCAGGTAAACCAAACCCATGAATGTACATCCCACGGCAGTAGTTCATCCCGGCGCGCGACTCGCCGACAGTGTGACCGTCGGCCCATACACCGTGATTGGCGAGCACGTCGAACTCGGGGAAGGCACGGAAGTGATTTCCCATACCGTGATTGAAGGCCGTACCCGGATCGGCAAGAACAACCGGATTTTTCCCTATGTCTCCATCGGGTTCCCTCCCCAGGATGTAAAGTATCGGGGCGAGGATACGCGTGTCGAAATCGGCGATGGCAATACCATCCGGGAATTTGTGAGCATTCATCGCGCGAATACCTCGGGCGAGGGCGTCACCCGAATCGGCAACCACAATTGGCTGATGGCCTATGTCCATATCGCGCACAACTGCACGCTTGGCGACCACATCATCATCGCCAACGGCGCTTCGCTGGCCGGCCACATCGAGATCCACGACCATGCCACCGTGGGCGCCTACTGCGGCATTCATCAATTCTGCCGCATCGGCGCCTACAGCTTCCTGGGAGCTTTCAGCGCCGTGAACCAGGACATTCTCCCCTATTCCAAGACCACCGCGCCGCGCCCTTTGGGGGTGTATGGCACCAACAAGATTGGCCTGGAGCGCCGCGGCCTTCCGCCCGAGGACATCAAGGACTTGGAAGGCGCCTTCCGCTTGCTGACGCGCTCTAAACTGAATACCACGCAGGCGCTGGAAGCCATCGAGGCCAAGGGATTCCATTCTCCCCACGTTAAGGTTTTGGTGGAGTTCATCAAGTCTACGGAGCGAGGAGTGGCGAAGTGAGGAAATTGAGTCATTGAGTCATCGGATCATTGGGTCATTGAAAGATTGTCCGTGGTCCGTTGTCAGTGGTCCGTGGCTTCAGCCGTTAGGTCTCCGCGTATCACTTGCAACGGACAACGGACCACCGACAACTGACAGCTTTTCAATGACCCGATGACTCAATGAATCAATGACCCGATCTCTTAATGACCCGATGACCAAATGACTCAATCTCCCAATTCGCCTGACCGATACGCCATCATTGCCGGTAATGGGCGATTCCCTTTTCTGGTGTTGGACGCTGCCCGCGACCAGGGGTTGGAACCGCTGGTGGTGGCTATTAAAGAAGAGGCCGCGCCGGAGCTGGCCGAGAAGGCGCGGGAAATCCATTGGGTAAGCCTGGGGGAAGTGGCCAGGTGTCTTGACCTGCTGGTGGCGGAAAAGGTCAGCAAAGTGGTGCTGGCCGGGCAGGTGAAGCACGCGCAATTGTTCAGCGCCATCAAGCCGGACGGCGTTATGAGCCGCATGTTGCAAGGGCTTTCACGGAAGAACACCGACGTGTTGATTGGCGCCTTCGTGCGCATGGTCGAAGGGCGCGGCATGCGCGTGGTGGATTCCACACTCTTTCTGAAGCCCCTGCTGCCGGAAGCCGGCACGCTCACGCGGCGCACTCCGGACGCGGACGAGGCGGGGGATGTCGACTATGGCCGGGAAATCGCCAGGAAAATTGCGGGGTTGGACCTCGGGCAGACCATCGTGGTGGCGGACCGCGCCTGCGTGGCCGTGGAGGCGATGGAGGGCACCGACGCCGCCATCCAGCGCGCCGCCAGCCTGAGTAACGGACGGCGGCTGGTGGTCGTCAAAGTGAGTAAGCCCGACCAGGACATGCGCTTCGATGTGCCCGTGGTCGGCAGAAAGACGATCCAGGTCATGCGGGAGTCGAATGCCAGCGTGCTCGCCGTGGATGCCGGTAAGACCCTGCTTTTTGACCGGCAAAACCTGATCGCAGATGCCGACGAGGCGGGAATCGCTATCGTGGGGATGTGAGGGAAGGTGTCAGGTGCCAGGTGTCGGGTGTCAGGGCCGAGGTTGGAGGTGCTTGCCTGACACTTGACACCTGATGCCTGACACCTCAGGGAGAACCGTGAGCGAGAAAATTCCCATCGCGGTGCTGGGCGTGGGCGAGCACGGCAAGAAGCACGCGCGGGAGTTGAAACAGGTCGCGGGGGCGGAACTGGCGGGTGTTTACGACCTGCGCCCGGAACGCACCCGGGAAATCGCCGCCGAACTGGGCGTGCGGGCCTTCGCCAGCCTGGACGAAGCATTGGGCGCGGTGCGGGCGGTGAGCGTGGTGATCCCCACCACCGATCACGCCGCCGTGGCGCGCCAGGCGTTCGCGCGCGGCGTGGATGTGCTGCTGGAAAAGCCCGTCACCCGGACGTTGCCGGAGGCTGCCGAGCTTATTGAGCTGGCCGAACGCGGCGGGCACATCCTCCAGGTAGGCCACTTGGAGCGCTTCAACCCCGGGGTGGTGGCGGCCAAGGCCGTGACCACGCGTCCCATGTTCTTTGAAATCCACCGCTTGGGCGTCTTCAGCCCCCGCAGCCTGGATGTGGACGTGGTTTTTGACCTGATGATTCACGATTTGGATCTCGTCCTCTGGCTGGTGGACTCTCCCTGGCGCGATGTGCGTGCCGTGGGGCTGCCCGTGCTGTCCGATAAAGTGGATATCGCCAACGCCCGGGTGGAATTCCAAAACGGCGCGGTGGCCAACTTGACGGCCAGCCGCGTGAGCACGGAAAGGGTTCGCAAATTCCGGTACTTCCAGCCCAATGAGTATTTTTCCATTGATTTCACACGCCGGGATGCGACACTTATCCGTGTAGACCGCGAGGGGCCGACGCCGCAGATTGCCTTCCAAAAGCTGACTACCACACCGCAAGAACCCCTGCGCGCAGAGTTGGAGGCTTTCGTGGAGTCGGTTCGGACAAGGAGTCGCCCCTTGGTCGGTGGCCAAGAAGGAAAACAAGCTTTGGCCTTAGCCGAAGATGTCATGAACTGCATCGAACAACATGCAGCCCGCGTCAGCGTTCCCCTGATGCGTTCGGTAGGCCAAAGTGGTGAGTCATAGCGTCTATCAATGGGATATCGTAGGTTGTCAAGCAAAATTCTGCAGCTCGGGGGATACCATAGCGGCGGCTCTCGACCATTGGACATCGGCACTCCCGGCCAAGGCGAAGCAGGCGACGAGCGGTGTAAACGGGAACGAGGAAAGTCAGGATTGAGAAGTATCGCATGAGCGAGGATCTCCAAATCCATCTGATGCTGGACATGGGCCCGGAAATGGAATTGGCGCGATGGCGCCGCCGGGCATTGTTCATGACCTCGGTGTTCCTGCATATCTTTCTGATCCTGTTACTCGTTTTTGCCCCGGACATCCTCCGTCGCGGCCAGATACTGATGGGCATTCCCGTAACTCCACAGCAGGACCGGCAGGTCACCACTTTATTCCTGCCACCGGATTTGCTGAAGTCGTTGCGCCAGCCCCCACCGGAAGCCCGACCTTCCGACAAGAATCGCCAAGCCCAGGGGCGTTCGCCCACGATTGATCCGAATGGCCTGCACATGCCCTATTCACGCGGCAATACGCCTGAGCCCGAACTCAAGAGTGGGCCGCCGCCTTCACCGCCGCCGGCGGCCTCTCTCACTCCTCCCCCGGGCGGTCCCTCAGAAACGCAACCCACTCCCTCCGCACCCAAACCACCGCCGCCGACGGATAATGGCTTGCGCTTGGACGACGTCGCCCCACAAAACTCGGAGGGTGCGGGCAAATTCCGCGTGCCATCGATGACGCCGGGGCAGGCGATTCGGGAATCGATGCAAGCCGCTGCCGGGCGCGGATATCACCCTGAGAGTGGGGAAGGGGGCGGCGGCGATTCGAACATGGAGTTCAACAATCTGCACCCGAACTTTTCCACTGAAATGCCCACCATCCTGTCGGATACGCGGGGAGTGGACTTCGGCCCGTATCTTGCCCGCCTTGTCTTCATTGTCCGGCGCAACTGGTTATCAGTGATTCCCGAATCTGCGCGCCTGGGCGAGAAAGGACGCGTGGGCATCGTGTTCGAAATCCTCAAGGATGGCACCATGCCGCAGGAACGCATGGTGGCTTCTTCCGGTTCCGATCCCCTCGATCGCGCCGCGTTCAACGGCATCCACGCCTCAGCTCCTTTTCCTCCGTTGCCCCCGGAATTTACCGGCAACCACCTGGTCCTCCAGTTCATCTTCCTCTACAACCTCTCACCCCAACAGTAGCGCCACGTCGGGCGGGCTCGACTTGCGGCCGGCCAATGGGCTGAATTGCGCACCAAGTTAGACTACAGACGGCGGTCCCCTGCCGCCCTTGGCTTTGTGCGTGCTGAATTGCGGCGTGTGCTTCAGGGGACAGCGGGGAGCAGCAGGGTGAACGTTGAGCCTTTGCCCAACTGGCTTTCGACGCTGACCGTACCGTTCATGCGTTCGATGATGTGTTTGACGATGGAGAGTCCCAGGCCGGTGCCGCCCACTTCCCGCGAGCGGGCTTTATCCACCCGATAGAAGCGCTCGAAGATGCGCGGCAAATCATCTTGGGGAATTCCGATGCCGGTGTCGGTGAGGGTAATCCGGACGCGGCCGTCCGTGCGCGTGACCTCCATCAGCACCTCGCCGGAGGGCCGGTTGAACTTGACGGCGTTATCGAGCAGATTCACCAGCGCCTGCTCAATCTGCAGGCGGTCGCCGAGCACTTGCGCGTCTTCCATGTGCCCGCAGACCAGCGAGACACCGCGCAGCCGCGCTTCCGACTCCAGCGTACGCAGGGCTGACTCCACGGCCCCGCGCACGGAGACGGTCTCCGGTTCAGGCCGCGCCTTGCCCGCTTCCAGCTCCGAAAGCGTCAGCAGATCCGAGGAAATGTTGTTCAAGCGGATGGCGTGGGCCTTGATGATTTCGAGGAAGCGGCGATTGTTCTCCTGGTCTTCCAAGGCTCCTTCCAGCAGTGTTTCAGCGTATCCCCGAATGGCCGTGAGCGGCGTGCGCAACTCATGCGAAACGTTGGCGACGAAGTCCCGGCGGATGCGCTCCAGGCGCTCCAGGTCGGTAATGTCGTGCAGGATGGCAATGGCGCCACGCGCGGTCCCCGAAGTGAGCGGGGCGGCCTGCACCTCAAAAACGCGATCGGCGGCGGGAAGCTGCATGCGCCGCTTCACCGATTCGCCGGTGGTCAACACCCGCGTCAAAACCTCGCGCAGTTCCGGATCGCGCACCAGTTCAACCAACGGCAATTTGGCGGGAATGGGAACGGACGCTCCCACCGCGCGCGCAAACGAGGCATTGGCGAAGGTGATGCGCAAACCGCTGTCCACGGCGAGCACGCCCTCCACCATGCTGGACAGAATCGCCTCGCGCTGCGCCGACTCCACGCTCAGCCGGTCCACCAGGTCGCGAAGCTGCTCGGCAGTGGTGCTGAGCGAGCGCCCCAGCGCGCCCAACTCGTCATCGGCAGCGGGCAATGGCGCCTGGGAAAAGTGCGCGCTCACCAATCCTTCCGCAAAGGCGCGCAGCCGCGCGATGCGCTGGGTGAACGACCGAGAGAAGAAGTAAGCGATAACCAGCGCCACCAGCGCGGCATAGAACGATGCCCAGAGAATTCGCCAGCGCACCGAGGCAATGAGCGAATCCACGTCCTCCAGCGGCACCGCCATGCGCAGAATGTAACCGGGCTCATCGTGGTAGGTCAGGCGCAACGCCAGATAACAGAGATCCAGATTGAGGGTGGCGCTGTGGCGCGTGGAACTGCCCACACCGTTGCGGTAAGCCGCCATGATTTCAGGGCGGGTGGCGTGGTTTTCCATGGTCTCGGGATCGTGATGGGAATCGGCCAGGGCCACGCCCTTCGGATCGACAATGGTGATGCGTGCGCCGGAACGCTGCGCGGCCTGGCGCGCCCAATCTTCCAGTTGCGCGCGCGGAACCTGGGCGACTTCCGTTTGCAGAATGCGCGCTTCCGCTTCCAATTGCTGCTCCACGCTCTGCACTTCCCGAGCCGCCGTGTAGCGCGTGAGGTAGAAATCCAGACCCACCAGGGTTATCGCAATCAGCAGGAAGGCGCTGGCCAGAAGCTTGCGAAATATGGGGCTGCGGAAGGGCATCTTAAGAGCAGTGATTAGTGGATTGTGGCTAGTGGCTAGTGGTCCATAGAGTGAGTTCCCAGTGGTTGGTTGATAGCTGCTAGCCACTTACCACTATCCACTGTACCACAACTACGCCACAACGCCTTCCAGGACTTCCGGTGAAAAGCGATAGCCGGTGCCGCGCACGGTTTGGAGAAAGTGCGGGCGGTTGGGGAGCTCTTCGATCTTCTCGCGCAGGCGCCGAATGTGCACGTCCACGGTGCGCGGCGTCACAAACCGGTCGCGGCCCCAGACTTCGTCCAGCAGGCGGTCGCGATCGAAGACGTGGCGCGGGTGCGAAGCCAGGAAGTAGAGCAGCTTGAACTCGAGCGCGCTCAGTTCCACCGGCCGCCCGCGCACGGTCACTTCCTGCGTGCGCGTATCGAGACGCAGTGCGCCCGCTTCCACCACCTCGCGTTTTTCCGCCACGCGTTCCTGGCGGCGCAAAACCGCTTTGACCCGCGCCACCAGTTCGCGCGGGCTGAAGGGTTTCACCACGTAGTCGTCCGCGCCGATTTCCAGGCCCAGCACGCGATCCATCTCCTCGCCCTTGGCGGTGAGGAAAATGACGGGCAAAGTTTTCAGCCGCTCGTCAGCGCGCATACGCTTGCAAATGTCAAATCCATCTTCGTCGGGAAGCAGAATGTCGAGCAGCACGAGGTCGGCAGGGCTGCGGCGCAGAAACTCCAAGCCCTCACGCCCGCGGGAGAAGCTTTCCACCTCAAAGCCTTCCTTGCGGAAGTTGTACCGCACCAATTCTACGATGTCGCGTTCGTCTTCAATGATTACGATACGTTGACGCACGGTGGAATTATAGCACTCCTAATGTTACGCTAGTGTTAACAGATGAATGAACCCGCGTGACGAAACTTGTCGCCTGCCGCTGGCGCCTGGCGGGTTTGGACGACACCCTGTGGCCGGTGACTGGTCTATATCTTTAGATAAGTCTCTTAGATTCAGCATTATATGGTGATTTTCGGTTTGGCAAGGTAAGCGCTCATACCCGCTTGGCAGCGCCTGACGAGCCCAGCGGCAAGTCGCGCTGGATGCGCAATTCGTCGCTGCCTTGGTTGACCGGGAGCAGACACCGTGAGCGAAACCTCCTTCGTGGGAATGGCCGGAGCCCAACAGATTCCGTCGGTTTTCGAAATGCGAATCCGTCTTACCATTGCCGAACAAATCGCCCTCGCATTTTTTGTTTACATCACCCTCGCCGCGATGGTGTTTCATCTGGCGGTGCGCGACCTCGGCGTCATCATGGCGCTCAATGCTGTGACCCTCACCACCCTGATGGTTCTTCGTCGGAACCGCGAGCGTGCTCCCTGGCTGGCTGCCGCCGCTGACCTGTTTCCGGCATTGTTGATCCTGGTCGCATACCGGGAATCGGGCCTGCTCCTTACTCCCGATCCCGCCCATCATCTGGATTACGTGTTTATTCAATGGGACCAAGTCTTGCTGCGCAATCGGTTTGTGCAAGCCGTGCTGCAAGCCGGAGCGCCGTGGCTGCAGCACTACCTGGAATTTGCCTATCTGCTCTGCTACCCGCTGGTGCCGTTGGGGGTTGCCGCGGTGCACTTTACAACGCAGCGCCGCGCCGCCGCCGAACCCAACACCCCCAAGAGCCATCACGCCATGGACGAATTCTGGGCCGCGGTGCTGCTCGCCACACTCTTCTGCTACGCCGTGTATCCCTTCTTTCCTCTCACGCCACCGCGCGTGCTGTTCGGAGACGTGCCGGGGCCGCGCGTCGCGCCCCTGCTGCGCAATTTGAATTTCTGGCTGCTCGATCACTACAGCGTGCAAGCCTGCCTCTTTCCCAGCGGACACGTGGCGGCAGTCACCGCCGTGGCGCTCGCCGTCCGCAAGCACGCGCCGCGCCTGGGCGCTCTGTTCCTGTTCCTTGCCGCCAGCGTGGCCCTCGCCACCGTCTACGGTCGCTATCACTACGCCGCCGACGCCGTCGCCGGCGCGCTGGTAGGCGTCGCAGCGTACCAGGTTTCGAAACTCTTCAAGTAGGAGATGCGAAATGCGAGATCGATTCTCACCCTCCCACCGCGTGATTAAACGATTGAGAATGGCCCTTTGCTTTCTTCTGCTGTCCCTGGCGGCTGTACATGTCTTTTCGCAGACCCCTCCAAATGTTAATAATCCGGGTCCCGTCACCCCTTCGAAATTCCTATTGGACGAACAGGAGACACAGGCATGGGCATGGCTGGCAAAGAGGCAAAAGGAGAGCGGACCCTTTAAGAAAATGGCGGAGGGCAGATACTTCATCAAGGCGAACACAGATTTGCCTAAATCCGAAAAACCCTTCGTATGCGGCGACATATGGACACTGTCGGAATCACGGAACGGAGATTTCATAGTCGACGGTATGTTTACAGAATCCAATGGCAACTCCAACGGGGACTCATTTTCCTACCAGATTAAACTCAATCCTCAAATGCGGCCAACCGCATTCAAACGCTTCATAGGAGGATGGGTGTCTGGATGCGTGTGGACGAAATCCAAATTTCTCTGCCAAGAAACCGATCGGAGAGGGCGTGTTCAGGGAGCCGCAGGTGCGCCGATTGATGACTCAACGAAGTTTCTCCCCCATTTTTTCTCTCCGTTCCTCTTCAACGGGCTCATTCCGAACTCAAGAAACCAATCTGGTGAAACTACGTACCTGACCTTACTCACTCTGGTCTATTTCGATGAACCCGGTTACTCCATCGATTTGTTTCCTGAGTACGGTGCCTTAAGTTTGATACGTCGAGGAACTTACTCCATCCTGGACGCCCAAATGGATGCTTCTGAATTCCAGTTGGACGTGCGCGAAGTTCCCAACGCGAGCAATACCAGCCCGAATGCTCCCGTGATCCCTCCCGACTCTGAACATAAAGATCAGTACAGGCCTCTCTGGAAACTCCTGATCTCATCGAATGGGATCCTGCTTTCGGCCACCGACGCGAACACCCACGAGGAATTCATCCACCTGGTGCAATTCAAAAAGCTCGCGGATTTTTGACGGCCTACCTCGGCTTTCAGAATTCAGAATTCATAATTCAGAATTTTCCATAACTCCCTTACTTTTCATCAACATCGTGGAGAGAATGCTTTAACTCGTTTATTTTCATCAACATCGTGGAGAGGCGGTAAGTTGACATTTTTTCTATATGTGTTTTCATTAACTTACAGATGGTCAGCCTCATTTTTTAATTCCCCTTTTTTTTCTTGACCCTCACCCGCTAAGACGTGCTAACTATTTTGATTCCAACAACATAGATTTTTTCGAGATTGACGCTTATCATGGCTAATTCCTTTTGTTTCTCGTATATCGTGGAGAGCCGCGCCCGTTTTTTCGCCCTGGATCCCATATTTCGGCCTAACCCTTCCTATTTTAATGGTTTAGAGTTTTCAGACATTTTTACTCTAAACAGCTAACTCTCTTTTGTTTCTATTACATCGTGGAGAGCCGCGGTTTTCTCTAACGCTTCCATCTGACGCTCATAGCGTTTAATCTTCAGCAGCAGGTTGGTGAGACGCCGGACTTCCCGAAGGCTGGAATCCTGCATTCCCCGCATCACCCGCGCGTCGGGGTGCGTGGGAGCGATTTCCGCGGCGCGTTCATAAGGCGAGGGACCTTTCACCGACTCTTTCAGCAGGGCCTTGCGCTGCTCCCCGCAAATTTCCACATAGCGCGTAAGAATATTTTCCAGAAGCTGGCGCAACCCCTCGCGCGCCTGCCATTCCGCCGGGGTGATTTTGGAATAGCGCTCGTCCTGTTCCTGCTCCTCTTCTTCTTCCTCTTCCTCCTCCACTTCCTCGGCGGGGGGAACAATCTGCTCTGGCGTGGTCGGAGGGGCGAAAGGCGCTGGGCAAAAGTCCGCCGCGACGCCGGGTTGCGCAGGGTACGGGCTTCCCTGCGTCGGGCCGAAACCCGGGGCGGGGCGCGGTGGGGGCGCGCAGTCGGAGGTTAAACCAAAGATCTCCTTGATCCTTTGGAGCGCATTGCGGGCCTGTTCCTGGGGGTCCACACCGTCGGGACCCGTGCCGGGGGCCTGCAGCTCAGAGAAGAGGGTGAGCGCGATTTCGCCCATGTCCTTCAACACTCCCTCCTGGTGCAGGCTTTTCATCTTCTCCAAGTCCTCGGGAGGGGTAACGTAATGCCGGCGCGCCACCGATTTGACAAGCCTTCCCAAACTCTCTGCGGTGATCGTCAAGCGCGTCATCCGGGCGTGCAGCCGGTCCGCCCGGCCGCTATTTACTTCCAGGGCCTGACGCACGGCGTAGCCTTCCTGCATGCGGGCCGCCCGATTCATCAGCCACAGAGCCCGCGCCAGACCGATCACCAATCCCTCCTGCAAGCTGCCCACGGGATTCCATTCCTCCCAGAGCGCTTCCAGCAGTTCCTGGAAGTCGGCGGGATCTTCGCCCAGGGCGCGCATCGCCACCTCCTCCGCCTGCACGTTGTAACCAAAACGCCGGAGGGCGGCGCGGATGCGCTCGCGGCGCTCGTCCGGCTGTGGAGCATTGCAAAGGTTCTGGTTCCGCCGATTCGCGGCCACTTTCTTCTCGGTCATTTCGGGTTTCTTCACGAGCGACATGGAAAACCTCCAAAGGACAGGGGATAGGTGCCAGGTGTCGGGTGTCAGGAAGAGCACAAAGTGCAAATTGTAAATGGTAAATTTCGAACCGTACTACCTTTTACCCTTTATCATTTACCATTTACAATTTGTCCTTGGGCGTTTCCACCGCACCCATGCTCCCAGCGCCCGACCCCTGACCCCTGACCCCTGACACCTGGCACCTCGTATCGGCACCTAGACCCTGACAACTAGCCGTGGTGCGCGATTTGGCGCAGGGGCCAAGCTCTGGGTATGTGGCCAGCATTCACCATGCCATAGGCCAGAATTATTGCCCTTGGATGAGGAAACACAAAATAAAACGGTCAAATTGCAGCACGCCATCCCCGGGGTTTTCACAGGGTGAAATTCTAGCCTCGGCTAATTTCCTTTGGGGCTCATGAGGTCCGATGGGCGGTCCAATTTGTCAACCTGGCGGATCGGAAACTCCGACGGTCCGGTCTGATCGGAGCGGTAATCGGGGGGGGTAGAGGGTGATTTGAACCAGCACGGCGCGGAATCGCCCATTTCCGCGCGCGTCGTACGGTCGGTCAGCGAAGCGTGCGTGTTTCGTCGTAGGGGGACGGCTCGCCGTCCCCTCGTTCGCATTCACCCTGCGGAACGCCGGGTAGGGCAACTTGTCTCCGGTTTCTGGAGTCCGATGGACTCCACCGGAGTCCTTAAATCGGACCCGGCGAAGTCGGGAACCCGGCATCTCGTGATTGCATTCACCCGTTCGAACGGCGCCTGCGGTTGTGTGACCCGGAGGTGGCCACCGCCAATTCGTCTTGGGGATGGTTCGTCTTCATAAGAAAAGCCCACCGCCACGAAAGCGCTAGCCGGGGCTACCGCTTGACAATGACCGGAGCTGGTAGTATCTTATCTATTGGGAATAGATAAGAGGAAGGATACGATGCCCCGAGAGGATAAGATTGGAGGCGCGCCCATGAAGACCGTAACCATCTCTCTCCCCGAGTCGCTTAAAGGCTTTGTGGAGCACCAGATTGCCACGAAGGATTACGGCAATGTCAGCGAGTACTTCCGCACGCTGTTGCGAGAAGCTCGGGCCAGGGAGGAGGATGCCCGGCTGGAAGCGTTGCTGATTGAAGGCTTGGCGTCCGGCGGGGAAATCCCGCTGACCAAAGAATTCTGGAGGGAACTTAAGAGCGAGGCCGCCGGGATTGCACGCAAACACCGCGCGCGGAAAAAGCTTTGAAAGCGATTATCCTCCCCGCGGCACGGGATGACATCCTGCGCCAGTACCGCTACTACCTGGTGGAGCAGGACAAGCCGGAAGTGGCCGAACGCTTCCTAAGCGCCGCCTGGAGAACGATCGAGGGTATCATCCGGATGCCGCAGGGCGGCGCACCCAAGCGCCTTTCCCGGGAAGCTCTCCGGGGCCTGAGATCCTGGCCCGTCAAGGGATTTGAGGACCTGCGCGTCTATTATCTGGCTCACGAGGCCGGGGTTCGGGTGGTCCGCATACTGCACGGAAAACGCGATATCAATAACATCCTCGAAAAAGAAAGCGATGACACGCCGCACTAAGCGCCGCGTGAACTTGATCTGTTGATTCCGCCGCGGAAATGGTTCCTGGAACGCGTGAAGAAATGTGTTTTGAGGAGCGCGGAGTGGAGATGATGGCGGGACAATGATGTCACGTTCGTTGCGTGGTAACCTCACGGCGGCGGAGGTTTCCTTTGACCATCGTCTTCATCCTTATCTCTTC
>Ga0326727_10018675_pt1 | contig 14105 bp, 18 predicted proteins | sample MB2enrmetagenome_FD_207643 | JGI IMG/M metagenome (GOLD analysis project Ga0326727, IMG submission 207643) | Lab enriched peat soil microbial communities from McLean, Ithaca, NY, United States - MB29MY | ecosystem: Environmental > Terrestrial > Soil > Wetlands > Peat | place: USA: New York...
CCGTACATCATTTTCAGGCTGGTCTTCTCGCCCTGCAGCTTGCCGATGACCCGGTGCGCCTCCGTCAGACGAACGGCGAGACTCTTCATCATCACAACGGCGAAAGCGGGGTCCGCCTGGATGTTCGCGAGCAGTCCCTCCTTGTCCAGCACCAGCAGTTCCGAGTCTGTCACGGCCTCCACGGAAGCATGGCGCTCCGGGTCGAGCAGCAGGCTCATCTCGCCGAAAAACCCTCCCTTTCCGATGACCGACAGCTCGATTTTCTCCGAGTTGATCGTCTTGTAAACCAGGACGCTGCCGGAATGTACGACGTACATCTCGCTTCCGTTTTCGCCGTCCCGAAGAATGATCTCGCCCGCGCGGGCTTTTTTGATATTCATGGAATGCTCCTTTTTGTCTGGTTGTCGTGTCACTTACCTGCGAGTTCGCGGACCTGGTCAGTCTGCCACCGTGGTGTTCGAAGGGTGCTCCCAACCCGAGGCAAAGGCGCCGTCGGTGAAAGCAAGAGCTATCAGGATGGGAAGAAGCGGTTTCATCGGAATAAACCTCCGTTCAAGGGCTGTCTGTCGCTTTTCGTTGAAAAACGCGATGAACCCGGAATACATCTCCCTTTATCATAAAGACGGAAGAAAAAGATGGCAAACTTCGAGAAAAAACGAGCAGTCAGGGAAGAATGCTCACGCGGAGCGAGGGAAGAGAAGCTGATCGACGGGATTCGTCGATGCAGCAATGAATCCTTATATTGCGTGTGCCGTTTAACCCCGCATTCTCCTCTTGAACCATCATGTTTTGCGGTTTGTCGGCGAAGAAGTCTGAGCGCTTTTCGGTAAACATTCCGGCGGAAACTCGTCACCCCTGGAAGAGTATCCGCCGCGCTTTCTTGCCCGAATCCCGCATCCGCTTTAAAATCATGGTCCCGCGTGCGCGCGGAATAACGTTGACGGAGCCTCCCATGCTGATGGCAGAAAAAACCCTCGAAGCCGTGTTCAAAGACGCCATTTCGCGCCTCATTCCGGATTTCAGCGACTGGGGGAAGCTCTTCGTCACGCGCACGAACGACGCGAAGTTCGGCGATTTCCAGACCAACTTCGCGATGACGAGCGCCAAAACTTTCGGGAAAAACCCCCGCGCGCTTGCTCAAGAGATCGTGGATGCCATGAAGAACCATCCCGCCGTCGCGAAGCTCGAGATCGCGGGACCGGGTTTCATCAACGTCTTTGTTTCCGACGCTTTCCTGTCGGACGGCGTCCGCGTTTCGGGCGTCGAGGCTTACGAGTTTCCCTTCCTCGACAGAAACGGCACGGTGGTGCTGGATTACTCCTCGCCCAACATCGCCAAGCGGATGCACATCGGCCATCTCCGCAGCACCGTCATCGGCGATTCCATCAAGCGGATCCTCCGGTTTCTCGGCTACACCGTCGTGGGTGACAACCACCTCGGCGACTGGGGCACGCAGTTCGGCAAGCTAATCGTGGGCTACCGCCACTGGCTGAACCGGGCGGCCTACGAAGAGAACGCCATCGAGGAGCTGGAGCGCATCTACGTGGAGTTCGAGAAGCTCTCGGAGAACGATCCGGCGCTGGAACCGATGGCGCGCGAGGAGTTGAAGAAGCTTCAGGACGGCGATCCCGAGAACACGGCGCTCTGGAAGGAATTTATCGACGTTTCGATGCGGGAATACGAGAAGGTTTACGGGCGGCTCGACGTCTCCTTCGACACATGGTACGGTGAAAGCTTCTTCCACAGCCGTATGCCGGGAGTGCTCGAAGAACTGAAATCCAAAAAGCTCGCGCAGAAAAGCGAAGGCGCGCTGGTCGTCTTCTTCGACGAAAAGACCAAGCTGCCGCCGTGTCTTGTGCAGAAGCAGGACGGCGCGTTCCTCTACGCCACGAGCGATCTCGCCTGTCTCCAGTTCCGCAAGGAAACCTACGACCTCAACCAGGTGATCTACGTCACCGACGACCGCCAGCAGACGCACTTCAGGCAGTTTTTCACCGTGTCGGAGATGCTCGGCTGGAACATCAGGAAGGCGCATGTGCCCTTCGGTGTGATGCGATTCCCCGACGGTATCTTCAGCACCCGCAAGGGTAACGTTATCCGGCTCACCGACCTTCTGGACGAAGCCGCCAAACGCGCACGGGCGATCGTGGACGAGAAGAACCCGGAGCTTCCCGATGCCGAGAAGGACGCCGTGGCCGAAATGGTGGGAACCGGCGCGGTCAAATACGCCGACCTTTCGCAGAACCGCACAAGCACCTTCATCTTCGAGTGGGACCGCGTGCTCAGTTTCGAGGGAAACACCGCGCCGTATCTCCAGTATACTTACGCGAGAATACGGAGCATCCTCCGCAAGGCGGAAACACAGGGCGTGCAGCTCGATCCTGCGGCGAAACTCCTCGTGACCGACCCCGCGGAACGCGCGCTCGCCACCCAGATGCTCCAGTTCCCGACAGCGGCGCTCAAGGCGGCGGAGAACTTCACGCCCAATATCGTCGCCGACTACCTCTTCACCCTCGCGCAGGCGTACAACACCTTCTACAACACGCTTCCCGTGCTGAAGGCGGAGAGGGAAGTCCTTCAATCGCGGCTTCTCCTGTGCGACCGCGTGTCACGGGTGCTGAAGAACGGGCTGGGACTTCTGGGCATAGGAGCGCCGGAGCGGATGTAGAAATTTTCTATGAATATTTTGCCTTGACACAGAAATATTGCTGCATTATTATATTGCTAGCGGCAGAAAAAAGAGATAGTTATCTAGGAGACCTATAATGGCAATGATTGAAGGGTTTCGGATAAAAAATTTCAGGGCATTAAAAGATCTGACATTGGGAAAGTTATGGAACTTACAAGATAAATCTCCATTAACTCCTATGACTGTAGTAATTGGGAAAAATGGCGTAGGAAAAAGTTCACTATTTGATGCCTTTGGTTTTCTTGCGGATTGCTTAAAATACGGTGTTGAAGAAGCCTGCGATATGAGAGGGCGTGGTGGGTTTGATAGGATTCGATCTCAGGGGCAAAATGGACAACTTGAATTTGAGCTATATTTTAAAGAAAATGGTAATGCAAGACCTATAACTTACGAATTAGCAATTGATATTGATAAATCAGGAAGACCTTATGTTGCAAGAGAGAGATTACGTCAAAGGAGAAAAGGGCAGAAGAATGGTTGGCCTTTTTCATTTTTAATTTTAAATGAAGGAAAAGGAGTCGCTTGGAAAGGTGTGAGTGATGGCATACAGTTAAAAGAAGATTCAAAGCAAGATTTTTCATCAATTTTAAAAAATCACGAAGAAACTGAAGAAAGTCGAAATATTGAAAATATCGAATTGGAAGATAATCGGAAACTTGGGATAAGCACTATTGGTGCTTTAAAGCAACATCCAAGAATTTCATTTTTTCGTCGATTTGTTGAAGATTGGTATTTAAGTTATTTCAGACCTGATTCTGCGAGAAGTTTGCCTTTGGCTGGTCCTCAGAAGCATTTAAATATTCATGGCGATAATTTGGGAAATTTTGTTCAATATATGGAGCGTGAGCATAGAGATAGATTTAAAAAAATTTTAAAAAACATCGCTCAAAAAATCCCGGGAATTGAAAATATTGATACGGAAAAAACTTCCGATAATAGGTTGTTGCTTCGATTCAACAACCAAGGGTTTACCGATCCTTTCTATGCTCAGCAAATGTCTGATGGTACGTTAAAGGTATTTGCTTACCTATTACTACTTGAAGATCCAAATCCATCTCCTTTTCTTTGCATTGAAGAACCGGAGAATGGTTTATACCATAAACTTCTTGAAATTCTTGCCCTTGAATTCAGGGAGCATGCAACAGGGCAAAAAGATTCTTCGCAGATTTTTATTACTACCCACCAGCCATATTTTGTCGATGCTTTAACGCCTGAAGAAGTATGGATTCTTGAAAAAGGAGAAGACGGTTTTTCAACAATACGAAGAGCAAGTGATGAAGAATTAATCAATAATTTAGTTATTGAAGGGTTACCTCTGGGCGGACTCTGGTATAGTGATTATTTTGACAAGAGATAAAACAATGCATTTTGAAATAATAGTTGAAGATGTTTCTGGTGAAAATATGCTCGAAAACTTAGTACCAAGAATTATTGGAAATGAAAACAGTTTTCGAATACATTCATATAAAGGAATTGGAAGAATACCAAGTAATATGAAAGACTGTAAAAATGCCAATCACCGTATCTTAATGGAAAATCTTCCCAAGGTGTTAAAAGGGTTTGGAAGAACTCAAGCTGCATTACAAGCATCAAATCCTTTTGTAGTTATTGTTGTTTGTGATCTAGATAATAACTGTTTGCATGAATTTAGAAATCAATTACTTAATATTTTGTATCAATGTAATCCAATGCCAGATGTTCGTTTTTGTATTGCAGTAGAGGAGGGGGAGTCATGGCTACTTGGAGATCCTTCCGCAATTAGAGCGGCATATCCAAATATTCGAGAGGATATTATTAATCATTATATACAGGATTCAATATGTGGGACGTGGGAACTTCTTGCAGATGCAATTTATTCAGGGGGATCACAAGCTCTCAAAGAAAAGGGATGGCAATCAATAGGGATGGAAAAGTCAACATGGGCGAAAAAGATAACGCCGTATATGACGCTGGATCGCAACAATTCTGCAAGCTTTAATTATTTCAAGAATAAATTAATTGGATCATTAAATTGTTAGCTTAATATGTTGCTATATCTATTTAGTAATATCTAGTTAGATGCATTGTGTTTTGCAATGGCATCGTATTGTTCTGATGTTTTGGAGGAGATGGTTAATGAAAACTTACTACCCTGCCTTTTTGTTTCTCGTTTTTGCAATCAATCTTCCCGGTGCGGCATACTCAGTTGAAACGAACGTTCTGTTTCAGTATTCCACGATGGGGGCCCTCCAGGAAGGGTTGTTCGACGGCACCGTCACACTCGGGGAGATGAAGAGGCATGGGGATTTCGGCATCGGCACTTTCGATCACCTTGACGGGGAAATGGTCGAATGGGAAGGGACGGTTTACCGGATTCGTTCGGACGGGAAGGTGCTTGTTCCCGAGGATTCGAACACCAGTCCCTTTGCGATGAGCGTCTTTTTCCGTGCCGACCGCGACACGGCGGTGGAAAAGTCGATGGATCTGAAAGAGCTTCAGGGATACCTCGATACGCTTCTTCCCTCGAAGAACCTGATCTGCGCCGTCTGCCTGGAGGGAAGTTTTTCCGACGTGAGGACGCGGAGCGTTCCCCGGCAGGAGAAGCCTTATCCGCGGCTTGCGGACGCCGTGAAAAACCAGGCTGTCTTCGAGAAAAAGAACGTCCGGGGCGTGCTGGTCGGTTTCCGTTTTCCGGATTATCTGAAAGGCGTGAACATGCCCGGCTGGCACCTGCATTTTCTCTCCGACGACCATTCCTTCGGCGGTCATCTGCTGGATTGTCGGCTCGAAAATGGAGATATCCATTCCGCGGATCTTTCGAAATTCACCATGGAATTGCCGACCAACGGCGAATTTTTACAGACCGACGTTTCCGGCGACAAGCAGAAAGAGCTGGAAAAGATCGAAAAGTAACTTACTCGGTGAAGGCTTTACTGACTCATTCTCCGTTTTCCTTGCCAGAACGCGTCGGGTTTGTTAGAATTTAGGCGCATCCGGCGAAGGCCGCCGGTGGAATAAAAAAACGGGGTGATGCATGGCTACCCGGAAAGCAATCGTTGTCGGCGCGGGATTCGGAGGGCTCACCTCGGCCGCCCTTCCCGCGAAACTCGGGTTCGATGTCACCGTCCTGGAAAAGAACGCCGACGTCGGCGGACGGGCGCGCGTCTGGAAGGAGCAGGGCTTCACCTTCGACATGGGGCCGAGCCGGTATCTCATGCCCGAAGTTTTCGAGGGCAATGCTTTCGCTCTGTCCGCAAGAAGGGAGGTAAAATGAACCGGTTCTTCCAGACCCAGAAGGAAACGATTTCCGAGTTCCTGACGGATTTCCTGCGCGACAATATTCCCGACGTCTCGCGCGTCAGCCATTGGGGCAGCGATACGATGGAACGTTTGCTGGGATTCACGATCCAGGGCAAGATGCTCCGGGGAGGCTTGCTGATGCTGGGTTACCGGCTCTCCGGCGGGATGATCGACCAGGATGCGCTTCCGGCGGCGGCGGCGATGGAGCTCTTTCAATCCTCCTTCCTCGTCCACGACGATATCATGGACCGGGATTCCCTCCGGCGCGGCAAACCTACCGTTTTCTGGCAGTACAAGACCCTCGCGGAGAAGGGGGGACTCAGCGATCCCTACCACGCCGGCGAATCTCTCGGACTGTGCGCCGGCGACATCTCGTTCTTCCTCGGGTTCGAGCTGCTTTCGCGCATCTGTGCCCGCAACTGCACCGCGGGCGGTCTTCTTTCTTTCTGCGCCCGCGAAATCACTTACGTGGGCCTCGCGCAGATGGAGGACGTGTGGTTCGGCTACGCGAAGGAACTGCCGTCCGAGGAGACCGTTCTTTCGCTCTATACTTACAAAACCGGACGTTATACCTTTTCCATGCCTCTCATGGCGGGGGCGCTTATCGCCGGGAGGACCATTCCCGAGCTTTCCATCCTGTCGAAACTGGGCGAGAAGCTGGGCGTGATCTTCCAGATCAAGGACGACGAACTCGGGCTTTTCGGCGACGAGAAGGAGCTGGGCAAACCCGTCGGCAGCGACCTCAAGGAGGGGAAGAAAACCCCCTACGCGATCGCCCTCTTCCGCGAAGCGAAGGACGGCGAACGGGAGCGCCTTTTGAAAATATTCGGCAATCCGGATATTACTCCGGCCGATGTACGCTTTGTGCAGGAACTCGCCGGGAAGCTCGGCATCCGGGAACGCCTGGCGAAGCGCATGGAAGCTCTCGCCGCCGAGACGCGTTCACTGATCGCTTCGCTCGCGGACTGTGACGTCGAGGCGCTGCGCGTGCTCACCGAGTTCGTGGAGTACAACCTGAGCCGGAGCAAGTAGCACGGTGCGCCGACGGTTGAAGGGCGGTTTGCGCATCAGGTCTCTCTCCTACCTGCGCAAAACTCGCATCATGAGTGCTATCTCCGATAGAAACTATGCGCTCCGCCACTTTTATGTCGGCATACCGGGAAATTGGTTGGAACGTCTCGGTTCCTGTTCAGTACGAGGCTATGCTGACGAAATCTGCCAACGATTCCGGAGGAAGGGCTATCACATTTTCAATCGGGATTATTCCATTGATATTCTTCCAAGTTAGCAGTTTTCCGACAGAATATTGAAGAAGTTCTTTCATTTTCCTCTGCCTGGCCTGGACTGCTGAAAGTCGTGAAGGCGTGTTTCCATTTTGTTACATCCTCCGATGTCGTCACATCCAGTGAAATCGATTGGGAATCAGTCTATCGGGCTGCCTTGTCCGCCATTCAAAACTATCACCAGTAAAAGGGAAGTCCTCAGGACAAAAGTTCAGCGGAAGAGAGAATACGCAACGGGATATACCTTGTCCCAGAGCTTGAGCCGGGTCACGGCTTTGGCAATGGATTCCCCGTTGATCGGTGAAAGAAAAATGCGGGATCGTTCCCGGAAGGTTTTCCATAAGAGGGACCAGAGTGAAGCGTAACGGACATGCTTGAAGGCGGCGTAACGGGTGACGAGATCAAATGTCAGACGCTGGAAGTCGTTCATCGCGAACCTCCTCGGATTTTCTTATCCAAAACTTACCAAACGGATATGGAAATCTGGTGAATTCTTGAAGAAGATTCCATGAAGAAGGGAAATATGAAACATAATATTCGGAATATCGTCATTACAGTCTTATCTCTGACCGCCTGTTCGATATTTATACTGGGAGATATTATTCTGAGTCGCCTGAAGTTGACTGGAAAATTACAACTCACGACCTCCGAAACCATCTTTTGCAAAATTATTCATAACTTTCTTCCTGTGGTGATTATCCTGTTCAGTATTCTTCTGGTTCTTCTCGTTGTTGAGATCATAATCGCCGGAAAATCAGCAGAAGATTCATGCGTTTAATGGTCATCGGCGATATCAATGGTGCTTTCGACGTTCTCCGCAGTCGTCTGGAGAACTTCAGGGAACCTATTGACGCCGCGATCGCTCTCGGGAATTTCAGGTTCTACCACGAATACCTGAAAAACAATGCCGAGTCCCTATACTATCGGCCAAGGGAAGCAGTCGGAGATACGGGCGATACGACACTGTCGGAACTTTATGTCGGCTGGCAACCCAAAATCTGGTTTTTTGCTCATCACCATACCCGGATTGACATCATTGACCCCGCTATGAAAACCAGGTTTATAGGTCTTCCAACGATGCAGGAGGGTATCGGGATTCTGAATACCAAAACATTGGACTGGGATAGGATCAATTGGTAAACAACGAGAAGTAAGTTGGTGCAAAATTTCTCGGCGCTCTTTCAAGCGTCGGCAGATGAAATTCCGAATTCCCTTTTTCTCTTGCGCAATCCGGAAAAGATTTTATCATGTTTTGCGAGGTGAATGTATGGAAAGCGATTGGAGGGACCGACCCTGGGGACTTGTCCTGTCGGGCGGCGGGGCGAAGGGTGTTTACGAGATCGGTGTCTGGAAGGCGCTGGTCGCGCTCGGCATTCAGGTGAACGCCGTAGTGGGTACCTCTGCCGGAGCGATCAATGCCTGCGCGTATGCGCAGGGGGACCTGCCGCGCATCGAGGATGCATGGCTCTCCATGCGGCTTTCCGACATCGCGGTGATGCCGGTAGAACTTGTGCGCGAGCTGGAGAAAGCCGGAAGCGGTCCCGACCCTGTCGCGCTTCTCCGGCACCGTCAGGCGCTTTTCCCGAAGGGCGGGATCGACACCGCGCCTTTGCGCGCCACGCTTGGAAGAATGCTCGACGAAAAAAGCGTCCGGAATTCCGGACTGGATGTAGGAATCATCACCTACGAGCTTTCCTCACTTCGCCCCGTTGAGATCTTTCTCGAAGGAATTCCGGAGGGAACGCTCCTCGATTATGTTATGGCGAGTGCAGCCATGCCGATCTTCAAACGTCCCCGCATCGGAAGCCGCGAATACGTCGACGGGGCGGTTTTCGACAATATTCCTGTCCGTACTCTGCGCGAACGGGGCTACCGCCGGATCATCGTCGTGGATGTATCGGGAATCGGAGTTTCGCGGGAAGTGGACGGCGCGGGAAGCATCACGGCATACGTCAGGAACAGCATGCAGATGGGGCACATCCTCAATTTCGAGGAAAGTTTCCTGCGCGACTATATGGAGCTCGGGCGTCTGGACACGCTCCGGGTTTTCGGCGAATTCGAAGGTACGGACTACTTTTTGCAGCCCGCCCCGGCGTTGACAGCGAGGCTCGAAGGCGTTCTCGCCGACGATGCCGCCGTCGCGTCCCTCGCGCCGTTGATCGGCCACAAGAGCTTTTCCGAATCGCCTTCCGACCTTCGGAAAGCGATTCGATATTTGCTGCCGAAGCGTTTTGCGGGCGGAAGAAACCTTATGATCTGCCTCGCCGAGTGCGCCGCATCCGCGCTTGGAGTCCAGCGAAACCGTGTTTACAACCTTCCGGAATTCCTCGACGCCATTCGGACCGTTCATGCCGCATCCGGGAAAAAAGGTCCCGGTTTCCTCGATTCCGAGTTCCGCAGTTTTCTGGACCGGATTTCCGCTTCGCTTGCCGCAGTCTTGCCGAAGAAGTTCGAAAAGCGGACACCCTTCGAGAATTACCGGGCCCTCTTCCCGCTCACGTTCGGTAAGACCCGTCATCCGCTGTATGGCTTCCTGGAAGCGATCCACCCGGAGCTCACGGCCGCTCTCGCGTTTCTCGCTCTCCTGGACCGCCTGCCGCCCGGATAGTTCATTGCGCCGTTCACCAGACCCGGGAGGGGATACCGGATTTTTTCGATAGCACTGCTGTTTTTTGATATTATGACATAATATTAGTATTATTAAAGAAAGCGAGATGTTCCCGGTTTCCCGCATTCTGGAACAAAAAGATAGGGAGGAATGCTATGTCAAAAGTGCTATATGTAACCGCCAACCCCAAGAACGAAGCGGATTCTTTCAGCCTTTCCGTCGGCAGACAATTCATTTCCGCTTATCTGGAAAATCATACGGATGACGTCGTGACGACCATCAACGTTTATCATGCCGATATACCTCTTATCGACGGAGACGTGTTGAGCGGTTGGGAAAAACTTCAGCGCGGGAAGGGATTTTCCGAGCTGACTCCGGCGGAGCAGGCAAAAACTGGAAGAATCGATCAACTGACGGCTCAGTTTCTCGATCATGACAAGTATGTTTTCGTGACGCCCTTGTGGAACTTGGGACTGCCGCCGATGCTGAAGGCATATGTCGATACTTTCATTATCACCGGCAAGACGTTCCGATACACCGAAACCGGTCCGGTGGGCCTTCTCAAAAACAAGAAGGCGTTGCATATCCAGGCGAGCGGCGGGCTTTATTCTGCCGGGGATTTCAAGTACAAGGAATTCGGGAACAGTTATCTGAAGACCATTCTGGAATTCATAGGTATCCAGGACATCCGTTCGGTATTGATCGAAGGGATGGCGTATATGCCCAACGAGGCCCAGAATATCAAGTCGTTGGCTATCAAGCAGGCCATTGGAATCGCGAAGGAATTTTGAGGGTCATCCGGTTTCGGTCTTTCCGATCGAACGGGATGGTGAATTCGGAAGTAGAATCGGTTTAGGCGGGCAAGAAGGAGGTATCTATGAAACCGTTTTTGGGAAAATTCGAGCCTTATCTCTATTCGCTGTTCCGGATCGTGGTTGGATTTCTCTTCCTGTGGCACGGTTCGGAGAAACTTTTCGGTTTCCCGCCCATGTCCGGCGGCGGCGGTATGCCTCCTTTTCTGCTCTACACGAGCGGAATCATCGAACTGGTCGGGGGAGTGCTTGTGACGGTGGGGCTTTTCACGCCCGTTGCCGCGTTTCTCGCCAGCGGTGAAATGGCGTTCGCATACTGGATGGCGCATGGACCGCATGCGCTTCTCCCGATCATGAATCATGGGGAACTGGCCGTCCTGTTTTGTTTCGCCTTTTTGTTCATCGCGGCCGAAGGTTCTGGGTTATGGAGCCTCGACTCGCTGATTTTCCGCGTGAAAAAATGACACCCTCCCTCGGGAGGTGGTTCGGATTTCGTCAAACAAAAAAGGGGCGGCTGTTACGGCCGCCCCTTTTCATTTTCATTTCGACGGATCAGTAGTTCTCGCAGAAAAGCTCGAAGTAGGCCTTGGGATGGGCGCAGACGGGACACTTTTCGGGCGCCTCGGCCGATTCCATGATATTTCCGCATTCACGGCACTTCCAGAGCACTTTCTGGCCCTTCTTGAAGACGGTGCCTGCCTGGACGCTCGCCATCAGTTTGCGGTAACGCGCTTCGTGCTTCGCCTCGACGGGGGCGATTCCGCGGAAAGTACGGGCGATTTCGGGGAAACCTTCCTCGTCGGCGATCTTGGCGAACTCGGGATAGAGCTTGGTCCATTCCTCGTTTTCGCCGTTGGCGGCGCTTTCCAGGTTCTGAAGGGTGGTGCCCCAGGCGAAGGAGTAGCTTGCGGTGATCTGCTGCACCGTATTATTGTCTAGGTTCTTCACCATATGGTTATAAAAAAGCTTGGCATGGGCCTTTTCGTTTTCGGCGGTTTCCATGAAAATCGCCTCGATCTGGTTGTATCCCTCTTCACGGGCGGTCTTCGCAAAGAATGAATAGCGGTTGCGGGCCTGCGATTCGCCGGCGAAGGCTTTTGCCAAATTCTCCGCGGTCTTGCTGCCTTTCAATGTAGCCATTCTCAGTCCTCCTATTTAAGATAGTCCAGATTTACTGCTTTATTCCCGTTTCCGAAGCTCCTTGTCCTGATAAAGCAATCCGCCCTTCGATTCACCGATCATTTTCAGCTTTTCGAGAATTTCGGACGCGTTGGACTCTTCCTCTACCTGTTCATTCACGAACCACTGCAGCATCGACGCAGTGGCGTAGTCTTTCTCCGCGTTTGCGGCCTCAAGCAGTCCGTAAATCCGGGCGGTGATGTGCTTCTCGTGCGCGAGGGATTCCTCGAAAACGGCGAGCGGCGACGGCCATTCCTTTTTCGGGGCGGCGATAGTCGAAAGCTCTACCTTTCCGCCGGCCTCGCAGAGGTAATTAAAAAACTTCATCGCATGAGCGAGTTCTTCCCGAGCCTGAACCTTCATCCAGTGAGCGAAACCCTTGAGAGTCCGGGATTCGAACCATGCCGCCATCGCGAGATAAAGGTATCCCGAGAACGTTTCTTCGCCGATCTGGTCGTTCAAAAGCCGGTTCATTTTATCCTGAATCATCGGAAACCTCCTTGTATGAACTTAGACGGACGCCGTCCAGAGTCCATGCAGATTGCAGTATTCGCGCGCCGTTACGGTCGTAGCGTTTACCAAAAACTCGGCTTCCGGCTTCTGACCGGGTTTGAGATAACTTACGTACTCCTTTCCGTCGGCGATGAGGGAAATCCACTGAATGTAATGCTTTTCTTCCATCGGGTGTTCCACCGAACCGACCTTGACGCGATAGCCTCCGGGAATCTTTTCGATCACCGGAACGTGCTTTTCCTTTGAAGCTTCGACCGTGTTTTCCGTCAGAAGCTGCATGGGCTGGTCGCAGCAACTCAGCGTACCGTCGCCGACGTTCAGCACTTCAACGATGTTGCCGCATTTCGCACACCTGTAAATTTCCAATCGTTTCATCTTTATTTCCTCCTGTTTGAAAATGAGACAAGACCCTAAAAAATGCCTTTGGAATTGAGATGGGACTGGTACTGCTTGTCGGTGTTGAGAATGTGACTGGTAAGCCACTCGCGCAGGAAATTGAGCACACTGATGCTGACCAGCGCGCTTCCCGCTTTCGCTTTCGCCTGCAGTTCTTTGACCTGGCGCACGAGATCGGTATGCAGAACATGGTGGGCTTCGAATCCGGGATAGCCCGCCTTTTGCATGAGCGCTTCCTCATTGGTGAAATGGGTTTCAGTGTATTCCAGGAGATCGCCTAAGATCCGCTCCAGGATGTCCTTTCCCTTTCCTTTCGTCATCGCCTCATGCAATTCGTTGATGATGCCGATGAGGCGCTGGTGCTCTGTATCTATCTGTTTCACGCCGACGCTGTACCTTGTCTCCCAGTCTATGAAAGCCATGGCTCCTCCCGTTGAAGTCTGTCCGGAAATGAATCGGAAAATTAATAGATGCCCTTGGAATTCAGGTGCGCCTGGTAGCGGTGATCGGAATCCAGCATATGGTCGGTCAGCCAACCGCGCAGAAAATTGAGGACGTTGATGCTGACGAGGGCGCTTCCGGTCTTCGCTTTCGCCTGAAGTTCGTCGATCTGGCGGATGAGATCGACATGCTGGAGCCGGTGGTTCTCCAAGTCGGGATAGCCGGTCTTCTGCATCAAGGCTTCCTCGTTGGCAAAATGCGTTTGCGTGTATTCCGTCAGATCTTTGAATATCCGTTCCAGCACGTCCTTTCCTTGTCCCCTGGACATCGCGTCATGCAACTCGTTGATGATGCCGACGAGCTTCTGGTGCTCCGCGTCGATCTGTTTCACACCGACGCTGAACCTGCTTTCCCACTCAATGAACTCCATAGCTGCAACCTCCAAAAAATCATGAAAAAAAATTTCCCCGGGGAGAAGAATCCCCCCGGGTGGGAAGGATTCGGAACTCACATCTTGGCAAATTGGTCTTTAGAAACGCCGCAAAGCGGACAAACCCAGTCTTCGGGAATGTCTTCAAAGCGGGTTCCCGGCTTGATGCCCGAGTCCGGATCTCCGACGGCAGGATCGTAAACATAACCGCAGGCCTGACATACCCATTTATCCATGATGACCTCCAGAAAAATTCCACATCGCGATTATGATAATAACAAAAAAAATGTCCGGAGTAAAGTTTTAGAGACCTTTTTGGTTTGATTCTGGAATCCGGCTATCTCCGTGGTTGCGACGGAAAACAGCATTTGGCTTAGCCGGTGGACATTCCGGGGGAAATCTGCCAGGGGCGCTGTTTTAAATCTGCCACCCATTCCGGCGGAAATCTGCCGGGTATTCCGGACGAAAGTTTACC
>Ga0326727_10018676_pt1 | contig 14105 bp, 13 predicted proteins | sample MB2enrmetagenome_FD_207643 | JGI IMG/M metagenome (GOLD analysis project Ga0326727, IMG submission 207643) | Lab enriched peat soil microbial communities from McLean, Ithaca, NY, United States - MB29MY | ecosystem: Environmental > Terrestrial > Soil > Wetlands > Peat | place: USA: New York...
GGCCTTCCAGCCGGTTGCGCTCATCCGCACTGAGTGTAATGCGATAACGGGGTGTCATGCCACTATCGTTTACCAAAAAATGCCGAACGTCAATATGCGAAATAAATAATGTTACGTGGTACTAGTCCAGACTTGGCTTCTGCACCGATAAGAGTGGCCTGCGCCTTGGCTTTCGCAACACCCCATTGTCCCGAGATTCCCGTCTGTATGCCAGCGGTTACCTTGACTTCAACCACATTGAGGAAACTTTGCGCACAATGCCAGAGACTATCGCAGGTGTGTCCGTCTAGGTCTCGGTGCGTCAGGGGATTATTCAGGACGTACTCATAGAGGTTTAGGCTTTGCGGATCATCCAGCTTCGCGTACGGTACGGGCATGACTTTGACGGACCAGTCCGGGCTGAGGAACCGTCCCATACTGCTGGCGTAGTACCTGGCGCCGAAGTAGTCGTTGCCTGATTCTGTATCCCGTTCTTTGCCGGTAAACAAATGTTCCGTTGGAGTCGGACCGCAAGTTTCACCGTCGCCAAACGGCAGGCTCTGGCAGCTCTGTTCCAGGTTGCCATTGAAATCGGTCTGCGCCCGCCGCGTGCCCAGAGGGTCGTTGAGATAGAAATGCAACCCGTCGCCGTCGTAAGTGGCCACCAGTTTGCCGCCGGCCCACACGTTGGTATGCTGCCATGTCATGCCCTGGCCCGCGCTCACCCCAAGCTCGGTCACCTGCTCGCCGCCGGGGCCAAGCACATACTCGGCCGTCGATTGGAACCCGTTCGCCACCGGATCGCAACTGCTCATGTTCTGCACCGTGCCCTTGGCCACGCGCGTTCCGTCCGCGTCATAGAGATACCCGGTCATGAAAGTTGAACCGTTCACCGTGCTGGACACCGCGCAGATGCGCCCCTCGCCGTCGTAAAGGTACGCGTTCCGCCCATCGTAGGTCACGTTGCCCGAGGCGTCGTACTGGAAGCCGCTGGCGGCCACGTTCTGCGCCCACGTCACCTGGTTATTCGCATTATAGCTGGCCGTCGCCTGCGGTGTGCCCGTGCAAGCCGCGCTCTGCATCGACTGTGCCGTCCGGTTGCCGAACGAGTCGTAACTCCAGCAGAAATTCTGCCCCTCGTAACTGCCCGTCGATGGTGTCCCAGACGTCAGCCGGTTCAGCCCGTCGTAGCCGAAGCTCCACGTGCCTCGTGTTGTGCATCTATGGGCATTCCTGAGACGCGGGCTACCCGCCTGCTAAAGATAAAACTCTTCCGCGTTGGCTCGTTGGGAACCCGGCTCATGCGCGCGCCTCTTGCGCACTCGCCACCCACGACCCACGGCAGTGCGCTTGTTCCCTTAGACACCGCCAACAGCAGGAAGTTGCTCTACAGCAACCCAAGGTTGCTGCACAGCTCCCCACTGGGGGAGACGTGTCCACCCCCCTGCCGGTGCAAAGCACCGCCACACCGCCAGCCCAGCCAACACCGCTCCCGGAGGCCCCCGAACGCCGCCCGCCCCGGCTGCACCCTCGCCCAGACGCGCCACAGGCCGCCCATGAGCGGCCTGCGAACGGCGGAACTGCGGCTAAAGAAAAAAGACTCACTGCGGCTTCGGCGGATCGGCAACATGGCTGGACTCGTGCGCCAGCGTGTCCGTTGTAGGAGCGCTCTGCACTCCGTATTGGACGGTTGGCTTAGCTGGACGACGCTTCAGCACTACCGTGTCCGGAGGCAAGAACTCGGTCTCTGATTCTTCCACGGCATCTTCAGACAAGAGAACATAAGAAAACTTGACCTCAGAACTACGGTCTGCCTTTGTCGAATCGGTCGCCTCGAACTTCCATTTCTTAGCAGCTTCAGTAGCAGATTGTTGCAACATCTTTGGACCGCTGACCACCTCAACATGGAGCACAGAACCATCCGCTCCAACCGCAACGCGAACGGTAACGTCACCTCCGACCCTGGCGGCGACAGCGATTGGAGGGTAATGAGGAGCAACCGCAGCTTTAACCGCGACAGCAGACTGCTGTGCTACCGCGATTACACTGCCCAACAAAACGCCGATTCCTGTTAACAAGATTCTTCGCATCACGACCCTTGTCCCCCCTTTACTGTGGCCCCGGAAAATCGGGCAGAATCGGTTTGTCGATGTTCTGATTCGTGCTGTAGGGCGGATGTGAGAGTTGATCGTTGATGTCGATTGTCGGCATTCCGTTGGCTTGCCGCCACTCGTTCTCTACCCCATAGGCATTCAGTTCTGATTGCCTGCCGGAGATGTTCAGATTTTGGTTGAACGAATAGGGCGTCATCGTGATCGTGTTGATGAAATTCGCACGATCCTCAACATGCACGCCTTCATGCACAGCGGTCTCTTGAAGTTGAGAGCCGCCCATCCCAGCTTGCAGATTCACCTGTGTAGCTTGTTGAACCTTCCCGGTTGCCTGGTCTACTGTGATGCCGCCCGTACCTGCCTGCACGCTTGTTGTACCAAGAACGTTCGCGTTCTTCGGGTCCACAACTTTCATGAAAGTGACGTTGACCCCGTTCTTGTCACCCAATTTGCCGTAGGCTTGTGCCGCCTTCACGATGTCCGGATTCTTCGACTTCAAAGCGGACTGTAGCTGTTTATCAAGGCTCTGAATCTGCTTGTCGCAGTTCTTTACATCGCCGCCGCACCCCGCTGTGTAGTGCCCGTCTGGATCGTTCCTCGAAAGTGGGTTATTCCAAACGTAGCTGTAGAGGTTGAGCGACTGGGGATTGTCCAGCTTTGCGTACGGTACAGGTGTCACCTTTGCCGACCAGTCTGGCGATAAGAACCTTCCCATTGAGCTGGCATAGTACCTAGCCCCGAAGTAGTCGTTTCCTGATTCGGCATCGCGTTCTTTGCCGGTATAGTGGTATGCAGAATGCGCAGAGCGTGGGATACCGTCATACATGAGACAGGCTCGCATCATAGTGATAGATCGTCAGTGTTCCTCGTGCGGGCCTGTATCGGACAGATTTTCGACTCTGATAAGCGCAATGCTGATCTTCTTGTGACCGGGATTCAGCGGAAATTTCCCTCCTATTTTTAACTCTCCGAAGAAAATACCGCTTACAGTTCTGTTGCCAAAGCCTGGCGGTCCATCGCTCCACAGAACATGGTCGAATTCTGTCACGCTTTGGTCAGCATCGCTCGGCGACACATCCAGGAATATGCCTTTCCCAGGGCACTCTGGATCGGTCAAAAGAGCGCTGTGCATGTGATCTGCCATCACATTTGCTTTAATTTCCACGTGCCTAATCCGGGTCACTGCCCCGAGGCTGAGCACACGACAGACAGTAGTCTTCGTATAAGCGCGCTGGGCATGTAGAGGGCTAGGTACGATGCTCAGTAACGCCACAATGAGTACAGTCCAGGTCTTTTTCATGGTTGACATCCTTGTGCACAAGCTGCATTTGTTGATCTCTCCGCTCCCTCTTGGACAGCGGCATTTCTATTCTGTTCTGCCGTAGCAGGACTCCAGCTTGCAGACCATAGGCCGGTCGGAGTTTCAAACCCAAGCCCTTCGTAGAAATAAGATTGAGTTCTGTATGCATTACGCTCTGTCTGCATCTCTTCGTGTCGGTTTTCAGGCCCATGCCCTGCGGCTCTAGCGTCCACACCATGCTGCCCTTCGTGGACTTCCGTACCTGCCCTTTCAAGCAGGGACGTACCGGGCATCGAACCTCGTGCGAAGGAGCTTATTTGGCCTAAATCGAATTTGATGTTGACAGTTCCGTTTGCTCCTGCTGTTGTCTCCCCTAGGGTTCCTTTAGCCAGATTCCTAAAAGAAACACCAACTCCGTTTTTCTCACCTGCCGCACCATAAAATTTCAACACCGCGCCGATGGCTTTACCCTCTTTCGAGTCAGCTCCAAGCTTCGCTTGAGCCTCCTTCGCAAGATTTAGGCCCGTTTGAATCGCCGCGCATTGATCCTTCGATCCGCTGCATACATAGTGACCAGTTGGGTCTGTTCTGGAAAGAGGGTTGTTGCCAACATAAGCGTAGAGGTTAAGCGTCTGCGGATTGTCGAGTTTTGCATACGGAACAGGCTCCGCTTTGGCGCTCCAGTCCGGGCTCAACCATCGGCCCATTGAGCTGGCGTAGTACCTTGCCCCGAAGTAATCATTGCCTGATTCGTCGTCCCGTTCTTTGCCGGTGAAACGGGATGGTACAAAACACACGTCGGTTGCACATGCTGTGAATCGCGTCATAAGCATCTTGCGCTTCGTCGTACGTCAAGCCCGCTCTCAAGTTCGGGACCGCGCATGCCCTACCTTGCCTATCCACTTTCCATAAGGGATTTCAATCTCCGGTCGATGCTCGTGAATTGCCGCCAACAGTTGATCGATATCGTCGAGATGGAAATGACGAAGAGAAATATCCACGTGGGCATCCGAATCATTTTTACGCCCATAGACAACGATCCGTCTAAAAGGCCTAGATTGAGCAAACCATTCGCCAGGCGATGCAATTTTATATCTGATAGCGGATATTTCATTGAAAGGTATGCACAGCTCTGGCTTTCCACTTGCGCGCATTACCACATGTGCGTCATCCCATAAGACCTTGTACCGCAACCCAAAATAAACAGCATAGACACCAAATAGTATCCATGAAACCAGGCCAGCCCAGAGAAACATAAAATCTGAAGATTTAAGAGCTGCAATCACGGCTATTACAGTAGCAAAGGACAGAATGATGCAATTCCCCACATAGGGCTGGAATGTTCTCCTCAGCGGTACCAATACCTTCTGCGATTTCATTTGCAGCCTCCATTGGCCTTGCAGGCTGCTGTCGCTGTAGTTGATACATAAGTTGAGGTAACTGTCCTCTGCGTACCCTGAACTTGTGCGGCGACTGCACCTTTTACCGCAGTCTTGAGTGACATCGAAGAAGCACTGCCTTTTTCGACTTTTGTAGCTACTGCTTTAGCCACAGCAGCCATACTTCCTTTTCCAGCAGTAATTCCGTTCACTCTTGTGCCCGGAATTTTGGATGCCAGCCCCGCGGTAACCGCACCGAGGCCAGTGGAGACTGCCGCACTCTTAACATCGAATCCTTTTTGGTTTCCGGCAATGTTGTCCACGCCTTGTTGTACAAGATTTGAAACAAGGCCCTGTGCTGCCCCCCTCGCTGATGCAGCAGCAACAACTGATAATCCCCCTGTCTCGGGTGCGTTTACGAGACCCTCTCCAAACATCGCTCCACCGACAGCAGCGCCTGCCATTGCCCCGACGGTGACCTTCTGCCCCGTAGCAACGTCCTTAACTGCCTCAGCCGCCATTCCGACAACTGCGCCGCCAACGGCACCAACCAAATCATCCAAACCGAAGGCGTGGCCATCAGGATCATCCCTAGCCAGCGGATTATTCCCCACATAGCTGTACAAATTAAGCGTTTGAGGATCGTCCAGCTTGGCATAGGGAACCGGCTCTTCCTTGGCACTCCAGTCCGGGCTCAACCAACGCCCCATGCTGGATGCGTAGTACCTGGCCCCGAAGTAATCATTTCCTGATTCTGTATCCCGTTCTTTGCCGGTAAACAAGTGTTCCGTTGGAGTCGGACCGCAAGTTTCACCGTCGCCATAGGGCAGGCTCTGGCAGCTCTGTTCCAGGTTGCCATTGAAATCGGTCTGCGCCCGCCGCGTGCCCAGCGGATCGTCGAGATAGAAATGCAACCCGTCGCCGTCGTAAGTGGCCACCAGTTTGCCGCCGGCCCATACGTTGGTATGCTGCCATGTCATGCCCTGGCCCGCGCTCACGCCAAGCTCGGTCACCTGCTCGCCGCCGGGGCCAAGCACATACTCGGCCGTCGATTGGAACCCGTTCGCCACCGGATCGCAACTGCTCATGTTCTGCACCGTGCCCTTGGCCACGCGCGTTCCGTCCGCGTCATAGAGATACCCGGTCATGAAAGTTGAACCGTTCACCGTGCTGGACACCGCGCAGATGCGCCCCTCGCCGTCGTAAAGGTACGCGTTCCGCCCATCGTAGGTCACGTTGCCCGAGGCGTCGTACTGGAAGCCGCTGGCGGCCACGTTCTGCGCCCACGTCACCTGGTTATTCGCATTATAGCTGGCCGTCGCCTGCGGTGTGCCCGTGCAAGCCGCGCTCTGCATCGACTGTGCCGTCCGGTTGCCGAACGAGTCGTAACTCCAGCAGAAATTCTGCCCCTCGTAACTGCCCGTCGATGGTGTCCCAGACGTCAGCCGGTTCAGCCCGTCGTAGCCGAAGCTCCAGTTCCCGTTCACCGAGTCCCGATGACTAACAATATTGCCAACAGCGTCGAACCCGGAGTTAGTCTGCGTGCATTGCGGGTTGGGATTTGTATTCCCCGGACCGGGAACGCAGTAGCTATAGACCAACCCCTGCGTCAAGACCGTCAGGTCGAGCGCGGCATCGATGGTCTGCGCCGTCGAGTTGTCGGTCGCGCGAATGGTGAGCGTGTTGGGTCCACCGGCCGTGGAGGGCGTGCCGGAGATTGTGCCGCCCTGCGACAGCGACAGGCCCGAAGGCAGCGAGCCGCCTGCCAGCGACCAACTGTAACTCCCGCTGCCTCCCGAGGCGCTCACCGTGGTCGAGTAACCTTGGCCAACTTTGCCGTCGGGCAGTGAAGCGGTAACAATCTTCAACTGATTGCTCGGCGGCGACAGAGGACAATTGCCCACGTAAGTTCCCTGTGTGACCATGAACGGCAAGCCATTGCTGGTCCCCACCGCAGAGGTAACCTTGATCAGGCCGCTCTTCGCACCGGAAGGAACCGTCACCGTCAACATCGTGGGAGTCCACAGCGTCGCCGTCACCTGAACGCTGAATCCAGGGTCAGACGTGCCGTTCTTGTAGCTGACGAACTGGATCGTGCCGCTAGAGCCGAAGTTCGTGCCCATCAGCAACAAGGGAGTGCCTGCGGGACCATAGGCCACAGCACCGGAAGGATACGTTGTTCCAGCAAGCGTCACCTGCCCTTGCAAAGCCCCATACGGCGCATCGACGCTGCTCAGCACGGGCGTCTGGGCCGCAAGCCAGCTGGCGCAGACCCCTACAATCGCGAGTGTCAGAACTGCAGACCGAATTTTCATAGTGACTCCGCTGTCTCGTTTCGCTTCGATCAAGTTCGGCATTATGGCACCTGACCCGTCGCGTTGATGCTGTTCACCCAAAGTCGATTGGTAAAGCCCTGAGTGACCGAAATATTCCCGCCGCTGAGGTTCCAGTTCAAGGGCCCTATCGGACCGTAGTTGGTAACCGAGTACAGGCTTGAAGGATACTGACTCCAGCTATTGCTGCTTGCGCTGGCCAGCCTGCCCGACGCGTCGTAGCCGTACGCGAACGCAGGCGGGTTCGACGCGCCGGGTGTCGATGCGATTCCGTTCCCCGCACAGACCAAGCCTCCTGCCAGATCGTAGGTATAACTTTGGTAGGCCCCGGTGGACGTTTGGCACGGATTCGAATTCCGGCACCCAGAATTGGTACACTGCGTCTCGCTCCAAAGCCGCCCCAGCGAGTCGTAGGCGGCAATCTGCCGCGCGGTCAGGTAGCCATTGCCCGTAGAGAACGTGTCGCCGCAGCTTCCGGCCGAAGCGCGCAACGTCCAGGCGTTCGATAGGCGGCCGATGCCATTGGCTACCGATGGCGAGTCATATTCGTAGCAAGACAGTGGAGTGCTTCCGTCGTAATAGCTCTTGCTGAGGAGACGATTCAGTAAATCGTAGTTATACCCGACGGTGTGTGTTCCGGAACTGGCATTCACCGCCGGCATAGTCTTCGAGACGACGTTGCCGTTGCCGTCGTAGGTGTACTGCGTCGTGCCGGAAACATACGAACTGCTCGCCGCCGTTGGGCAGGTTCCTTGCGTCTGCTGCGGCGACGATATCTCCGTGTTGGAGACGCAAACCAGACGCGACAAGGAATCGTAGCTGAAAGTGCGCGTCCGGGGCGTATCGCCGGAACCGGCGCCGAGTTGACTGACCGACAGGAGATTGCTCAAAACATCGTACGTGTAACTGGTTGTCAAGGTGCCGGGTTCCACGACTTGAGTCAAACGGCCCATCTCGTCGTAGGTCCGATTCCATTGATGGCTGTTCTCGTCCTTATATTGGACGGTCGGCCCAACATACGTCCACGACTGAGTGCTGACTCCATCCGAATCGGTCTGCCCAATCTTACGATTCAGCCCATCGTAGCTTGAAGTCGTGACTCCGTAGGTCGCATCCGATTGCGAGTAGTAGGGATTCGAGACCGAAACGACGCGCCCCATTCCGTCGTAACCAGTATCGACTGCCGCGCCTTGTGGGCTGGCGCTATACCCCGGAGCGGCATAGGAATGGATGGTCCGCCCAAAGCCATCCTCAAATGTGTCGCTAACAAGCGAAGGTGACGGCGATGCAGCGACCGTCTTTGTAATGTGCAGCGGCGTCGCATAGCCATGGTAGTTGTACCCCGTTGAGCCGCCATCCGGATATGTAACCAGCAGAGGATTTCCACCCGCGTCATACCATGTGGATGTGCTCTGCCCGTTGGGATCGGTGCTTTGCGCAACCGCCCCCGTATTGCAGTCCCGCAGCGCTGTGGAGGTTTCGGCCACCGAAGTCCCCAAAGCCTTGACTATCGTCTGCGAGTAGACGGCAACGGACGCGGAAGAACCGGTGGGAGTGTAGTTGGATGACCCGCCGCTGCAGTCGAAGCCGCTGACCGTGGACAGAACGCCCCTGGGATCCTGGGTCTGGTCGTTGTAACCCTGGGCATTGTAATGAAGATGTGTGACCAAGAACGCCCCAAGTGAGTTCATTTGCGACACCGCGGTCAGGTTCCCTAAACCGCCTTGATTCCAACTGGGATCGTCATAGGCGTATGTTGTTTGCGCAGCGACTGGCACCCCCACATAGCTCCCCGACGAACTTGGTGCACCGGCGTAGGTAGTTGCCTGATACGGGCGATCCATCAGATTCAGCGCGTAGTACGAGCCCGGCTGCTGCCACATATATGAAGTCGTCGAGGAACTCAGCAACTGGCCGGTCGTTCCTGTAATCGTGGTTCCCGTTCGTGCGCCCATGGGAGCGGAAACAGCTAGAGATGAGCTTTGCTGCTTGTACGACCATCCGGCCCAGCTATTGCTGTCAAGTGACCAACCGAACTTCTGGAAGGATGTAGTGTCGGACGTTTCGAAGGGTGTGCACAAATCGTTTGCCTGATAAGCGTACAATTCTGAACCATAGCTCACAAAGCCGGACGTATAATACTCGCCAGCCAAGGTGCAGCCAGGCGGAGTAGCAGGCGCGCCACTGCTATCGTAGGTGTAAGTTGTCGTCGCACTGTAGGAACTGCCGCCGCTGGAAACGGTTGTAGTCGTCGATGACGGCAGCGATTGCACACCTATGTAAGATCCAGCCCACGGCGAAGTACCCGAAGCCCACTGCAGTGGATAATCCAGGGGTATGTTGGTAGCTGGTTGCGGATTGGCAAAGCCGATCAGATTGAAATTGGTCGTGGTGGATTCGGTTTCCCCGCTTGCGCCTGTTGTACTCACAGTACTCGTACTCGGCCAGCAACCTACTGGAGAAGCCGAATTATAGATGTGCGTATAAGATGTAATTGTCCCGTCAGGGCCGCTGATCGTGCTATCCTGAGCCCGGTTGCAACCCCAGCGGCCAAGGTATTCCGCTGGGTTCCATGAATATTGCCAGATTGCGCTAGACTCTCCGGTACCGGGTGACGGAACCATGGTTCGAGAGTTTATATACCGGTTACCATCTACATGGTTTGGATTTGCCGGTAAGTAGCTGTACTGAATCCGGCCTCCGCTCGGCAGTACAATCTGCCAAATGTCGCCGTATGTTCCGGAATCTCCGCCGTTGTGGTCCGCAGATGGATTGTAGCTGAAACCCCAGAATGTGCCGTTAGGAAGAACGATGCTCTGGATCACGGTTATCGGGTCGCTGGGGACGGTAATATATTGCCAGTTTGCATCGCAATACAGTGTCCCCTCATAACCGGGAGTGTAGGTGTCTGGACAAGGGGAATATTGGTTCTCTGTACCGGAAATACTCCACATGTCGAATTTCGTATCGATCGAAATGTTTTTGTAACAGATCAGATAGGACACCGAACCGTTCGGACCGGGGACATTCCAGGTCGAAGAGGAATCAGCCGTGACAGGTATGCCCTCTGGATCAGTGATGACCGGACAGCCTGACGTGCTCGCTGTGGGGGCCGGAAGACCTGAAAATGTTCGCCCAACCGAATCGGTAATAATCGAGTTGTTTCCATTACTGAAATAAGAGTTGCCCGTATACCATGCGGGCGTAACCGTGATTTGGTTGCCGTTCGTGTCGCTGATCACTTCAGTCGTGGGCCCAATCGGCTGGTTCGAGCTTCCGGTTCCGCACGGATTCGTATTAGGGTTGGGGTTATAAAGTGAAGGGGTAAATGACGCAGGACCGTAAGGGTCGGGATTACAATACCGGATGCCCGCCGGGGTTATGACCGTGCCACCCGCCCTGTAACCTGTATCACCGAATCCTCCCGCATACGCATTGGTCAAATACGCGGCATGCCTGCTCGCTGGAGACGACATGGTTGTAGTCTCGTTGTAATAGAGATCGAAGGGATACAGGAAATCTGGCGTATAGAGGTACTCCGAACCATCGTAGGTGCGGAGCGTAGTGTCATTGCTTCCATCCACCAGAAGCGCGTGCTGGGCGCCATCGGGCTCTACAATGTTGTAGCCCATGACCGCTTGCCACGGATATGAATATCCGCTTTTGCAGTAGGTAGTACCATCACCAGCTGTGACGCACTGTTGCGCAACGGCTGCATCCGACGTCAGCGCGTACGACGACACCCATGGATCTTCGATTGGCACTACGGCTGGGCCCAAATTCGTGCTCCGCGTCCACATGTTGATGCAACCATATTCGTCGCAAGTGCTCTGCGGCGCCCAGCCGTTGTTATTCAGTACTAACTGATAACCCAGGGTAAGCTTGCCCTTCTGTGGCAGGGTAAACAACGGAATCTGCACAGAGAGATTTCCGGAATTCATGTCGATGTGGTCCACATCGCTTCCGCTATAGCTGCCGTAAGGATCGATTCCCACGTGTTGCGTCAGGTCTACCGTCGTCTGCCCTCGCAGGGGAACGGCTGCGAACAATCCAAAGAGAGCTGTCGTGATAAATCGAAAGCAAGGAGCGCGCATCTTATTTTGAGACCTCGAAATCGGACTTCTGAAACTGTTTGGGATCGGGAAACTCAATCGTTTGCAGGATGACGGTGCGCGTCAGGCGGCCGCGCTTGAGTTCGCATTTGTCAGGAACGAGCAGCCCATCCACTGCCCGGTAGTGCCTGAAATAGACGGTCTCGGTGAAAGGCGTTCCTGCACGCCGCATGTTCTGGCGCATAACAGCCACCGATACTGGCAGATGTGATGAACTGGAAAACGCCCAATCCTGGAACCCTGTGCCCCCTAGCGCGCCCGGAGATTGGCAGCTAATCCGCACATGCACAAGCGGAGCTTCGTCCGCTTGTTGCTCCTTGCTCACGGAACCTCCAGCGGCTGAACAGTTTTGATCCTCCAAGATCACCGACAAAAAGGCCCCCGGCACCTCCATCGGAGGAAGCCTCGTTCCCTCTCCCGCGCGCACGGAGGAGCCGTCTTCTAGTTGCAGATTTTGTCCTTGTCCAGGACTCTGAATCAGACTGCGCGCATGGCTTCCATCGCCCATCGTGTGCCGATGCCACACCTTCCCTCCCTTCCAAACGTCCTTCCACTCGATAGGAATCGCAGACTGCTCCTCTTTGCCGGGTACAGACATGGTCCCCGTCAGATGAACTGAGTGAACATGAGACCATGAAGCGCCGAGCGCGCCAAGCGCCGATTCGATCACGGAGATGGCCTGCGCGTCTCCCGACATATGCCCCGTACTCTTCTGCTGGGCCAGGACCTGCAGCGAAGCAGTTTGCAAAAGTAGCGCCCCTAAAACAGAGAATCCGGTACAGCGAAAAATTCGCCTCGCATAGCGCGCAAGAATGCCAATTCTCGAACTCGCCGTCGATTGTCCCATTTCTGCGATCCGTTGTGGACAAGATGCCATCCTCTGTAAAGCCATGCTGAAAGCTCCTTTTCACACTCGAACTACGCCCATGTTCATGGTGTCGCATCCCCCCTCGATCCTTTCGGCGTTCTCCGCGGCAAGGGTGAGAGCCTTCTCCTTACTGAAGCGTCACCACCACCTCAATGACGCCAGTCTCTTCATTGAGCGAACCCAATGCTTTCCCAATCACCGCCCCCAGCATGCGTCCGCGATCGGTGCCCTTCATGGCGTAGCCCAGTTTCGAAGAGGTCACTAACAGGTCGCCAGGGCGAATTGGGCCGTTCTCAGCAGTCACCTTCACCGGAACGATGCCCACCATGGCCATCGGAACCTCGTCCGGGCTCTTCAGCGTCGCTTGGCGTCGTCCTACTGTGCCTGGCTTGGTCGAATAGACCCCGGTCACCAACGTCGAGTACGGCTCTGCCGACTTAAGGAACTTTCCCGGCGCATCGGGATCGATCACCAGCACGTCGCCCGGTTCATACTTTGTCCGGTCGCCTGTCACGTCCACGGATTCGGCGTAGTCGCCGCCGCACACCACACCGGTCCATGCGGTGCTCTGCGTTGTTCCATCCTGAAAGGTGATAGCAGCTCCACTGCCACCGCTCAGCTTAATATTGCCGCTCACTTCGAGCTTCGCACCCGGTGCCGTTGTGCCGATGCCCATGTTGCCGTTGTTGGTCAGCACGATTGAATTGTAAGTGGATCCAAACGAGTAATTAGGATGACCAGAATCGCCATTCCAGTACCCGTTGGTAAGATAAAGATTTGGATCATTCGCTTTGCTCCCGAGTTCCGCAAGCGCGTTGCCAGCTTGATGGATCGATAAGAGCGCCGGAATTCCAGAGTTAGCTCGTATTAAGAAGGCTGCACCATCAGGTAGCCCCCATTGATAATCTGTAGTGCCGATCTGCAAGGTTCCGCTGACCTGCAAGGTGGCTTCTGGCGATGTCGTCCCGATCCCGACGCTACTGCCCGAAACCGAGATCGGCGAGTTGGTGACACTCGACGTTCCATTGAATACCGGCACCGTCCCGGAGGTTCCGCTGCCGGTCACGGTCTGCGCCGCGGCGCTCATGGCAAGAGCCACGAGACAAAATCCAAGTTGAAACAGCTTCCTATCCATGGTCCGAAATCCCTTCCGTTGCCTCGTCTCTTGAAAACTCGCCAAAACATTGTCGAACTGCATCGCCATGTATTCCTTCCCGGCAGCTTTGTCACGCAACCGTTCACTCCCGGCTGCTCCTCACCGTGCAATCCTGTAGCAGGGCACCAGCGTATCCGCACGGACAGGCTCACCAAGTTGAGGTTGATAGACAAGCGGAATCGCCAAAGTTGCCATGCGGTCACCGGGCGCAGCCCGCAAGTGTATCCCGCCAAACGCCACGTCGCAGGATTCATCCCGCCGAATGCGAAGAGCTGCCCCGCCGTCAGCAACGAGCGCTTCCCGCGGCAAAGCTGGCATGAGAGGCGAGTACTCATCCAGTATCCGCACCAATTGGCGTGAATGGTCGCGTTTCACCACGATTTCCGCCAGATAACTATCCTGATTGAATCCCCATGTTCCACGCAGCAGCATGCCCGCCGCCAGAAAGTGCACTTTGGCCTTCCGTGGCCGGTGGCGATCATGCGCATTCGCTGCTGCGCACACCATCAACACTGTGATCAGCAAACCAACACCCATTATATTCATCGAGAAACGTGACATTGGCATTCCAGAGACACACCTTCCGCGAAGAGGAACCTGCACATATTCTCTTTCTTGGTACGATATCGTTGTGGTGGAGTCCGATGATATTCCTGTTTTGAGAGATAGCCCAATTACATGGAATTTACCATTCGTCCAAGTAACGCCAAAGATGACATCAGAATTAGCAGCAGTCTCATCTCAGTAGTGTCCGGTTAAATCCATCTTCATCGTCTGCAACTCATACTTAAACCACGAGTTGCGCCGATTCTTGCCTGTCCACGATTTGAATTGCATCCCGAGCCTTTTACCCTGCCAGCAGTGAGG
>Ga0326727_10018677_pt1 | contig 14105 bp, 13 predicted proteins | sample MB2enrmetagenome_FD_207643 | JGI IMG/M metagenome (GOLD analysis project Ga0326727, IMG submission 207643) | Lab enriched peat soil microbial communities from McLean, Ithaca, NY, United States - MB29MY | ecosystem: Environmental > Terrestrial > Soil > Wetlands > Peat | place: USA: New York...
GTGGTGCTGCTGGCCATTCCGGTCACGCTGGCGCTCACCATGTCGGTTTTTTATTTCCTGGGCTACACCATCAATCGCGTAACGCTCTTTGCGTTGATCTTCAGTATTGGCATTCTGGTGGATGACGCCATTGTTGTAGTCGAAAACATGGTGCGCCATTTCCGGCTTCCGGAGAATCACGGCCGCTCGATGAGTGAAGTTGCGGTGGAAGCGGTTGCCGAAGTGGGCAACCCCACCATTCTGGCCACCTTTGCCGTGATCGCCGCGGTGCTGCCCATGGCCTTTGTTCGCGGCTTGATGGGACCGTATATGCGGCCCATTCCCGTGGGAGCCTCCGCGGCCATGCTCTTTTCGCTGCTGGTTGCCTTTGTGGTTTCGCCCTGGGCTGCCTTGCGGCTGGTTGGCAGGCATCTTGAAGGAGCAAAGATTCTTGAACCAGAGACTGAAAACTGGCGGACCCGGCTCTATCGCCGCATCATGACGCCGCTGATTCAATCCGCGCGTTATCGCGCCGTATTCTTCATCGGAGTAGCCGTGCTGCTTTTGATTTCAGTTGCGCTGGTGCCCCTGGGACTGGTGCGCGTCAAGATGCTGCCCTTTGACAACAAGAGCGAGCTGCAGGTAGTGATTAACATGCCGGACGGAACGCCGCTGGAGCAAACCGAGCGAGTGACTCAGGCGCTGGGCGAAGAGCTGGCGCGGCAACCGGAGGTGCTGAACTACCAGACTTATACCGGAACCTCAGGCCCCTATAACTTCAACGGTCTGGTGCGCCACTATTACATGCGCAGCCAGCCGAATCAGGCCGATATACAAGTGAACCTGCTTCCCGCAAAGCAACGTAGCGTGCAGAGCCATGCGATTGCCAAGCGGCTGCGCCCGTTGCTGGACACGATTGGCAACCAGTACGGGGCGCACATCCAAGTGAGCGAGGTTCCGCCAGGACCGCCCGTGGTGCAAACCCTGGTGGCCGAGGTTTACGGTCCCGACTTGGATGGTCAGACGCGCGTCGCCCAGCAGATCAAGTCAATCTTTCAGAACACTCCGGGAGTTGTGGACACCGATTGGTACGTCGAAGACGCGCAACCCAGGCTGGTGATGCGTGTGGATGAGGTCAAAGCTGCGGAGCGTGGCATCGCCGTCTCCGATGTAACGCATGCCCTGGCGCTTACTCTGTCTGGCACTGAGGTAGGCCTGATCCACAATCAGGCCACGCGTGAACCTGTGCCCGCCATGGTCGAGCTGGACCGCGCGGATCGCTCCTCCGAGCAGGGCCTGGAGAATATCCGCCTGCCCGGCGCCGACGGCAGCATGGTTTCCCTGCGGGAGTTGGTGATTGTCGAGCACAAGACCATCGATCGCAGCATCTATCACAAGAATCTGCGCCGCGTGGTTTATGTCACGGGAGACGTGGCGGGAGCAGAAGAGAGCCCGGTCTACGCCATCCTGAAGATGAACAAACAGCTCGACCATCTCACGCTTCCGGCCGGATACACGCTGGCCCGCTACAACGCGTCGATACCGGAATCCACTGATCATTATTCGATGAAGTGGGACGGCGAATGGCACATCACTATTGAAGTTTTTCGCGACATGGGCCTGGCATTCGTCGCTGTGCTCATCCTGATTTACGTGCTTGTGGTTGGCTGGTTTCGCTCCTTCATTGTGCCGCTGATCATCATGGCCCCAATTCCGCTTACTCTTGTCGGCATCATGCCGGCGCACGCGATATTGGGCGCGTTTTTCACGGCAACTTCCATGATCGGCTTCATTGCCGGAGCAGGGATCATCGTGCGCAACTCGATTATCCTGGTCGACTTCATCGAACTCAGGATTCGCCAGGGAATGCCGCTAGCCGAAGCAGTGATTGACGCCGGCGCAACGCGTTTCCGTCCCATGCTGTTGACAGCGGCCGCGGTGGTCGTGGGCGCCAGCGTGATTCTCACCGACCCCATCTTTCAGGGACTTGCGTTGTCGCTGATTGCAGGGGCCGTTGCCTCGACCTTCCTCTCCTGGCCGACGATTCCGGTTCTCTACTACATGGTTCACTCCGGACATGAATCCGAAAGTGGACCTCAACCCGAAACCAACCTCATCACCGAAGAAGGAGATTCCCTGTGACAGTTGAACGCGGTGTGCGCCTGATAGCAGGCGTGATCATTCTCGTATCGCTTGCACTGGCGTACTATTTTTCGCCCTATTGGCTGTGGCTGACGGCTTTTGTCGGACTCAACCTGTTGCAGTCGGCCTTCACAAACTGGTGCCCGGCTATGTCGATCCTGCGCGGCATGGGTTTGAAGGGCGGAGACAGCTGCTGTTCCAAGTGACCGATAAAAGCCGCTTTAACTGAACAAGTAGCAGGAGGCTATACTGGTCGTATTGCTAAGATCAGCAAACGATGCGACCAGAATTAGCCCACGCAATCGATCTACTGCGCCGCAATACTCCCGAAGCCACCGAGGAGGCGATCGGATTGCTGCAGAACACGGTCTATTCCTTCAGCATGAAGATTTGTGGCCATCCGGAAGATGCTGAAGACACCATGCAGGAGGTGCTCTACCGTTCCCTGGGCCATTTGGCGAAGATTCAGAATCCACAAGCGCTCGCGGTCTGGCTTTATACCGTAACCAGAAACCGCTGCTGGCGATTGCGCCGCAAACCGGCTCATGCTCCCAGCCACACACTCTCACTCGACGAATTAATGCCGGACGAGGCAGAGTTGGGGCGATTGTTGAAGGATGCAGGCCAGAGTCCTCAAGGCAACCTGCTTCATGCCGAGCAGCACCATCTTTTGCATCAGGCGGTCCTGCGCGTTCCTGCTCAATTCCGGATTGTTCTTGTTCTCCACGACATGGAGGAGATGACCACGGACCAAGTAGCGCAGATTCTTGATCTACGGCCTGGGACGGTCCGGGTTCGGTTGCACCGGGCGCGCCTGTCCGTACGCAAAGAGATGAACAGGATACTGGACGGTACACCCTATCAGCAGGACGGCGCCAAGCCAGCCAGGACAAAGCCCCAGGCTCCAGGATTGAAAGGCCAACAACGCCCCACCGAGTGCCGCGAGCTGTTTTTGAACCTCTCGGAGTATCTGGATGGCCGGGTTGAGCCCCGCACTTGCGACCAGATGCGCGCGCATATCGAGGCCTGCCCTGCCTGCGTGGCGTTCCTGAGCGATTTGCGAGGCGCCATTGACCGCTGCCGCTCGCTTGAACTTATCTGCGATCCCGTTGTTGCTTCGCGCCTACGTACCATCCTCACTCAAGAATATCTGCGCTTACTGGGTATCCCAAGCACAGAAAAACTCTCCGTTGTGCTGTAACGAATCCCCGCTGGCTTGTCTTTCTTTTAATGAAAGAGGAAACAGTGAAAATTACGCATCTTGATTCAGTTGTCGCAGCCTAAAATCCAGGTTGAGCCGGCTACCAAGGAAACGACAGCCCCGCACACATGAGTGTATGAGTAGAGCGGCTCACCTGAGGCGGCCACCATCAATTGCATCGAACGTCTGATCGAAGGAATCTAACGAACACCGTGTCCAAGAATATCTTCTTTATCGGATTGATCCTTGCCGCAAGCGGCCTCGTGTCGCCGCCCATTGCATTGGCCGGCGGTCTCATCTATGGTTTTTCATTCGTTCATCCATTCCATATTGAAGCAAAGAAGCTATCCAAGATCCTCCTCCAGGCCTCCGTAGTCGGCCTCGGATTCGGCATGGATTTGCAGCAGGTTATGCAAGCAGGACGTGCCGGCTTCATCTATACCGCAGCCGGTATCAGCTTCGCGTTACTGCTGGGCTGGGGGCTGGGAAGACTCCTGCAAGTGAAACAAAGAATCTCGTTTCTCATCTCGGCTGGTACAGCGATCTGCGGTGGCAGCGCCATTGCCGCGGTTGCCCCAATCACCAATGCGAGCCAGGAAGAGATTGCCGTCTCGCTAGGAACTGTTTTTGTGTTGAACTCGGTTGCCTTGCTTACATTCCCGGCAATCGGAACAGCGCTGCATATGACGCAGACTCAATTTGGCCTCTGGTCGGCGCTCGCCATTCATGACATAAGCTCCGTCGTAGGCGCGACGGCAAAGTACGGCGCGGTGGCTCTTGCGGTTGGCACTACCGTGAAGCTGGCCCGCGCTCTATGGATCGTACCGCTGTCAATCGGGACCGCAATTGCCAAGAAGAGCAAGGCGCGCGTTCAATGGCCATGGTTTATTCTCTTCTTCTGTCTCGCGGCTGTTGCCAACACTTATGTTCACATTTTCCAGTCGTCCTATCCGGTGCTGAAGCATTTGGGCGTCATCGGCCTAACCGTCACGCTCTATCTGATTGGAACTGGACTCTCCATGAAGACTCTCCGCGAAGTCGGGATTCGACCGTTCTTGCAAGGAGTACTTCTCTGGATATTCGTTGCAGTGGGGTCTCTTACGCTCATTCGCGGCGGTTGGATTCACCTGTAGGGACTTCCTGGGGGTCCGTCAAAGGGAGATGACCAAGCCTCATGAGCATTTAGGATTCTTGAGTGCGGTCTGATTGATCTATTCACACTCCACAAGGACAGCAAGGTTAAAAACAGCGCAGGTAATTGATTATAAAATAGTTAATTGGTGCCGGGAGGGGGGGTCGAACCCCCATGGCCGCGAGGGCCGGCGGATTTTGAGTCCGCTGCGTCTGCCAGTTCCGCCATCCCGGCGTGTCGTTCAGATTCTAAGTACTTGAGTTTAAAGTGGTGGCCAGAGACGGGATTGAACCGCCGACGCCGGCCTTTTCAGGGCCGCGCTCTACCACTGAGCTATCTGGCCTCAGGGCTAACTTCGCGTTGCAATTCCAGCGCGGATTCCGGCATCGCCGGAGCGGGTGGACGAATCCAGGGACAGTTGGCTGCAACAACTTGTGACAGTATACCAACTCGCCGGTTCCCGCGCCAGAGACCCCGCGGGCCCCCGGGCGCTGCCGCAATTGCTCAGGCCTGCCCTCGCCCACCATGACTGTTCTACACTGGTAGGCATTATGCGCCGATTCCTCTGCATTTTCGCCTGCTTTGTCTTCGTCAACACTGCTACCCTCCACGCTCAGGCGCCTGCTCAATCACAAACAGGGGAAGCCCGCGCCGCGCGCGCCTTCCAAGCCGCCGTGCACGAGGGTCCACCGGCGCTGCGAGCCTTTCTGGACCAGTTCCCCAAAGGCGCGGACCTGCACGTGCATCTCTCGGGTGCGGTCTATGCCGAAACCCTCATCCGCGATGCCGGCGAGGACGGGCTGTGCGTGGACCCGGCGGCCCTCAGCTTTGCCAAGCCTCCCTGCACGCCTCCGCTGGTGGAGGCCGCGCAGCTTCCGGCCAATCAGAAGCTCTACGACCGATTGATCGACGCCTTCTCCATTCGCAGTTTTGTGCCCACTTCCGGCTTCAACGCCCACGACCAGTTCTTTGCCACTTTCGACCGCTTTGGAGGGCTAAATAAAAAACACGTAGGCGAGTGGGTGGACGAGGTGGCCAGCCGCGCCGCCGCGCAAAACCAGCAATACGTGGAGCTGATGGAGACGCCCGCCTTCAGCCATGCCGCGCAGATCGCCCACGAGATCGGCTGGAAGATCGCGGGACCGGAACCGACGCGAGAGGATTTCGCCCAACTTCGTCAGAAGTTGCTTGACCATGGCCTGCGCGATGAAGTGGCGACTGACCGCGTAGATGTGCTTAAGGCTGAATTAGCGCAGCGCATGATCGAGCACTGCGACACGCCGCAGGCAGCGCCAGCCTGCAAGGTAGAGGTGCGGTACATCTACCAGGTGCTGCGCGGCTACGCTCCCGAGCAGGTCTATGCGCAGACGCTGCTGGGCTTTGAGACCGTCCAGGCGAGCATGGAGGCCCACGAGCCCGGATTCATGGGCATCAACTTTGTCATGCCCGAGGACGGCTTCCTCTCCATGCGCGACTACACCCTGCAGATGAAGATGCTGGACTACTTGCACTCTGTCTATCCAAAGGTACACATCAGCCTGCACGCTGGCGAGCTGATGCAGGGCCTGGTGCCGCCCGAGGGGTTGCGCTTTCACATTCGCCAGGCTGTCGAGCTGGGCCACGCCGAGCGCATCGGCCATGGCGTGGACGTGATGTTCGAGGAGGACGCCCGCGGCTTGTTGAAGGAGATGGCCAAAAAGCACGTGATGGTGGAGATCAATCTCAGCTCCAACGAGGCCATTCTGGGAGTCAAAGGCGCGGAGCATCCCTTCCCGCTCTACCGCGCGGCACACGTGCCAGTGGCGCTCTCCACTGACGATGAGGGGGTCGGCCGCATCGATATTACCGGCGAATACGTGCGCGCCTCCCTGGACTACCACTTGAGCTACCAGGACCTGAAGCAGTTGGCCCGCACCGGAATGGAGCATAACTTTTTACCTGGAGAAAGCCTGTGGGCCGCGCCGGATGTGTTTACAAATCCAGTTACCGCCTGCAAGGGGCAGACGCTCGGCTCCGACAAACCCAGCGCTGGGTGTAAGGCATTTCTCGACGGCAGCGAAAAGGCCGCAGCGCAATGGGAGCTGGAGCGGAGGTTCCGGGCATTTGAAGCCAAGTTTTGAGGAGATTGCTGGACCATGGACAACGAGCGCATTCGCGAGATCTGCTTGGCGCTGCCGTATACGGCGGAGACGCTGAACTGGGGGCAGGTTCTGGTCTATTGGGTGGGTGACCGGGAGATTGGCGGCAAGAGCTTTGCCATGACCAACGTCGATAACGCGGGAGATGTCGTTCTTTCCTTCCGTTGTGGGGCGGAGAGATTTCACGAGCTTTTGGAGATTGATGGAATCCGCCGCGCGCCCTACTCGGTCAACACACTCTGGGTCGCGTTGGAGCGGTGGGACGCGCTCAAGCCGCGCGAGATTGCGGAGGAGCTGGCCCGCGCCCATGCGCTGATCTACGAAAAGCTGCCCAAACGGGTCAAGGCCGTGCTGGCGCTGCCGGAGAAGGAGCGCGCTAAACTGATTCGGGAACGCAAGAAGCTGCTAGCCGCGCGAAGCAAGGCTAAAGGGTGAAAAGGGCTGAATTTCCAGGTCCCAAAATCGGGATCTGGGCACACGCTCGATCCGTATGCAGATGGAACGGCGTGCGGAGCATTTTCGTAAACTTGAATGGAGCAAACGGGGTAGATTATCGCGCAAAGAGGCGCTCAACCATGATCAAGTTTCTGCTGTGGTGCATTCTGCTGGTGCTGTGCTGGCCGCTGGCGTTGGTGGCGCTGGTGCTCTACCCGCTGGTGTGGCTTCTGCTGCTGCCGTTTCGCGTGGTTGGCATCGCGGTGGGCGGCGTGCTGGAGTTGATACGAGCGATGATCCTGCTTCCCGCACGGGTTATCCGGGGCTATTAATGCTTTCAGAGCGCATCCGCTGGGGCGAGATTCACGACAAAAGTCATTAAAAAACTTATAGATAGGTCCATTACGCCGATAGATTTGATAGGTGCAACTCATGCTTCGACCCCTCGCGCTCTCACTTGCCGCCGGTGCGGCTCTGCTGACCACATCGCTCAATGGCGCGGCGGAGAGCTTTCCGGTGGTCCATAACGAGCCCATCACCGTCCGCATTCTCGGCGGGAAGGACGGCCTGCCGCTCACCCACGTGCATCTGATTCTGCTTGGCGGCTATGACCAAAGAGACTTGCACGACCAACTCTTTCGCGTTGAAGTACTTACGGACGCTCATGGCCAGGCGCGTCTTTCCAGGCAGTTGGCAAATCTGCCCTGGCTGCAGGTCTGGGTCGCGACGAAGCTGCTTTGCCAGGCGAAGGCGCGCGGGGAGAGCTTCAGCGTGGATCTGATTCGGCGCGACGGTCTGAGCGCGCCCAATCGCTGCGGGACGGCTGTGGTCGAGGACGCAGCCGGCATCTTCACGGTTTTTGTGAAAAGCAAGGCGAAAAACGCGGTGGCGAAAACGTTCGTGGCAAGGGCAGAGGCGCTAACTCCGGCTCCAGTGTCGGTTGCAACTGCACTGTCCGTGGCGAAGGTTCCGACGCGGAAGCCAGCTGAGGCGGAGGCCCGTCCGCCCACCGCCCAGATTCCCGCCGTTGCGTCTGCTCAGGCGATGCCGGCGGCGCCAGCTCAGGCGGAAAAGGTGATTAAGCCCACAGAACCAGCGCGGCCTGTAGCCGTTGCTCCATTGTCAGTTCCCACGCCTGCTATGGCGGTTGCTACCGCTCTTCCTCCGGCGGCCATTGCGGCGAAAGATCCGCCAAGCAGCCCGGCTAAAGCAAAGGCGCGCCCCGTCAGGCGGGCTTCCAGAAGGCCAGTCTCTCACCGAGCAAGGCCGGTTCTGGCTTCGTGCCAAGTGCGGCATCCGGCGGGTTCTGAAAGACGAGCAGGCAAACCGGCAACGGCAATCGACGCAACCAACAAAACCAAGCCGTCAGCTGGGATCAGTTTGGCAGCCGCTACTCCCGGCAAGCCCGAAGCTCCGCCAAAGCAGGAGTAGGTTCCTTGCATTCTCCCGGCTGGCTGCGATAGCGTGAGCCGAAAGGGCATTGTATTCGCCTAAGGAATCCGTCAAACCTGTTGGAGGAGTAATAGATGCGCAGAGCTTTGCCGCTGGCGCTGTTCGTGATGTTGATGGCCGTGCCGCTCATCGTGTGGACGCAATCCTCAGAAGATGCCGGCCAGAAGAACGCGAAACGGGCCCGCGCGGCGCTTGACGCCATGGTGCAGGCTTTGGGCGGCGAGGCCTGGCTCAACATGAAGAACCAAATGCGCGAGGGGCGCGTGGCGGCCTTCTTTCATGGCAAGCCCTCGGGCGGCACCACCGAATATTGGGAGTACCACGCCTGGCCCGATCACGACCGCATCGAATTCACCAAACACCGCGATGTGGTGCAGTTTTACCTGGGGCGCGCAGGCACCGAAGTCACCTTCAAAGGCAAAGCGGCGCTGCCCCAGGAACAGGTGGACGACTTTCTGCGCCGCCGGGATCACTCCATTGAGACCGTTATCAAAGTATGGCTTAAAGATCCAAATACGATTTTGATTTACGAGGGGCAGCACCTGGCCGAGCGGCATCTGGCAGACCAGGTGACGCTGATTTCCGCTGAAAATGAAGCAGTTACGATTCTTATGGACGTCGAGACCCACCTGCCGCTGCGGAGAACCTTCCAGTGGCGCGACCCGGTCTACAAGGACAAGAACACAGACGCGGAGGAGTACGACGATTACCACACCATGGACGGATTCCCCACGCCGTTCACCATCACGCGCTTCAAAAACGACGATATGACGCGGCAGTACTTTCTGGTCCATGTGAAGTACAACCAGGAGCTGCCGGCGGATTTCTGGAGCGTGGAGGCGGCCGAGAAGCGCATCAAGAAGTAACCCCTAACAGGCACAGAGTGTCGTTCGAAGCGCATCTTTTTGAGGGCTTTGAGCGCGGGGACGTGCGCATATAGGCACATTAAAATCGGTGATTTACTGGTATAAAGAGGCGGTTTTTGGGGGGTAAAAAGGTGAAATAACCTAGTCTAGACCTAGTCAAGTCAGGGAATAGGGAATAGGGAACAGGGGTTACAGTCAGCGAAAATGTTCAACGTGAAACATATTCATTCTGTTGAGTATAACTCTATGTTTACCATATAAATAACAGCAATGTTTTGAAAATAAATCAGAGAACACGGACCACCACGCCAGGGCGCAGGTTCTATCTAGGCGCCCAGGCGCTCGCTTGGCGCAGGGGGTGCTTGGCGCTCCCGGCGGGCGGCCGAGTCTTTGCTGGCTCATTGTCCAACAGATTGAATCAAGGGTACAGGGGGGTAGGGCCTTTTTGCCTCACAGTTTCACAGTCTCACGGGAAATAGGGGGGTACCCTTCCAGTGGACAGTAAACAGGGGTCATTGGTCAGAAACTGCCCGCATATGAGGACTCTGTTCATGCTTGGATTGTGCGCCAACGGAGGATAATTATCTGCAGTGAAAATAGGAGTTGCTTCAACGTGGAATCAACAACTTAGACGAGGTTCCTATTTTCATCTTTTCTGGGTGCGGCACGCCCCATGTAGGACTGCAAGCCACCTCGGCGACTTGCCGTCCAGACGGACGCCTTCGGCAACCTGCGGTGGGAATGGCTGAGGAGATCGTGGTTTCCCACTTTTGAATCAAAAGCGATCACCCGATCTCAAACGTTGAAGACAGACTCGACCAATTCTCGCGCGCTCACAATTCGAGTTGTCTTCCAGGCATCGGGAAAATGCCTCCGGTTTCCTGTCACTAGATAGTCCGCGCCCGAGGATTCGGCGCATTCCAGAAAGCGATTGTCGCGTTCGTCGGACGAGATGGAGAGAGTCGATGTGGGCACGATCAGGGTGCTGTTCTTCCGGATCTGATTGATGGATTCTGCAACTTTTTCATGCGGAAAGCGAAACTTGGGGCGGCTCAGGACAGTTTCGTATTCGAGGAGGATGGGTTCTGAAACAAAAGGCCAGAGAGATTGCTGGAGAGCAAGACTGTATACGAACTGCTCCAACCCAAGCGGATTGATGTTCGCTGAAACCAGGATATTGGTATCAAGAACGACAGACGGATTCGGCATCTAACGCTCTCTGCTCTGCCCGGCAGGCGGCAATCTCGGCGTCGATCTCTTCCATGGTCATCTTGTCGGTGCCGTTGGCTATCGAAATGGCGTGCATTTCAGCCAGGAGCGGATTCGGCGGAGCGATGGTGTCAAGATAGTCTTCCAAACCCATGAGGATCGCCTTGGGTCCGCCTCGCAAACCGATCACAAAGCGCTCGGGATTCTTGCCCGAGGCTCGGCGGATGATCTTCCCGAGGTTGGAGCGAGCCTCTGCCGCAGTGATGGAGCGCGGGATTTGTGTACTGCTGCTCATACGAATCCATTCCTTCCGGGCGCGTTTCGGATTGCCGGAGGTAGTTCTAGGATAGGACGAAGGCGGTTGCGGGTCAATTCGGGGCGCGTGTCTGGTTATTGTGGTTGGTTAATCTCTGTCCTTTGGCGTAATCTTAGAGCAGGAGCCGAGGCGATGGAAGTATTGCTCACATCCGATCAAAAGGCCTTCGCTAGCCGCGCCGTGGAAGCAGGACGACTGCGTAGCGAGGAAGACGCCGTGCAGGAGGCCCTCGCTTTGTGGGAAGATCGCGAGCGCCGGCGCATGGAGTTTCAGGCAACCATCGATGAGGCACGTGCTTCCCTAGCTCGCGGCGAAGGCCGCGAGATTACGCCGGAATCCATGCGGGAGCTTTCCGCCGAAGTCAAAGAGCGCGGGCGAGCCCGCTTGATTGTCGAATTGGCCCACGCGAAGTAATGGCCCACCGTGTAGCACCACGGGCTGAAGCCGACCTGGAAGACATCTGGCTCTATGTCGCCAAGGAAAGCGGCAGTATGGGCGTCGCCACCCAACTTATTGACTCCATCACAGACCGGTTTCTTTTTCTGGCCAGCTTCCCTTCTGCCGGTCGCGCCCGCGATCGGGATTTCGGTGCAGGGTGTCGCAGCTTCCCCGTGGGGGAGTACATCATCATCTATTGCGTCGAGGGCCAGGATGTATTCATTCTCCGGGTGGTACACGGCAGACGTGATCTTGAAACATTATTCGAGTAGTGAACGGTTCCCACGGAAACAATGGCGCGAAAAGTTGATGGCATCCCAGGTTTCAAAGACGAGACTGGGGACCTCGGCTTGTGAGATCATGGCCTCCCACACTTGAATCAAAATACGATTCAGGGATGGAGCATTGGCGGTTGACTGAAAAGGAAAAAAGGAGGTGTTATGTCGCTCGGCCCCATTCTCATCTTTGACAAGTCCACTCTACAGGGTCTGAATGTTGACGAGGCGGTATGGCTGGACAACTTCTTCATGACAAATATCACACCCCTGTTCTTCATCGAAACCCTTGCCGATCTGGAGAAAGAGGTGAGAGCAGGAAAGACACCCGAACAGGTCATCGGCGAAATCGCTTACAAAACTCCCGATATGTCTCCCCGTTCGAATGTGCATCACATGGCACTCGTATGGGGTGAGCTTCTTGGCAAAGGAAAGATTGAAATGCGTGGGTTCCCAATATTGGGACGCGGCCAGCTGGTTATGCTGGAAGGCTGTTCCGGCATTGTCTACAAAGAGAGTCCAGAGGCAGAAGCGTTTAATCGCTGGCGCAACGGCGAGTTTCTTGAAGTTGAGAGAGGTTACGCGAAGCGGTGGCGGCGAGAGTTGGAATCAGTCGATTTGAAGGCACAAAAAGAGAGCTTTCAAGGAATCTGGGAAAAGGCTGGTAAGCCCCGAACATTTGAAGAAATTAAGGCGTTGGTGGACAACATCATTGACGGCCCGGAGCAATACGTGGTTCTTCGCCTAGGTTTGACTTTGATGATGTTCAATGAGGAATGGGTAGAACAAATCGTTGCGCGTTGGTAAAGTCTCGGCCAACCCAAAATCAGGGACCATGCGCCATATTTCACCCATGTATTAACGGTGGATCTATTCTTTTACCTGTCAATTGCTGCTGGACTCATCGGCAGTGACCGTAAGAGTAACCGTGCGGATATTGCATATCTCTACTACCTGCCATTCTGCATGGTCTTTACATCGAAGGATAATTTGCATGTTCGCGCTATCCCGCATTTTCTGCGGGAAGATCAGAGCTTCGTCAACGGAATCGACTTGAAGAATGATTTACGTAGGCTCGATGAATATTACTCGGCCTTTCCTAAAGAAACCAAGGAACAGGGGCTCTACGGTTTTGCTACTTATCCCCCTGACGATGATTCGTACATCGTCACCAGATTATGGAAGAAGCACATGAAACCACCTAGCCGCGAGGAACAGGCTGAGCCACATATGTTCGAGGGTAAGACCCTCCAAGTACCTCCCGCAGGTAGTGATCCGGAGGAAATCGTTAAAGTTTTGAATGATTTTCAAGCTCGCGCTATCCCCGTAGGCCCAGAGGCAGACATCGCGTTTGAGAATGCAGCCGTCGTGACATTTCAGAGCTTCATCAGACAAAAGAAGGGGAAGTGGAAGAGAATACCAGATGCAGCGGTAAGGGAAGTAATGGGGTTATCAGAGCCATAGAGAGATTACTGCTGAGGTCACACAAAGTGTTGCATTTCGGCACGACTAAACAGGCTACTGAAAAAGTCCCATTTTCAAGCAACCAGCAGTGAAAATATACCTCAGGGGCTAAAGCCCGGAGATATTTTTGCTGCGTTGCGGCAGTCAGGGTTAAAACCCTGACCTACCAGTCGTGCCCTAGTACAAAGCACGAAAAACAAAAGCAGGTTCTTCGACTGCGTAGGTCGCAAAGAACGCGACCTACTCCGCTCAGGATGACAATTCATGGTGAAGGTTCGTGTATCCCAGGTCCCCAAAGGCGAGGGACCTGGGGCACCCATATAATTTGGGGAATTCGTTATTCGCTGGCGGTGGAGGCGGTTTCGCGCAGCCAGTCGGCGGCTTTGAGGAGTTCGCGGGGACGGGGGCCGTCGGCGGGGCCGACCAGGCCGTCGTTTTCCATCATGTCGATGAGGTGGGCTGCGCGACCGTAACCGATTCTCAGGCGGCGCTGCAACAGCGAGGTTGAAGCCTTGCGGGATTCGAAGACCACGCGGACGGCGTCGTCGTAGAGAGGGTCGTCCTCGTTGTTGTCGGAGCCGTCTGTGCCGGTGTGCTCGTCTTTGGGGGCTTCGAGGAAGCTCTCGACGTATTCAGCGTCGGCCTGCGCCTTCCAGAAATCGACGACGGCGGATACTTCTTTTTCAGTGACCAGGGGCGCATGCAGGCGCATGAGACGACTGGTGCGAGGCGCGAGGAAGAGCATGTCACCGCGGCCCAGCAGAGCCTCGGCTCCGTTGGCGTCGAGGATGGTCCTCGAATCGACCTTGGTGGCCAGGCGGAAGCTGATGCGGGTGGGGATGTTGGCCTTGATGAGGCCGGTGATGATGTCCACACTGGGGCGCTGCGTGGCCAGGATGAGATGAATGCCGGCGGCGCGCGACATTTGCGCGAGGCGCTTGACGGAGTCTTCGACGTTGGCGCGGTCGAGCATCATGAGGTCGGCGAGCTCGTCGATGATGATGACGATGTAGGGGAGCGGCTGCTCATCATCGGCCTCGGCGAAGAGCGAAGGTGTG
>Ga0326727_10018678_pt1 | contig 14105 bp, 12 predicted proteins | sample MB2enrmetagenome_FD_207643 | JGI IMG/M metagenome (GOLD analysis project Ga0326727, IMG submission 207643) | Lab enriched peat soil microbial communities from McLean, Ithaca, NY, United States - MB29MY | ecosystem: Environmental > Terrestrial > Soil > Wetlands > Peat | place: USA: New York...
CCGCCAAAGCTGCCTGACCGGTGCTTCCCGAAGTGTCCACTTAAAATATGTCGACACTTCGGGAAATCAGTCCTTATCCCAAATACTCGACCCCGCAAATGGTCACCGGGGCAGACCGAGCGCTTACGAGAACGCCGCCCAGGCCGCTGAAAAACACGGCATCCAGCTGGAGGTGGTCAAGCACGCGCAAGCCAAGCGCGGTTTTGTGCTGCTGCCGCGCCGCCGGGTGGTCGAGCGGGACTTCGCTTGGGCGGCGCGCCTCCGCCGCTTGCCCAGAGATTACGAACGACTTGCTTCCACGTTGGCTGCGCTACACTACCTGGCCTTCGCCATCCTCATGCTGGCTAACCTCGTCAGGACATTCGCATGAAGTTAATAACAGGCGCTAGCGCGTCATTTCTGCTTCGCGGAAGCCGCGCTCTTCGGCTCGTAAGCCATCATCGTGCCCATGAAGCCCTCGGACCGGTGTTGCGTTGCGGGATAAGCTGGAGCTGATACACTGTGCTAGACTTTGCTTGAGGAAGTTCAGCAATCGTCATGAGGATTAGCCCGGAAGAGTAGTCAACTCCGCTGAAGGTCGTGGTCTTAGTAACACTTTTCCCCTTGGGGCCGTAAGTACATTCCATTGTATTGTCTGAGAGTTTGAGGTATTTCACCGTTGTGAACAATCCATCGCTACCCACTTCCATCTTGTAAGCGAGTCTCCGGACATGTATTCCGCAAAGTCCAATCTGGTCCCCAGCAAAAAAGACAGAATTGATCTTTTGCCCGTCGGGGGTGGTTGCCTGAATATACTTTGTTTCTGTCGAGAATTGAGCGAGAGACGATGGCACCCAGCCGACTAGCGCCAAGAAGAAGACGAAAACAATCCGCGTCGATTTCATGTTGATGGCTCCTCCAGGTTCAGTTCGTTCATAGCAGACCGAAAGTTATTGTGCCGTAGCGCAAATTACTGTTTACAACGGCGACTCTCATTCATGCATTTGAGATTTCTCGTCTGCTCACAGATCATGCCTGCCAAGCACATGGTGGGGACTAACGCCTAATCCCTAGCTTCGGCAGATCGAAGGATAGCTCTTACATTCTCGGAATCTGCCGCTTCTAGTATCGTCATGCCTCGGTTGTTCTTTGCATTCAGGTCCGCCCCTGCGGCTATCAGTGCCTTGACACAGTCTGAATTGCCTGATTGGGCCGCGTACATAAGGGCCGTAGTGCCGGAAACGTCCTTCGAGTTCACAACGGCACCTGCGCCAGCAGCGATGAGTTCCTTGACGCATTCCAAGCAGCCTTTTTGGGCTGCCGCCTGAGCGGTGGCCAGCCGGTGTTGTCCTTTGCGTTGACGTGCGCTCCGGCTGCGATCAGTACCTTGATACGGTCAGCGTTTTCCGCGAGCGCCGCCCCAAGTAGTGCCGTTCCGCCGTTGTTGTCTTTTGCATTCACGTCTGCGCCTACGGCGATGAGAGTATCGGTCAGGCCCAAATCCTTCGCATACATGAGCGCCGTTAGACCGAGGTGATTCTTCGCATTCACGTCCGCGTCTGCGGCTTTAAGAATTCTGATGATACTTGCGTCCTGCGTTTTCATGATCGCTGTCCAGCCCTGATTGTCCTTTGCATTCACGTCCACTTTGGCGGCAATCAGAGCCTTGACAATATCTGCGTTTCCTTTCTTTGCGGCAGTCATCAGCGCCGTGTTGCCGCCGCGCCTTTCCATCGCGTTTACGTCAGCATGAGCCTCAATTAGAGCCTGGGCACATTTCGAGTGATCTTGGAAAATAGCCAACATGAGCAAGGTCAGGCCACTGTCGTTCTTTGCATTCACGTCTGCGCTTTCTGCGATCAAAGCCTTGACGCGGTTGGCGTCTCCGGCGATCACAGCGTCAAGGAGAGCCTTATTGCCACCATTGTTCTGGGCTTTCGTGCCAGATTGGGCACGGGATTGAGTCGGAAGGCCGAAGGTAAAGACTATGGCCGCTGATAGAACGGCGATCCACATGGCCGCGTTCGGAATGAGCAGGCCTGACTTCGATTTCATGGCACCAATCATACTGCTTCATCCTGTTCGAGGCAGCATTGTTGCTGATATTTCATTCTCATTTATCTCAACGATCTGCCCGCCAAACAGGGCCGGTTCCGGTGATTTCACGGCCCGTCGAGGGGCAGTCTGCGGCACTCTGAAGGTTTGCTGACAGGCCACTGACAGATAAACGAGATTCGAAGTGCCGCCGATTTCGCCTTGCCAAGTAAGTCATTGATTTTCTATAGATTATTTGGTGGGCGGTCAGGGACTCGAACCCCGGACATCCTGCTTGTAAGGCAGGCGCTCTAACCAACTGAGCTAACCGCCCACGCGCGGCGGCAAGGCGATTGCGTCCTTCTTAAATCATACCAGCGCAGTGACGCCCGGCGAGATTTCACTTCATTGCACAGGGGGAGCGGCCTGAATTGATACACTCACCCGGTGAGCCGTCTTATCGTCAATGCCGATGACTTCGGGCTGACTGCCGGGGTCAACCGCGCGATCCTGGAGCTGTACCAGGCCGGAGTGGTGACCAGCACCACCCTGATGGCGCGGGCCGGGGCGACCCAAGATGCCATCGGGCTGGCGCTCTCTACGCCTTCTCTGGGAGTGGGCTGCCACGTGGTTCTGGTGGATGGGTATCCCGTACTACCGCGGCGAGAGATTTCGACACTGATCGATGAAAGGACAGGACGCTTTGAGCCGACGCCGGGAGCGTTCTTAAAGCGGCTGCTTGCAAGGCGCATCCGGTTCTCCGAGATTGAGGCTGAAGCTGGCGCTCAGATTGAGTTGCTTCAGAGCAAGGGCCTGGCGTTGACGCACATCGATACGCACAAGCATACGCATATCTTTCCCGCCGTGCTCCGGCCGGTGCTGCACGCGGCGCGGTCTGGCGGGGTTCGCGCCGTGCGTAATCCCTTTGAGCCGACGTGGAGCCTGCACGCTACGCCCGGAGCTCTCTGGCTACGGCGGGCGCAGGTGAGTCTGCTGCGGCGGTTTGAGCCTGTTTTCAGGCGGGCCGTGGCCGAGGAGGGCTTTACCACCACCGGCGGCGCCCTCGGAGTGCTGGCCACTGGAACCCTTGATTCCACGGCGGTTAGTTCCATTCTGGGCGGTATTCCGCCGGGAACCTGGGAGCTGGTGACGCATCCCGGCTACAATGATTCCGATCTGGCTCGGGCACACACCCAGCTTCTAGCATCGCGGCAGACGGAACGAAGCGCTCTCGAATCGTGGCAGCCGATTCCCGGCATTGAACTCATCTCGTTCGCGGACCTTTGCGCCGCGGAAGGCATCCAAAGACAAAGCTGAACAAACAACAGATCAGGAAGGGTTTATGCGCATCGGCATCACCTGCTATCCCACCTACGGCGGCTCGGGCGTGGTGGCCACGGAACTGGGCATCGAACTGGCGGCGCTGGGTCACGAGGTGCATTTCATCTCCTACTCACAACCGTTCAGGCTGAGCGGGCGCGACGAAGGCATTTCCTATCATGAAGTTCCGGTGTCGAGCTACCCCCTGTTCGAGTTCCCGCCCTACGACCTGGCGCTGGCGTCGCGCATGGCCGAAGTTGCTGAATTCAATGAGCTTGACCTGCTTCATGTGCACTATGCGATACCTCACTCGGTGAGCGCGCTGCTGGCGCGGCAGATGCTCGCTGTGCGAAGGCGGCGGCTGCCCTTCGTGACCACGCTGCACGGCACCGACATCACGCTGGTCGGCCTGGACCGCTGCTACCTGCCGATCACGAAGTACGCCATCCAGGAGAGCGATGGGGTTACCAGTATCTCCCACTATCTGAAGGAGAAAACGGTTGAGCACTTTGGCGTGGCGCGGCCCATTGAGGTGATCGGGAACTTTGTCAACTGCGATCTTTACAGGCCCTGCAAGGATGAGGCCAGGAGGGTAGAGGCGCGCAAGCGGCTGGCTGCGCCGGAGGACGCGATCCTGATGCATCTCTCCAACTTCAGGCCGGTCAAGCGGGTGGTGGACGTGGTGAGGATCTTTGCGCAGGTGGTGCGGGAGACGCCGGCGCAACTGGTTATGGTGGGAGACGGGCCGGACCGGTCGGCGGCGGAGTGGCTGGCGCACGACCTGGGAATTCATGCCAAGGTTCACTTCGTGGGCAAGCTGGAGCGCGTGAACGAGGTATTGCCTCTGGCCGATATCTTGCTGATGCCAAGCGAGTTGGAGTCGTTCGGACTGGCGGCGCTGGAGGCCATGGCGTGCAAGGTTCCGTCGATTGCGACCCGGGTGGGCGGTGTGCCGGAGCTGATCGACGATGGGGTGACGGGGCTGCTGTACGAGGTGGGCGATATCGACGGTATGTCGCTGGGAGCATTGAGCCTGCTCAAGGACCGGGAGCGGCTGGATGCGATGCGGGAGGCGGGACGGAAGACGGCGCAGAAGCGCTTCTGCTCGACGCTGGTGGTGCCGCATTATGTGAACTATTACAAGCAAGTGCTTGCTTGAATCATGGGTCAGAGATCAGGGGATGGGAACTAGGGACTGTATGCTCTGCGGGGTCGGGAGCGAAGGTGGGGGTGTAGCCCAGGCGGCGCCAGAACTGATCGAGGAGGGCGGCCGTCTCCGGAGTGGTGCGGGCGGTGGTGCGGAGGAGAATTGCTGTGCTGACGCCGGCGGCCAGGCTGGAGGCTTCGGCGGCAATGGCAACGCACTTGTCCGGACGGCAGGTGCAGTTGGCCAGGTCGGCGATGGACAGCCGAGTTGTGGGCGTGGCCAGGACGGTGCGCGGCGGAGCCATACGGTCGAGCAACCAGAGGATTTCCAGCTTGGATTCAAGCTCGTCGGGGACGCAGTCGATGGCCAGATCGGCTTGGCGGACGGCGTCCTCGATGGTGGAGACGAAGGCGACGTCCGGAGTCGCTCCCGCAGCCGGGCTAAGAGCGTCGGGACCGAGCTGCCGGCGGAGGGCTTCGCGGGCGTGATGGAGGTTGACGGGCATCACGTCTTCCAGCAGGACGCGGAAGCCGGCGCGGGCCGCGCTCAGGGCCAGCCAGCGGCCCAGGGGGCCGGCTCCGATGATGGCGACCGTGAACAAAGCTCGGGCTTACTTGGCAGACAGGGCTTCGGCGACATCCTCGGCGCTGGGCTTGGCGTTGAGCAGGTGCTCGGCGACGCGGACTCGCTCCTCGCGGGAGAGCACGGGGACGGTGGCAAGTATGCGGCGCAGGGTTACGGCTACGTCGTCAATGTAGTTCATCAGGCGAATGGCTTCTCCGGAGAGCGGCATGGTTTCCCTCGGGTTTCAACTTCTGTTCTCATTGTAGGCGGTGAGGTTGGCGAGCGGGAAGGCGGAGCAGCACGGCCGATGCCGCGCCACTCTCAATCCATCTGACGCCGATATTTGCGGTTTCCCAGGCCTTTCCGCCGCGGCGGACGGGGATTTCTAGGCGAAAAACGGCAGGCATCGATTACTAGTCAGTCAATAGGTAGAATCCTTAACCTATTCATCCGGATGGATTTACGGGCAAGGTGGGGATGAAAAAGAGGCTCCAATCGGGGGAGGGGAGTGGGGGTGCGGCGGTGATACGGACCACCGGACAGGTTCCTGACGGATTGGGCCGGGGCTGCGCATGTTCTTCCTCTATCTGCCAGTGTGCGCCGGCGGAGGGTTATTTTCGGCAAGGACTGGCCGTCCAGGCGGACACCTCCGGTTGGCCAGCAAAAGCACGGAAGCCCATTCCGCTAGGCGTTACGCGCACGACTCTCTCCGAACCGGTTAACGGGACGCGCGGCATCTCGCCGGAGATGGCCATACGGCTTTCCCAGGTCTTTGGCGGCAGCGCGGAAAGCAGCAATTATCGTGCAACGCGTGCTAGTCTAAACTGTGTGAGATGCGGGCCGCATGCCAGTGTCCTGTTTTCTGTCGGCGCGGCGTCTGCATGCATCTGGACCTCGTTTTGTGATAGGGAGTTCCTGTGCTTGATCGCAGCAATAACTTTTGGCGTTTCTGTTGTGCCATCTGCGATAAGGACGACGTCGGAGAGGACAAGTTTAGAAGGTTCTTGGAAGCACTGCGCCCGATGGACTCATTCGGGAACGCAAGCAGTCCTTCACTCGAACGGTTCAGCATCCTGTTCAGTCCGGAAGAGCTGAATGTATACCCATCCATTCGCGTAGCAAACATCGTCGATCTCGCTAAATGTTCAGGCTACGAAACCACCGCGGCCGAGGTCAACGAATCGCTTCGCATGATGAAATACCAAGGTATCGCTGAATCCGATATTGCAACTGTATTCCGGAGGTGTCGAACAACCATGTCTTCCAATTGGGCAAGGCTGCGCCGCATTGGGGATCCAATGTGGATGGAGGCTTCGTACAATAGCGAGTTCGAAAATGCAATTGTTTGGGTTCAGAGCGGTGGGCGTAGATCGAAAGCAAAGACCTTTCCAAGGAAGTTTTATCTTTGGGGCTTGCTGGCTGCATCAGTAGTGCTGCTGGCGGTATCTGTTACCAAATCCCTCAAACAGATAGATGCGGATACATACACGCTGGATTGGTCCATGGGCAACTGGATGTATGGTCTCGTGCCCATGCTGATTGCCGGCACGATTTTGGCAGGTGTCTCTGTGTACTACTGTATTGCTCATAAGGAGACTGTTATTGCGTTCTTTTGGGTATTAATGGAGTCCTATGGATTTCCAATGATTATTGCGGCGATTGGGTTGCTTATTTTCGCGATTGGGTATGGCATAATACTTGCGGTTAGCTTTGTACATTGGGGAATTCTCTGGCAGTTCGCTGGTATAGCGATCGGTATCACTGCCGGTGTCGATCTGCTGATATGGGGATTTGTGAAAGCGTCAACGTCGGGCGGATCCGCAATCGATCGCTCCCACGAGTGGAGGATTGTGACAAGAAACGGGAGTCCTGGCGGGAGGTTGGGGCCAGCGACAATGAAAGACCTTTATGAACATACCCACGGCCATGGAAGCTGGGAACGCCGTAACGATCGGATAAGTAAGACTGGCGCCGTCCTGGCATCACTTACTGTTGTTATCTGTCCTCTCTGCGAGATACCCTTTCTGCTGGATTCTGGAGTTCAGGGTATTGGCCCGATCGCCGGTTATTTTTTGATATACCCATTGTTGCCCCTTGCTGTGATAGGAGGACTCATTTATTGGTTGTCTAAAATCAGCCCACCTCTCAACATTCGGTGACGAATCCTAATCTGGAGACGTGTTGGAGACGTCGAGTGAAGTCAGCTTGAGATGCTGAATGGCGCAGGTATTGCTCTTTTGATAGGGCGTCCCGCTGGACGCGAAGTCCCCTCAGTGTCCCGGCATGATGCCCCAGAGCATGACCAGCGTCATGGCGATGACGATGATGCTGGTGCCCCAGGCGATCACGTTCCACAGGCGCGAGTTTTTTTGCTCGCCATACAGATCTGTGGATTTCGATCTTGCCCTGTTCAAAATGCCGCTGGCGAGATCCGGCTCTCCGGTAATGTGCAACTTTCTGGACTGGTGCTTTTTCCAGTTGCCGATGTTCTCAAGTCCCTGTTAGCCTTGAATGGTGAAGCAATTCCTGACGCCACTCATCTTGCTCCTTTGCACCTGTGTCCACGCTCAACAGAGAGACTTGAGCGACTGGATGGACGGTTTTGTGCGCAAGCTTCCGCCCGAGAGGCACTTTCGAGGAAATGTCTTTGCTGAACGCAATGGGCAGACAGTGTTGGAAAAGAGCTATGGCTTTGCCGTCGAAGGCTGGAATATCCCAAACACGGCTCAAACCAGGTTCGAGATTGCATCGCTAAGCAAGCAGTTTACGGCAGCAGCGATCCTGCAACTGACGGATGCAGGGAAACTCTCGCTCGACGATCCAGTCGGGAAGTACTACAAGAATGCGCCGCTGTCCTGGCAAACGATCACCATCCACCAGCTCCTGACTCACACGTCCGGGATTCCAAACAACGAAATCAAGGATTATTTGAAAGGGATCGCTGCGCCGTACACGCTGGATGAACTCATCCAAACTTTCCGGGACAGGCCTTTAGCCTTTCCACCCGGAACAAAGTGGGCCTATACCAACACCGAATACTACCTCCTTGCTTATATCATCGAACGAGTTTCGGGCGAGGAATATGGCGCATACCTTGCTCATCACATCTTCGAACCGCTCAAGATGATCCATTCTGGGTTTGCTTCCAGCCTCGAGATCATTCCCAATGCTGCTGAAGGATACACATTCGAGGACGGACATTTGCGACACCGGGACTACTTTGACCATTCTCTTGAGATTGGCGCTGGAGGCATCTACACAACCGTTGAGGACTTGGCTGTCTGGAACAAGGCCCTTGACTCACCGGGGTTTCTCACGCGCCGCTCACTCGATCTCATGTTTACGGCCCATCCTCCGGGGCACTATGGATACGGGTGGTTCGTTGACAGCGCGCCCCGGCGAAGAAACTATCACGAGGGCGGGGACCCAGGTTTCGCGGCATTTGAAGCCCGCTATCCCGACCAGCACTTACTCATTGTGGTGCTTTCCAACGAGGATGGCGCGCCCGTGAGAGATATTGCAGATTCCTTGGCGGAGGATATCCTGCATAATACGGCCGAGGAACGCGAGCATTCCCGGTAAAACCCCGTGCCGAATAGTCGATCGCGTCAAGCAGTCGCCGGGCACCCTGGATATCACTTTGCGAACTGGAATTCCACATGTTCCACTGAGCTCGGATATTTAACCCTCAGTGTCCCGGCATCATGCCCCAGAGCATGACCAGCGTCATGGCGATCACGATGATGCTGGTGCCCCAGGCGATCACGTTCCACAGGCGCGAGTTCCGGTGCTCGCCCATCAGGTCGGCGCGATTGATGAGCATGAGCATGAGGATGATGACCACCGGCAGCAGAACGCCGTTCAGGACTTGCGACAGAATCGCCACGTTGATCAATTGCGCGTCGGGCAGCAGAAGGACGGTTCCGGCGCCGCCCGCGATGAGGAGCGAATAGAGCCAGTAAAAGAACGGCGCCTCCTTGAAGTTCTTGTCCACGCCGGACTCGACGCCCAGGCCCTCGCAGACCGTGTAGGCGGTGGAGATGGGCAGAATGGAGGCCGCGAAGACCGAGGCGTTGAAGAGGCCGAAGGCGAAGAGGATGAAGGCGTAGTCGCCGGCCAGGGGGCGCATGGCCTCGGCCGCGTCCGAGGCTACCTGGATGGCCCCCATGCCATGCACATAGAGCGTGGCGGCGCAGGCCACGATGATGAACCAGGCCACAATGTCGGTGAACAGGCTGCCGACGATCACGTCGAGGCGCGAGGCGGCGTAGTCCTTGACGCGGATGCCCTTCTCCACGACCGACGATTGCAGGTAGAACTGCATCCAGGGAGCGATGGTGGTGCCGATGACGCCGATGGCCATGTAGATGTACGCCTTGTCGCTCCAGGCCGATTTGTCCGGCAGCTTGACTGTGGCCCACAGGGCATCGTGCCAACTGGGCTGCGAGAGCACTCCGGCGAAGATATAGCAGATGTAAACCAGCGAGGCGACGATGAAGATCTTTTCCGTGCTCTTGTAGCTGCCGCGCACCACCATGTACCAGACCGCGGCCGCGCAGACGGGCACGGAGATGAACTTGGTGACATGGAAGAGGTGCATGGACCCGGCGATGCCGATGAACTCGGTGACCACGTTGGTGTAGTTGACCACCACCAGCATCACCATGAGCACGACGGTGAGGCGCAGGCCGAACTCCTCGCGGATCAGGTCGCTCAGCCCCTTGCCGGTGACCACGCCCATGCGGGCGCACATCTCCTGCACCACGATCAGAGCCAGGGTGATGGGAATCATGGTCCACAACAGCGTGTAGCCGTACTGCGCGCCGGCCTGGGAGTAGGTGAGGATGCCGCCGGAGTCGTTATCCACGTTGGCGGTAATGAATCCGGGGCCGAGAACGGCCAGAAACAGCAGTATCCGGATTCGCCAACGCTTCCACATGACCGCGGGTTCCAATCGCGTTTCCGGGAATGAAGCGCCTCGAAGCCCGATCACTCAAGTCGACGCGAGCAGCAGCGAGTGGCGGCCTTGAATCAAGTCAGCGGGGCATTGTATTCCCGGAAACGCCGTGAGGGGGATTCATCTGAAGTTTCCTCCCTGACCATATCAGGTGAGGGCGGGGTGCGCGAACCCCGGAAAGCCCAATTTTGCTTTGGCCGGGCGGCGGGACGGGCTTGCGCTCGCGCGTGTACCGTGGTACATTGGTACACAAGTACATGAATACCGGGAGGAAGATATGTCGCAGGAAGGAAAGAACCGCGAACCCGTTGTAGTGGAGCGCGTCCAGACCGGCGTGCGGATGGAAAAGCGCATGTTGAAGGTGCTCAAAGGCCTGGCCGAGCTGAAGGAGATCACGCTCGGTGACCTGCTGGAGGGAATCGTCCTTCATGCCTTCGAGGGCAAGGTGGTGCCGTTTTCGGCGCAGACGCTGAAGGAGATCGATCAGCTCAAGTCGCTTTACGGGATGACGCTGAAGGCCTCCGACAGCCACAACTTGAAGGAGCGGAAGCGGTGAAGGGGATTTCCACAATGGGAGGCAACCGTCTTAAGGCCCCGCCCTGTAAAGGGCGGGGCCCTACGATCATTCGGCCGAAAGCTCGCTCTTAAATCTGCCCTCGAGATACCAGCGGCGTACCTCAGAGTAGAGCGATGTGTAGACCTGTGGGTCGCGCCCAACCTGATGAGGATCTCCGCCGGCCTGATCGCTTGCGGTCATAACAAGACGCACAAGGTGTGAGCCGTGTTCATCGAAATACTCAAATGGGTCTGTGTACCACTTCAGCTTGCCGTTGCGGTCTTTCTCGATGAGCGCACGAAAGCTCGAGATCACTGGAATGGCGAAGCCTTTCTCGATTGGTAGCTCTCCTTCGACTGGCTCCTTACCGAGGAAATGATAAGTTGCCAACGCCGATCTATTGCGCTGGCGCTTCTGCATTTCTGCTCGTCCCCCACTTCTTCCCCGTTTGCCGGTTTCGTCCTCGGCGTTATAAGCTTCCTTCCATTTGAACCGAATGTAATCATAGAGTCGAACGACGTCCTTGCAGATCGGTGTAAGTGCCTTGAACTCGTAGGGGTCCCCTTCTTGGACAAAGTTTTGAAGGCATTTCCCCGCATTTTTATAAGTTTCATTCACAGATTGGCTCATGGGTCCATAGAGTTTCGGGTTTACCGCGCACATGATTTGGATAAGGTCCAGAACGCCCACGGGTTCGGGATCGTTCTCGCTCGTCTTAATCGACCTGCGGTATTCATCCCCGAGGGCCTTGAGAAACCACTCGAATTCGTCCCGGTAGCTCGCAAGTGTCCATGATTTCAGTTGTGCGCTGAAGTTTCTTGCTTCCGCAATGTCGGCAAGGTCATTCTCGATTTTGGACAGAATCTCAAGGTGAACATACTGATTCGCCAGAGATGCCTCCTTCCCTGCATCTCGGCGCGCTTTGACGGTGCTTTTTATTGCAAAGTCCGTGTGACCACCGTCGATGATCCCATAGGAATCGTCATCTGGGAGGTACAGGCGAAGAATTCCAGAATTGTTGTCGAACTCTGTCCTTTTCACGGAGAGCGTAATGCCGCGGTTCAGGAGGTGAAAGCGCCCGTCGCCGGTGCCGAGGGAATTAGAAATCTTCTTTACGACTGGCCCTTTTTCCTTCGGGACTCTGGGGTCGGGTTCGATCGGTACGTTGTCCGGCCAGTCCAGGACGCGGACCAGCGCATGGAGAATGCGAATCGAGTTTCGGTTGGGATCTTGGAAGGAGCGGATCTGCTCCTTGTCGATAGGAATGGTGAGTACCATGTCTTTTCCTCTCGTCTGCTTGGAGGCGTCTGCCCCGCAAGAGAATTGAAATTCCAGCCAAGAGGCCTTGGCCCCGTTGGTGGTTCTTTAGAGTATAGCCTATCTTCTGCAATTTGCAACGAGAAAAACTGAGCCTTGGGGGGTGCCCACTATCGGGCTCTTTGCGCCGCTATTGAGAGTTGGTCTGCGGGTGGTAAAATCAACAAGTGCCGGGTCCTACGCGACGCAATCCCGCCAACCCCGCCAGGTCCGGAAGGAAGCAACGGTAACGGGCTAGTACGGGCGCAGTAGGTCACCCGGCGCTTTTTTGGCGCCGTGGGCGCTTTTGTAATAGGCCTGTGTGCGATTTTGCGGCAAGCCCGTGGGCGGATTTGAAAACAGCTCCAAGGAGAGATGCATTGACCCTCACCGTTCGACCCGTGGTGGGCCGGCGCGCCAAGATCAGCGCGCTTGGAACCTACGTCCCCCCCGATGTGATCACCAACCAGGACCTGGAAAAGCTGGTGGATACCAGCGACCAGTGGATCCGTGAGCGCACCGGCATCCGCGAGCGCCACGTGCTGGCCAAGGGGCTGGGCGTGAGCGATATGTGCGCGGAGGCGGCCATGCGGTGCCTGGCGGCGCGCGGGATTGCCGCGGACGAGGTTGAAGTCATCGTCGTGGGCACGGTGACGCCGGACATGATGTTCCCCGCGACGGCCTGCCTGGTGCAGGACAAGATCGGCGCCAAGGGGGCGTGGGGCTTCGACGTTTCGGCGGGTTGCTCGGGCTTCGTGTTTGCGCTGCAGGCGGGCGTGAAGCTGGTGGAGAGCGGCGCGCACAAGATGGTTCTGGTCATTGGGGCGGACGCCAATACGCGCATGACCGACTACACGGACCGGGCGACGTGCGTGCTGTTTGGCGACGGGGCCGGCGCGGTGCTGATCGAGCCGGCCGAAGAGGGCGAGATCGGCTTTATCGACTACGTGCACGAGATCGACGGATCGGGCGCGGCGGCTCTGAATCTGAAGGGCGGCGGGAGCCTGAACCCATCGAGCCACGAGACCGTGGACAAGAAGATGCACTACATCTACCAGGACGGGCCGGCTGTCTATAAGTTTGCCGTGCGCAAGATGGCCGAGACGACGGCGAAGGTGCTGGAGCGCAACGGCGTGACCGGCGCGGACCTGGGCTGCTTCATCTCCCACCAGGCCAACAAGCGGATCATTGCCGCGACGGCCGACCGGCTGAGGATGGACCCTGAGCGTGTGATCGTCAATATCGAAAAGTATGGGAACACATCCTCCGGGACCATTCCGCTGGCCATGGAGACGGCCATCGAAGAGGGCAAGTTGAAGAAGGGCGACCTGGTGCTGCTGGCCGCCGCGGGCGCGGGATTCACAGCGGGCGCGGCGCTGCTGCGCTGGGAGATATAGAGGCAGCGGAGTTAGCAAAAGGCAGTGGGGTTAGCTAAAGAGTGTATTCCGGCAGGACGCCGAGCTCGGCGGCCATACGAAAAAAGCCGCGCATTCCTTCCAGGCACTCCTCGTCCAGCACATAGTGAATGTTGGTGGTGAGATAAGCGCGAATGGTCTCCGCGGGGATTGGGAGTCTAGCGGACCACTCGGCGGCCAGCACATCGATGTTCTGGAGGCCGTGGTCGCGGGATTGAATGAAGTCATGGGCTATGGAATCCCAGGTCTCTCCGCCGAGGCGGACGAGACCTGGGGTGCCCGCAGAGTTGCGAGGCGCAATGCCCCAGACGGCGGAGACCAGGGGAAGGCCGGTGAGGGCGCGCCACTCCCCGGCAAGGTCGTGATAGACGAGCTCTTCGCCGGTGCGCTCGAAGCGTTTGGCGCGATCTTCCAGAGCTAGCAAAGCGGGGTCGCCGATGAGGATGGCGGCGTCAGCTAGCTGGAGCATGGCGTCGAGATCGGCGGCCGCGGGCAGGAAGCGGACGGCCGGGTTGCCCCACTTGTGGAAGAGGATGCGCGCGTAGGCGAGGGTGGTGCGGCTGGCGGTGTCGGCAGCCACGGAGCGCAGGGCGGCAAGCGGCTGGGCGGCGCGGCGGATCAACCGCAAGGAGCGCACGCGGCCCTTGGAGGCGATGGCGCAGCCGGGAAGAATGCGCAGGCCGGGCGTAACGGCGAGCGCGGCGATGGGGATGAGGCCGATGTCGGCGGCTCCCGAGGCCAGGCGGGCGGCGCATTCGGAGGGCGACATGCGGTCGATCCGGTAGCGCAGGGCGAGCGGGGCGTCCAGAGGCGGATGCTCGAAGTCCCACATGAGCG
>Ga0326727_10018680_pt1 | contig 14105 bp, 17 predicted proteins | sample MB2enrmetagenome_FD_207643 | JGI IMG/M metagenome (GOLD analysis project Ga0326727, IMG submission 207643) | Lab enriched peat soil microbial communities from McLean, Ithaca, NY, United States - MB29MY | ecosystem: Environmental > Terrestrial > Soil > Wetlands > Peat | place: USA: New York...
GAGCCGCAGTCGCGAGGGAAGCGGCAGGCGCGCCCGCGACCTTTGACGAGCAACCGACGATCATTGCTGGCCCGCCTTCGACGAAGACGTCGGCGCCTGCCGCGAAGGGGGGAGCTCGACTCGCGTCGACGCACGGCGTGAGCGCCGCCAGTCCGCACCGTCCTGTGACCGCCATGCCCGGATCGACGGACTGGGGGCGCCTGCTCACCAATCGGAGCGAACCGAGGTCCGGCGATCGTCCGCCGAGCGCCAGGCCAGGCGCGCCATCGTCCGGGCTGGCGAGCGTCCTGGCGTCCGCGCAGCCCGCGGACGCACAGACCGCTCCCACGGCCGTCCAAGCGCCGGCTGCGGCGCCGACGGCCGCGCCGGCGCATGCCGCAGGCCGTGATCGTCTTGCCTTCGCCGACGTTCTCGACGGGCTACGGAGCTCGCAAGCGAAGGCCCGACCGGACGGACAGAATCCTGCGCAGGCGCAACCCCCTGACGAGGACCGGCCTACAGGAGCTCAGTCCGAACTTCGGACGGCGTCAATCGACGCCGCCTTGTCGTCGCTGTTCGCGCCGCCGATGAACTCGTCCGGAGCAGAGACCGCCGGGGCGGCCGACACGGTCCGGCGCGCGGAGGGCGCGGCGCATTTGCCGGCGGCGGAAACACGAGGATCGGCCGATCAGCCGGAGGCGCGGCAGGCGGTGTGGGGTCGCCTTGTCGGCGTGCGAACCTTCATCCTGCCCACGACCGCCAACGCCGTGATCGCAATGTCCGAATCGATCGCAGGGGCAGGAGAAAGCCGAACCGAGGCCGCAGTTGAGAATCCGCACGTTGTTGGCGAATTCCTGGAGGGGTCGCCGAGCGCCGCGCCGTTCGAGACGGTCTCGAAGAGCCGCGCGGCGGCGGCCGCGGTCGGGATGGAATCGCCAGGCGCGAACGCGACCTTTAACTTCAACAAGCAACGGTTACTCCCGCTTTCCGATCCTGACGCGGCGACTGCGCCGCCCCGGTCTGGAGCATGCAGCCCAAGCGAATTGCCGAGCGCCCATCTGAGCGCGTCGTCGATGCGGCCCGACGGAGGGAACGACGGCCTGCCTCTTCCAGTCGCCGACAGCGCCCCGACCCCGCCGGCGTCGCCCGGGGCCCGCGGCGAAACGAAGCCTTCGACCGGCGGCGGCGAGGCCGAGGGCCGATCGACGATCCCTGACGCGCCTTCGACGAAGACGCAGGCGCCTGCCACGGAAGGAGGAGCTCGACTCGCGTCGACGCACGGCGTGAGCGACGCCAGCCCGCACCGACCTGCGGCTGCCCTGCCCGGATGGACGGACTCGGGCCGCCGGCCGACTGGCTGGAGCGAACCGGGGTCCGGCGATCGTCAGCCCAGCGCTTGGCCCGGCGCGCCATCGTCCGGGCCGGCAAGCGTCCTGGCGTCCGCGCATCCGGCGGACGCACAGCCCGCTCCCCCCGCCGAAGTTGTTCCGACTCCCAGCGCGGCGGCAGCCGCTGCGGCTGAGGCGAAGTCGCCGGTCCGGGAGATCGACCTCGACCTCTCTCCGGGCGGGCTCGAAGACGTGACGATGACGATGCGGCTCGCGGGCGACAGGCTCAGCGTCGTCATCCGCGCCGCAAGCTCAGAGACGGTCGGGGGGATCGAAGGCGCGCGCGAAGCGATCGCTGAGCGGCTCGCCGCGATCGGCCAACCGCTCGGCTCTCTTATCATCCAGCAGACCGGTGCGACCGATGGAACAAGGAACGCAGCTGATGCGCCCGGCGACGACGGCGAAGCACAAGCTCAACAGCAGGATTCCGGCGATCCGCGCGGCGGCGTTCGGCGCGGCTCTTCTGGCTTCTAGCGCCGCCCGCGCTGGCTCGATGGGTTGCGAGCGGGAAATGGCGCGCGCCGCGGTCCGAAGCGGCGTGCCGCTCAACGTGCTCTATTCCGTTGGCCTCACCGAGACGGGCCGCAGGGGCGAGCTCGGCCCCTACGAGATGAACATCGACGGCCGCGAGATCCATTCCGACTCTCTCGCCCAGGCGATGGCGCGCTTTGCTGCGGCCAGGGCCGAAGGGGCCAAGCTTATCGACGTCGGTTGCATGCAGATCAACGTTCATTTCCACGGCGGCGATTTTCGCTCGCTCGCCGAGATGTTCGATCCGGCCCTGAACGTCGACTACGCGGCGCGCTTCCTCAAGGCGCTGCGGGCGCAAGAGGGCAGTTGGACGCTGGCGGTCGCCCGCTACAACGCCGGTCCCGGCAATCCCGCAGCGGAGCGAACCTACGTGTGCGCCGTCATCCGCAACATGGTCGCGAGCGGCTTCGGCCAGTGGACAGGCGATGCGCGCGCTCTCTGCCAGTAGACAGAGCGGCCACTGATTAGCGCCCCCGAGGCAGGGTAGCGAAACCGCCGGCGCTTCGCCGATACGGCAAGGAGATCAACGGAGATCTCTGGGAGGGCAAACGGACCCTTCTGCTCACCCACGCCTTTGGCAGCTTTTTCTGGCGAGACCGCGCGGCCGCCGCCTGCCGCGTGAGGTACTGCGGCTGCATGATATCATTGCAAGCAGCGGGAGCGTCGAGTGGGCGCAGCAGGCGGACGCATTTGCGGGAGCTGCGGCGCGAGTTCGACAGCTCGGCATTCTATTCAGTGCCCGCGAGTTCCGGCCTCGAATGGCTTCGCGCTTGGCCTTATCGGGGCCGCGACTAACCGAATGAACGCGAGGTTGAGCCATTGGATCAAAGCGCCTTGTTGAAGGCACATGCGTCTGGCGCCGCCCGTGCGCGTGACGCACTCCGGCCGGCGCACTATGCTGCGCCTCGCCGAATACGAAATTGGGCGCGACGACGCCGCGTCCCGTCTTGGGGAAAATGACGCCGAGTCCCGTCTTGGGGCAAATATTGCAGGTGAACCTACGAACTCACCAGTCGATCTCCAACTGCAGCGGCGCGTTCTCAGCGATGGAAGAGAATACCTGTTGCCGTTCCGCTACTTCGACGTTCAATGCCTCGTCCCCACCTTTTTGGCCGAGCCGGACCGAGCCTCAGGACGCGGCGTGCGGGTCAACGTCATCTGCCCCGGCTATACGTTGACGCCAATGAACCTGCGTCCGGAGGTTGCCGAACAGAGCAAGATTGAAGGCGAAGCCGGCGACAGGGCGACCGCAGAAATGACTCACCGAAGACAGCGCCGACGGACCATTCTATCATCAGGAATGGCTGCGACAGGCTCGGCAAAGCGGCTGGCCTGGCCGACGAGGGACACGCGTAGCCGATCGCCGCGCGTCCGTTTCTTGAACGCCGCTTGAAAACGGCCGCCGATTTCAACGACGCCTGAGCGTCGCAGCAAGAGGCAACGTCAAAATGAGCGCACTCCCCCGGCCCGTCAGAATTGCGCCGTCGATCCTGTCGTCCGATTTTTCCAAGCTCGCCCAGGAGGTGCGCAACGTCGCGGCGGCCGGCGGCGACTGGATTCACCTCGATGTGATGGACGGGCATTTCGTGCCCAACATCACCTTCGGGCCGCCGGTCGTCGCGGCGCTTCGGCCCCACACCGACAAGGTCTTCGATTGCCACCTGATGATCGAACCTTGCGACCCGTACTTGGAAGCCTTCGCCAAGGCGGGCTGCGACCACATCACCGTCCATGCCGAAGCGACCAGGCATCTCGACCGGTCGCTGCAGGAGATCCGCGCGCTCGGCAAGAAGGCCGGGGTCGCGCTCAATCCGGCGACGCCGGAGAGCGCGATCGAATACGTGCTCGACCGGCTCGATCTCATCCTGGTGATGACCGTCAATCCCGGCTTCGGCGGGCAGGCGTTCATTCCGGCGACGGTGGACAAGATCGCGCGCGTGAAAAAGCTGATCGGAGACCGCGACATCCGCATCGGAGTCGACGGCGGCATTGCGCCCGAGACCGCGCCGCTCGTCGTCGGCGCCGGCGCCGGTTATCTGGTCGCCGGCTCGGCGGTGTTCAAAGGCGGGCCGACGGCCTATGCCGCCAACATCGCCGCGATCCGGGCCAGCGTCGGAGCGGAGGCCAGCGCGGCCTGACGGCGCATCGCGCCGACGAGCGCTTCCCGATGTGCAGCACGTTCAAGCTCCTCGCCTCTGCCGCCGTGCTGAAGCTGGTCGATGAAGGAAAGGAAAGTCTCGACCGGACGATTCCTTATGGGCCGGCCGATCTCCTCGAATATGCGCCGGTGGCAAAGGCGCATCTCGGCGAAGGCGGCATGCGGCTCGGCGACGTCTGCGCGGCGGCGATCGACTGGAGCGACAACACCGCCGCCAATCTGATCTTGTCTGTCATTGGCGGCCCAGCAGGCTTCACGATCTTCGCCCGCTCGCTCGGCGATCAGACGACCCGGCTCGACCGCGACGAGCCGAGCCTCAATACGGCTACTCCCGGCGACCCGCGCGACACGACGACGCCGCTCGCCATGGCGCGGGACCTTCAGGCGGTGTTGCTCGGCGGCGTCCTCTCGGACGCCTCGCGCCGGCAGCTCGAGGCCTGGCTGATCGCCGACAAGGTCGGCGACAAGAGGCTGCGCGCCGGCCTGCCGCCCTCCTGGGGGATCGGCGACAAGACCGGCAGAGGCGATCACGGCACTGCGAATGCGATCGGCATCATCCGACCGCCCGGCCGCGGCCCGCTGCTCGCCGCCGTCTACTACACCGAGTCCGACGCCCCGCCAGACGCGCGCAACGCGGTCCACAAAAAGGTCGGCCAGATCATCGCGGCGACGTTCTGAAGCGCGCCCTCTCCCTGGCCCTCTTCCGCAATCCCCGGTCGAACCCAGGGTCGAACCCTGGGTCGAACCCGGGGTCGAACCCAGGGTCGAACCCGGGGAGGAGAGGGGGCGAATCCGTTCTCCCGCTTGCGGGAGAAGGCGGCCGACGTAGTCGGCCGGATGAGGGCCTATGGCCGCGCCACCACGACTTGGAGGTTCCCCGCCTCAGCCGCCGCCTCCATCGCCTCGCGCAGCTCCGTCAGCGGAAAAACCTTCGGTTTGATCGCGCTCAAGTCGAGAAGGCCGCTGCGGACGAGCTCGATCAGGCGCCGGTAGGCGCTAGCCGGATACATGAACTGGCCGAGAATCTCCCAATTGTTGAGCATGATCTGCATGTACGGGAGCGGCAGGTCGACCGTCATGCTGCCTATCAGCACGAGCCGGCCGTTGCGTCTGAGACTGGTCAGCGCTGCGAGCGTCGAGCGCGGATCGCTCGCATTGCCGACCATGTCGAAGGCGAGGTGAGCGCCGCCGCCGCAAGCCTGGCGGATCGCCTTTGCGTCGGCGGCCATGTCGCCCGTGAGCGCGACCGCCGCAATGCGCCGGCCCGCCGCTTGCGCGACCGCCGCGAGCGCGTCCCGGTTGCGCCCCGCCCAAAGGCGCCGGTCGCCCCGTTGACGACGAGCGTCTCGCCCGCGGCGAGCCGGCCTCGGAGGAGGCCGCCAAAGGGGACGATGAAGCGGCCGACGGCGGCGAGTTGCGCCGCATCGAGGTTTTCGAGTCCGTCGAGCGGCGTCACCGCGTCGACGGGCGCAAACGCATATTCGGCGAGCGTCCCGTCCGGCCAATCCTCGAGGACATTCGCGGCCTCGGGGCCCGCCGTCAGGCCAATCAAAATCTGCGCCGGATCGTGGACATTGTCGCGCGCGACGAAATGCGGCGACAGCACGACCCGCCGCCCCGGCCCGATATGCCAGACGTCCCGCCCCACGGCCTCGCGCTGGTTCCGATCGTGAACGACCCAGCGAGAGCCTGATCGAAGAAGGGATTGTTGGTGTTCTTCGGCACCAAAGCGAACGTATAGGACTCGGCAGCGCGAGCGGCGGCCGAGACCCCGAGCAGCGCGCCCGCAGCGACGGCGCCCGTCAATACAAGCTTCAACATGCGTATCCTCCCGTGTTCGACGCGCGCGCCAGATGGGTCACTCGCGCCTGGCTCCTCGGACTTTCCCGAGATAGACCGCTGCGATGAGAAAGAGGCCGACGAACGTGCCCTGCCAGTTCGAATCGACGCCCGCCATCAGCAGCGAATTGCGGATGACGAAGATGAGCGCCGCGCCGATGAAGGCGCCGCAGGCGCTCGCTTCCCCGCCCATGAGATTGGCGCCGCCGATGACAGCGGCCGAGATCGCCAGCAGCTCGTAGGACTGGCCGAGCGCGTTGATCGCCGAACCCTCCCAGCCGACGGAGAGGATGGCGGCGAAGGCCGCGGCGAGGCCGAGCGCGCCGCCGCCGAGCGATTTGAACGCCGGGCCGCCGGGCCCGAAATTATAAAGCATGCGGTTGCCGGAGAGCACGACCGCGGCCGAGCGCGCGATCGCCAGCATGCCGAGCGTGGTCACGAACGGCGAGATGCCGGCATAGGCGATGATGAGCCCGTTGATCAGCCCCGTGAGCGCGCCCGCTCCGAGCCCGACTGCGATCGCGGCCCAGGCGGGATAGTGGGCCTCGAGCGTGAGCCCGCTCGCCACCGCCGTCAGCCCCATGATCGAGCCGACCGAGAGGTCGATGCCGCCGGTCGCGATGACGGCGGTCATGCCGAGCGCCATGATACCGATGAACGAGAAGTTTCGCGTGATGTTGTAGAAGTTCTCCGACGTCGCGAACGAGGCCGGTTGAAGCCAGCTCATCACGACGCTGATGATGAGGAGCGCGATCGTCACCCAAAACGCCTGCGCCGCGACGATGCGCTGCCAGAGCGTGTGCTGCTGGACGCCGAGCACGGATTCGATCGAGACGTTGGCCTGCGGCGGCGGCTTGGCGGCTTCGGTCGACATGAGCGCGCTCCTCAGGCGGCGTGGATCGCGCCGGTGATCAGTCCAGTCACTTCTTCGGGCGTCGTCGCCTTGATCGCCTTGTCGGCGACCTTGCGGCCTCGGCGCATCACCACCACCCGATCGCTGACGGCGAACACGTCCGGCATGCGGTGGCTGATGAGGATGATCGCCATGCCGGAATCCTTCAGGCGCCGGATAAGGTCGAGCACGTCCGCCACCTGCCGCACCGAGATCGCGGCGGTCGGCTCGTCCATCAGCACGAGGCGCGCCTTCGAGAGGCGCGTGCGCGCGATGGCGACCGCCTGCCGCTGCCCGCCGACATCTGGCGCACGAGATCGCGCGGGCGCGTCTCCGACTTGAGCTCGGTGAAAAGGGCGCCGGCGTGGCGCGCCATCGCCTTGTGATCGAGCAAGCGGAACGGCCCGATGCGGCGCTTGACCTCGCGCCCGAGGAACACGTTGGCGGCGGCGGAGAGATTGTTGCAGAGCGCGAGGTCGTGATAGACGACCTCGATCCCCTTCTCCCGCGCCTCGACCGGGCGGTGGAAGCGCACCGGCTCTCCGGCCAAGTGGATTTCGCCGAGGGTCGGGGGGAAATTGCCGAAGATGACCTTGACCAAGGTGGACTTGCCGGCGCCGTTGTCGCCCATCAGGCCGAGGACTTCGCCTTCGTCCAGCGTCAGATCGACTTCGTTGAGCGCGTGAATCGCGCCGCAGGTGGCGAGCGTCTCGCGCCGCCCGATCGGAGTTCCCTCATCGCGTAGCCAGCATCTCCGCCAATTAGCGCGCTCTCCGGCCGTCAGGTCATATTCATCGAGATCGGCCGTATCGAGGAAGGCCTCCAGCTCATCGTCGCTGTCGAATTTTGGAACGGCTTTTTCATCGATCTGCGTTTCCGTGCCGGTAGCGGGCGCTGCTCGGCCGAACATAGAGTTCGTGATCCTTCACAGCCCGCTGGCGAAACTCAATTCTTGCGCCACGAACTATTCAGCCTGGCGCAAATTCCGGATGTAATCGAACGACACTGCGATGATGATGAAAGCGCCGACGAAAGCGCCCTGCCAGAAGGCGCTGATGCCGAGAAGGCCAAGGCTGTTGCGGATGACCTCGATCAGGGCCGAGCCGACCAACGCTCCGAACGCCGTGCCGACCCCGCCGGCGAGATTTGCGCCGCCGATGACCGTGGCGGCGATCACCTGCAATTCCATCCCCGAGCCCAGATTGGTGGTCACGGCGCCGAGCCATCCCGTTTCGATGATTCCGGCGATGCTGGCCGACAGCGACGAAGCCATATAGACTGCAAGTTTGATCCGGCGCACGGGCACGCCGGTCAGGATCGCGGCCTTCTCGTTGCCGCCGATGGCGAACACATAGCGCCCGAACCGCGTCCAGCGCAGCGTGAAGCCGGTGATGAGCGCCAGCACGATCATGTAGATGACCGGGTTCGAAATGCCGAACAGCAACGCGCCGCCGCCGAGGAACAGGAGTTTGCCCTGATCGGGGCCGAACTCGAACACGACGGTGTTGTTGGAGGCGACCATCGCCAGCGAGCGGGCGAACGACAGCATGGCGAGGGTGACGACAAACGGCGGAATGCCGATGTAGGCGATCAGCACGCCATTGATCGCGCCGACGATCAGCGCCGTGCCGATCGCCGCGGCGATGCCGATCTCGATGCCGTAGCCCGCGTGCATGACCACGGCGAGGATCATGCTGCACAGGCAAAGCACGGAGCCGACGGACAGGTCGATGCCGCCCGAGATGATCACGATCGTCATTCCCAGCGCGATGACTCCGGTAAAGGTGAAGTTGCGCGTGATGTTGAAAATATTGCTGGGCGTGGCGAATGAATTCGTCGCAAAGGTCAGAAAAAGGCAGGCGGCGACGAGCGCCAGGAACACCCAAAACGCCTGCCGCGACATGAGCCAGGCGAGCCACGAGTGCTCCCCCTGTTGGATCGGAATGTCGAGCTCGCTGGCCATGGCGTGAACCTCGAATGTCGGGCGCGGCTCGCGCCGCAGCTAGAATGCGTTCTCGATTGCGCCTGTGATCAGGCCCGTGACCTCCTCGGGCGAGCTTTTGGCGATCGGCTTGTCGGCCACTTTTCGGCCCCTGCGAAGGACGACGATGCGATCGGAGACGGCGAAGACGTCCGGCATGCGATGGCTGATCAGCACGATCGCAATGCCGCTGTCACGCAAACGCCGGATGAGGCTCAGCACTTCGGCGACCTGCCGCACCGAGATGGCGGCGGTCGGCTCGTCCATCAGGATGATCTTGGCGTCGGTGAGGCGCGTGCGCGCGATCGCGACGGCCTGGCGCTGGCCGCCGGACATCTGCCGAACGAGGTCGCGCGGACGGGTCTCGGATTTCAGCTCGGCGAAAATCTTCCCGGCGCGACGATACATCGATGCGTAGTCGAGGATTTTGAACAGACCGGGTCCTTTGCGCATTTCTCGGCCGAGAAACACATTGGCGGCCGCGGTCAGGTTGTCGCAAAGAGCGAGGTCCTGGTGCACGATTTCGATCCCGTGCTGCTGGGCCTCGATCGGCCTGTGCAACACCAGTTCGCGGCCTTCCAGGCGCATCGTCCCGTGCGAGGGGCGATAATCGCCGGCGATGACTTTCACCAGCGTCGACTTGCCGGCGCCATTGTCGCCCATCAGTCCGACGACCTCGCCGGGATCCAGCGTGAGCGATACGTCGTTCACCGCTTGGATGGCGCCGAAATTCTTGGAGATGTTCTCCAGCTCGAGCAGCGCCATGCCTAAATCCGCCTCCCTTTCGACGCGATAGTCCGCGCACTGTTTTCGTCGGGTCGGCGCTCTCCGAACCGCGTTCGCTATGAATACAAGGCTAAATGTTGACGGGTCAACGCGAGCCTCCGCGGGTCGAAGCGTCCGACCCGCGACAAGATGTCGTTTGACGCGCGAGACCGCTAAAGGCAAGAATGTGGGGGCGTGAATGCGCGCGGGGACCTCGTGTCGTCGGCCGGGGGGCGGTCGGCCGGGGTTCGGCGACGCCTCGGATCTGTCAGAGGAAGAAACCGGCGCTCGGCGAAGTCTCGCGTGACGCCAAACATGGGAGGAAGTCTATGCAGAAGGTCGCACTCGCTTTGGCCGCGGCTGCGCTGACGGTGTCAGCAGGCTCCGCGCTGGCGCAGAAGAAACAGCTCGTCATCATCGTCAAGGGCCTCGACAATCCGTTCTTCGAGGCCATTCACCAGGGGTGCGAGAAGTGGAACAAGGAAAACGCCAGTTCGCCTTACCAGTGCTTCTACACCGGCCCTGCGTCGACCGCGGACGAAGCGGGCGAAGCGCAGATTGTCAGCGACATTCTCGGCAAGTCCGACACCGCGGCGATCGCCATTTCTCCGTCGAACGCGCCCATGATCGCCCACAGCATCACATCCGCCAATCCGAAGATTCCGATCATGACGGTCGACGCGGACCTCAAGAAGGAAGATTCGGCGTTGCGCAAGACCTATCTCGGCACCGACAACTATGAGATGGGCTACAAGCTCGGCGAATATGTGAAGAAGGCCAAGCCGAAAGGCGGCACGGTCTGCTTCATCGAAGGCAACGCCGCCGCCGACAATATTCTGCGCCGCGCCTCCGGCACGCGCGATGTGTTGTCGGGAAAGAAGGGGCTCGACAGGCTGACGGGCCAGCGCGGCTGGACCGAGATCGCGGGTTGCCCGGTCTTCACCAATGACGACGGCGCGAAGGGCGTGCAGGCCATGGCCGACATTCTGGCCGCCAACCCGAAGCTCGACGCGTTTGTGCTCGAGGGCGGCTGGCCGTTGTTCGATGCGCCCCAGCCCTACCGGCAGCTCACCGATCAGCACAAGGCGCAGATCGACAGCGGGGCGCTCGTCATCGTCGCCGCCGACACGATCGGCGACGAGGTCGCGATGGCCAAGGAAGGGCGCGTGAATGCCCTGGTCGGCCAGCGGCCGTTCGAGATGGGTTATAAGGCGCCGTCGGTCATGATCGACCTCATCGAGGGCAAGAAGGTCGCCGATGTTCTCTATACCGGGCTCGACGAATGCACGAAGGCCACGGCGGACACCTGCGTCAAGAGATAACTGACCTGCCGCGCCGCAGTCGTCCCGGCGCAAGAACAAACGGGAGGCGCCAAGACGCCTCCCTGCTCCCTGTGAGCTCTCGCCGCGCGCCTTGGAGAGGCGCGTGCGCGCGATGGCGACCGGCCTGCCGCTGCTCGCCCGACATCTGGCGCACGAGGTCGCGCGGGCGCGTCTCCGACTTGAGCTCGGTGAAGAGGGCGCCGGCGTGGCGCGCCATCGCCTTGTGGTCGAGCAGGCGGAACGGCCCGATGCGGCGCTTGACCTCGCGCCCGAGGAACACGTTTGCGGCGGCGGAGAGATTGTTGCAGAGCGCGAGGTCGTGATAGACGACCTCGATCCCCTTCTCCCGCGCCTCGACCGGGCGGTGGAAGCGCACCGGCTCTCCGGCCAAGTGGATTTTGCCGAGGGTCGGGGGGAAATTGCCGAAGATGACCTTGACCAGGGTGGACTTGCCGGCGCCGTTGTCGCCCATCAGGCCGAGGACTTCGCCTTCGTCCAGCGTCAGGTCGACTTCGTTGAGCGCGTGAATCGCGACGAAGTGCTTCGACACCGAACGCAGCTCCAGTATCGGCGGCACGCGTCCTCCCTCACGCCCCTCACGCCCCAGTCCCCGCGAACGTTTTCGCCGTTCGCCTCATCTCTCCGCCTCGCCCGCTCGCGACCCGCCCGCGAGCAGGGTCGGCCAGTCGAGCGCCGAGGCGCGCTCGGGCGGCAGCACCGCGGCGATCTTGGCGAGCGCGTCGCGCGCGGCCCTCGCCAGGCCTGCGTCGGGGCGGCCCTCCACCCAGCGCGCCCCGAGCGCCAGCGCCTCGACCTCTTCCACGCTGAACATCAGCGGCGCAGCGCGAAGCCGGGCTTCAGGATATAGCCGAACCCGGCCTCGCCCTCGATCGCCGCCCCCTGCGCCTTGAGCGAGCCGATGTCGCGGCAGAGCGTGCGCAGCGACACGCCGAGCTCCTCCGCCAGCGCCGCCCCCCTGCACCGACGCGCGCCGCCGGCGGAGCGCCTGCATCAGTTCGAGGAGCCGCTCGGCGCGCGACATACATGGCCTATAACTGCTCGCGCCTCAGCGCGCAGGCCTGGACCAGAAACCTGCATTCCCGGCCTGAGGGCAGCGCCTGATCATCGGGCAGGGAATAGGCCACCTGGCTGACATGCGCATTGGTCATCACCAGCTTGACGTCGCAGGGAAGGGGCCCCGACGACGAGGCGGCGAGGTTGAGGCCCCCGCCCCACGGCGGCGTGTGCGTCGTCGTCACGCCGACCGGATAGGTCCAGACCTCGGTCGCCTGGGCGACCCAATGGCGGCGGACCGGCTCGCCCATGCAGACGAGAATGTCCCGCTGGGAAAGTCCGATCATCGCCATTTGGGCGATCTGGTCGACCGTGGGCTCATCGGCGCAGGCCGTAAGCATGAGCCCGACAAGCGGCAAGATCTTGATCGCAGTCTTCAACGTCACCCCCGCAGCCGTTCGTTTTCCACTCTCTCCACAAGTTCGCCCAAAGCCGGGGCTTTGACAATCCGGCCGGCGGCTCGCTCGATCTTGAATTGACAGCGCCGCGGGTCGGCGCCCCGATTGTAGCCGCGCGCGATGAGCGCGGCTGACGCGGCCAGCGGCCGCGTCTACAAACGGAGCCGGTTCATGGCGAACCTGAAGCGGGCGACGGACCTTCTCCTGACGACGGCTCTTGCGGCAGGCGCGGCGAGCGCTGACGCGGCCGGCGTGTTCACCCTCTCCTCCGCCGACTTCAAGGACGGCGAGATGCTGGCGAAAAAGGTCGGCGACATCCCCTCGCGCGGGCCGAATTGTTTTGGCGAGGACGTCTCGCCGCAACTCGCGTGGTCGAACCCGCCTGAAGGAACGAAGAGCTACGCCTTCACCGTGTTCGATCCCGACGCCGGCTACGGGGCGGGCCTCGTCCACTGGGTGGCCTACGGCATCGCGCCCGACGTGACCTCCTTCGCCGAGGGCGAGGTCAGCCGCCCAAGCGCCAAATATGTCGGGGGAACGAGCGGCAAGAAGCTTTCCTATTTCGGCGGCCCCTGCCCGCCGCTGAGCTCGCCGCACCATTACCTCTTTCAGATCGTCGCGACCGATCTCGACCCGAAGGACCTGCCGCCCGGCCTCACCTTCGCCGAACTGCACGAGAAGCTGAAAGGCCACCGAATGGCCGAGTCCAGCATCGTCGGCCGATACGTCAATCCCTATCCTTAAGTGAGAGGGGCACCCCGGCGGTCGGCCCTGAGGATCGCGATCTGCGTATCGCCGTAAGCCCGCTGGTCGACGAGCGCGAGCCCGTTCTGGGCCGTGATCGAGGCCTTCGCCGCCTCCTCCACGACGCAGAGCGCATCCGGCTCGAGCCAGCCGCCTTCGACGAGCGAGGCGAGCGCGGCCCAGGCGAGGTTCTGCCCGTAGGGCGGGTCGAGGAAGGCCAGCCCGAACGGCCCGCCAGCGGGCGCCTTGCCCAATCGGGTCGCGTCCGCCCGCCAGATCCGGCTGACGCCGCCGAGTGCAAGGGCCTCGATATTGGCGCGCAGCAGCGCGCGCGCTTCCGCGCCGATGTCGACGAAAAGGGCGAACCGCGCCCCGCGCGACAGCGCCTCGATGCCGAGCGCGCCGGAGCCGGCGAAGAGGTCGACGGCGCGCCGGCCCTCGACGCTGCCCGGATAGAGATGCTCGAGGATGTCGAAGATCGATTCGCGCAAGCGTTCCGAGGTCGGGCGGATGGCGCGCGAGGCCGGCGCGGCGAGAATGCGGCCCTTGAGGCCGCCGCCGACGATCCGCATGCCTCAGGGCTTTCTCGGCGGCCGGCGCGATCCGCCGCCGGGCCCCTTCGACGGACTCTTGCCCGGCCGCCCGGGCGCGCCGCGAGACGGAGGCCCGCCATCGGTCTTGCCGCGCCGCTCGTCTTGCGGCCGGTCGAACTTGCGGTCGCGCGCGGCGGCGTCGCGCGGGGGACGACGACCGGCGGGAGCGGGCGTGGCGCGCTCCGCCCGCGGAGCGGCTGCGCCGCTGCGCTTCGCACGCTCGGCGTTCGGCCGGTCGCGGTCGCGCCCCGCGCCCCGGCCGTCGCGCGTCTCCTTCCGCGGCCCCTGCCGCTTGAACTCGGCGCGCGGCCCATGGTGCTTGTGTTCGGCGCGCGGCCCATGGTGCTTGTGTTCGGCGCGAGGCGGCCGCTCGCGTCCTTCCCCGTCGCGCGCCCGCTTCACCTCGGACGGACCCGGCCGCCTCGGTCGCTCGGCCGTTTC
>Ga0326727_10018681_pt1 | contig 14103 bp, 10 predicted proteins | sample MB2enrmetagenome_FD_207643 | JGI IMG/M metagenome (GOLD analysis project Ga0326727, IMG submission 207643) | Lab enriched peat soil microbial communities from McLean, Ithaca, NY, United States - MB29MY | ecosystem: Environmental > Terrestrial > Soil > Wetlands > Peat | place: USA: New York...
AATGCCGTTGTATATTTCCCTTTATTTTCCATCCCATCAAGTACTTTAAGAGCATACTGAATGCCTTGAACCGCCATTTGCGAACCGAAAGCATCAATTGTCGCCAATAAGACACCGGATTTTAAAAGCGATTGAACCGAAGCGTCATTGTCAAATCCCACAACCTGTACTTTCCCGTCCATCCCGTTTTGTTGAAGAATCTTGACAACGCCCAAAGCCATTGCATCATTGCCACACATCACACCATCAACATCCGGATGTTGAGTCAATAATTTACCAAAAACCTGTTCTGCTTTCTCTGTCTCCCAATCAGCAGCTTCGGAAGCCACCATGTTTAGACCGTTTTCGGCAATGGCTTTCAAAAAGCCTTGTTTACGCTGTTGAGCATTTTCGGCAACAGGCAACCCTTCGATTACAATCACTTTCGCATCTCTTCCCAGTTTGTGGGCCAATACATCTCCGACTGTTTTTGCAGCAGTCTCATTATCGGGACCTACATACGTTAATTCAACTCCGCTTCTTCGCAATAATTCTTCATCCAATTGAATGTCGATATTAATCACTTTTATTCCGGCCTTTACAGCTTTCACCACTACGGACACCAATGCTTTCGAATCAATAGGGACAACCACCAAAGCATCCACTTGCCGCTGAATCAATGTTTCTATCAATTCTATCTGCAAGTCAATCTCCGTTTGAGTATTTGTTCCAACGGTGATCAATTCAAAACCATTTTGTTGCCGGGCAAACTCCAAAGCTCCTTTTTTCATTTCCTGAAAAAACTCAGCCTGAAGAGATTTCATCACTAAGCCAATGACGGGTTTACTATCCATGTCCAAATTATTTTTAGAAAAATCTTTATACTTTAGACAGGGTAATCATCACCAATCCGATGATAAAAAGAGCAAACATAGCAGCCAGAAGCTTGTCGGTTCCTTTGGGGGCTCCTTTGAATTCTTTCCAAACAAAGACCCCCCAAAACATGGCCACAACAGGAGCACCATTAGTCAGAGCATACGAAATAGTCGGTCCGGCTTTAGGTATAGCCATAAAACTTACCACCATCCCCGACATCCAAATAATACCGCCAAGTACTCCTGTTAAGTGAGTTTTGACATCACCTTTGAAATAGTCTTTGATGGAAAGTTTGTCTCCTTGAACCGGATGACGCATCACGAAAAGATTAAAGACGGGAGTACTAAGCACCGCACCAATGGTAAAGAAAAATACCCCTGTGAACGGAGTAAGATTTCCCGAGCCTCCGCTTACATAAGTAGGATCAAGAGATTTTACCACCAACCCGTAGAAAAAAGCGATAGTCACACCTGCCAATAGAGAAATAATAAGCCCTTTTTTCGTAGTACCGGCCTGACCTTCGGCAAGCTTCTTATATGCTTTCATACAAAAGAAGATAGCAGCCACAATAAGGGCAACACCAACAAATAACAACGATACATTATTTCCTTGCGGACCGGCAATTACAAAATTCACAATAATGCCCAACACCCAAGCCAAACCACCTCCGATAGGAAAGCCTACCGACATACCGGCAATGGCCATTGCTGCAACTAATAACAACGTTCCTAAGTTCCAGACAACACCTCCGGCAAGTGCATACAGAATACTTGTAGAATCCGCTTGTGCAATATCATCCATGAAACTACGTCCGTCAGGGCCAAAACTTCCTAAAGAAAATGCAGCTATAACGGCTGTAAACAAGAGTCCCCATACAAAATCAAAATAGAATAACTCAAAACGCCAGTTCTTCGCGGCCATCTTTTGGGTATTGGCCCACGATCCCCAGCATATCATGCTAAATATAAGGAATATAACAGCAGGAATATAATTTTGGATAAGAGTCATAAGTATTAGAATTAAAGATTCCTAAATCCTCCGAAGAGAACTTAGGAATGCTATTTGGTTTAAATTATGTGTTTCTTTTTATTCATGATGATACAAATCCCAGCCCAGGTAGTTTTCAATAGCCTCTTCGAGAATATTGGCCACATTGCCGCGAGTCATTGCTACATGGTGTTCAAACCCGTTTTTGCACATGAATTTGAGTAATTTCTGCAAATTATCAACCTGCGTAACAGCAATTCCTCCATCCATATCATAAGGTTCGTTCGTGAATTTCCCCTCTCCGAGATACGACTTGATGATACCAAAGTTGTCGTCGGTTGAAATGCGGAAGAAGGTAAACGGTCCTTCAGTAACTTTCCCTTTTACCGCTCCAAATGTATTGATTTTTCCCAATACGTTACCTAAAACGCCCAAAGTTCCCAACTCAAGATTGTTTTTGGTAAAGCTCTTCGGGAAGTTGCCGCAATGTGTACAAACACATTTATTGCGTTCTTCCGCAAAGTTATTATTCCAGTCAAGCAATGCGGAAGGAGTTCCGGATGCCAACATCAGGGCATACATGGAAACCGCACCTGCGATATCCACTTCGCAAGCACTTGGCATCAGTTTTTCTCCCATCATGCTCATGCTTACACAAGCGGCACAACCGTAATTTTTTTCAAGAGAATCCCAGCATTGAACGGCTGTAGCATCTACTTCGTTTTCTGCCACCCATTCATCGATAGCCAACCCGAATTTAGCCTGAGGAATCAATTTTTCTTCATAAGCAGCCGGAACTTTAGCATATGCTTTAATTTCACCAAGCCGAGATTTTAATAAAGCTGATTGATTATCAATTTTATGAGCCGCTGCAAGAATTTCCGATAAATCGACAGGAACTACCGTAATACCTGTGGCCTGTAAAATTTTTTCGCTGGCACGAACAGTCTGGAATCCTGCCGGACGAGCACCGATAGCTCCAATGCGGGCACTACGTAAACCATTCACGGTACGACATACTCCTGCAAAAAATTTCAAATCATTTTTGAACGTCTCGCTGTGAATAGAATAGGTATGAAATGTGGTATCGGTAAAAGGAATCTGATATTGATACAGGTTATTGCAAACCGATAGCTTTCCACAGAAAGCATCACGCCGTTTGTCAAGTGTCACTTTATCATTTTCGTCGTCACAAGCCTGTACCAAAATAGGGACATGGAGCGCCGACAAGCTAATGGCATTTATAATTCCGATTTCAAATCCGAAATTCGGTAAAGAAACGATAATACCATCAATACGATCACGATTGGCACGAAATAATTGAGCACACTTCTTTCCATCGTCACGCGTTTCAATACTGCGTGTTTCAGTTTCCGATTCGTCCAAAATGACATAATCATAACCTTGTGCTTCAAGCTCTTTTAGCAGAGAAACGCGTACATCCCCTGCAAGATCCGAATTAAAATAATTCCGGGTTCCAATAATTATCCCGAAAGTAAGTTTTTGTTTGTAAGCCATTTGTTTGTATTTTTAGATTAAGGAGTCTATTTCAATCACTAACTATCATTTCATCAAAGTTCGTTTCACAGCTCTTTGCCACTCTCGATAAAGTTCATTCATTTTGGATTGTGACATTTGGGGTACAATATAATCATTATCCGCCCGCAGTGCGGCAACATCTTCCATTTCGGCAAAACGATTCATACCGAAGCCATTCATCAATACAGCTCCCAAGGCGGAAGCTTCTTCAATCGGACTACGGTTAATTTTAGCTTGCAACATATCAGCCTGAAATTGCATCAAAAATTTATTTTTTACAGGACCGCCATCCACCCGTAGTTCTTGTAATTCAACGCCTGATGATTGAATAAGAGACATCAGATCTTTAATTTGATAGGCGATAGATTCGAGTGCTGCCCGTACGATATGAGCCTTGGTTGTACCACGATTCATTCCGCAAATCAATGCTTTGGCATCGTTATCCCACCAGGGAGCTCCCAAACCGGCAAAAGCAGGGACAAAGTAAACACCGTCCGTTGAATCCACCGATGTCGCCAAAATTTCAGTTTCGGCATCCGATTGAATAAGTTGTAATTCGTCTTGCAACCATTTAATGGTAGCCCCGGTACAATGGATATTTCCTTCGAAAGCATAAAAAACTTTTCCTTTTGCCGCAAAACCGACAGAAGTAACCAACCCGCGAGGAGCCGGCAATGGTTTATCTCCGATATTCACCATGATGGAAGATCCTGTGCCGTAAGTTGCCTTTCCCAGCCCGGCGGAAAAGCACATTTGCCCGGCCAATGCACCGTGCGAATCACCCAATACTCCTACAATAGGGACTTCAGGTAACAGACCGTTCATTGTGGTAGCACCATAATGTCCGTCGCAAGGTAACGGTTGGGGCATCATTGAAGCCGGCACAGTAAACATCTCCAATAATTGAGGATCCCAAGCTAATGTATGAATATTAAATAAGAGCGTACGAGAAGCATTCGTGTAGTCAGTTGCATGAACTTTACCGGCAGTAAGATTCCAAATCAGCCAGCAATCCATCGTACCCATCAGCAAATGGCCTTCTTGCGCTGCTTCACGGGCTCCGGAAATAGAATCCAGGATCCATTTTACACCACTTGCTGAGAAATAAGGATTGATAATCAAACCCGTTTTCTGAGTAACCAGCGGTTCTTGACCTTGTGCAATCAGCTCTTCGCAAATATGCGTTCCTCGATTACATTGCCAAACCACAGCATTATAAACCGGTTTACCGGTACGCTTATCCCATACTACTACGGTTTCACGCTGATTGGTGATAGCTACGGAGATAATATCGTTTGGAACAGTTTTGCTTTGATTTAATAAAAGCTCAACCGCTTTATAAGTATTGAGAAGAATTTCTTCCGGATCGTGCTCTACCCAACCCGGTTGGGGATAATATTGTTTGTGATTAACCTCGGAACGGGCAATCAATAAACTATTTTCATCAAACAACATTGCTTTCGTAGCCGAAGTGCTTTGATCGATGGCTAATATATACTTCATGGCAGAATAAGTAAACTAATAGACTGAAATATAAAAGGCTGCAATGTTATTATTATAAAAATTAACGCCGATAAAGTTACTATCTTTTTGCGTATTCCTATATTAAAGAAAGTTATTGCAACAAATTATTTTATTTAAGGCTTGATAATAATCACTCTTTTTGATGACACATGGAACAGGCCGTTTTAAAGATGCCTTCAGCATCGATCCCATAGTATTGAAATATTTCCAACGGCTTACCATGCACGGCATATTCATCGGGAATACCGAGAATGCGAACAGGAACAGGACAACTTTGCGATACGATTTCGGATACTGCTCCTCCCAAACCTCCACTGACACTATGTTCTTCTACCGTAATAATACGTCCGGTTTCTAATGCCGCTTTTTCGACTATCTCTTTGTCAAATGGCTTCAAGGTATGCATATCAATCACTCGGGCCTTAATGCCTTGTTCTTGCAGTTTCTTTCCGGCTTGCAAACAATGATAGACAGTTTCTCCCGTTCCGATAATGGTCAGATCATTGCCGTCCAACAGAAGATTGGCTTTACCGATTTTGAAATCCACATTTTCGTTTTCATACACATTCGGCACGGCATTTCTGCCCACACGAATATAAACGGGGTAAGGATAATCCACTAATTCCCGCACCAATTTTTCGGTCTGAAAAATGTCGCAAGGCAACACGATATGCATCCCGGGAAAAGTCCGCAATACGGCGATATCATGCAGGCTATGATGTGAGAAGCCTAAAGCCCCGTAACTCACACCTCCGCTTACACCCAGTATTTTAACCGGATTGGCGGAATAAGCGACATCCACTTTTACCTGTTCCAGACTACGCGCCACATAAAAGCAGGCAGGACCGCAAACGAATGCTTTTTTCCCGGCAGAGACCAAACCGGCAGCAACACCTACGGCATTCTGTTCGGCAATCCCTAATTCTACAAATTGTGAAGGAAGTTCTTTTGCAAATGCATCCAAAGTTACCGAACCCCGCGCATCTGTTGTTACGACTACAATATCTCGATCTTGTTTTGCCAGCTCCACCAACGTGTTAGTGAACATTCTCCGGCAAGGAATCGTATTTATATTTTTTTCTACTGTCATTTTCTTGTTTGGTCAAATAGTTGATTCTTTCATTAATCTCGGCTATCGCTATGCTTAATTGTTCTTCGTTAAGCACGCCATGATGCCACTTGGCTTTTTCTTCCATGAACGAAATTCCGTTTCCTTTCGTGGTATGGGCAATAAATAATTTCGGCTTGGTATTCTCATAATTGAGGCCATCAAAGGCAGAAACAAGAGCTTCCATGTCATTTCCTGCAATGTCAAATACTTCCCACCCCAATGATTCCCAACGGTCACGCATTGGCTCAAGCGACATTACCTCTTCGGTTGTTCCACTGATTTGAAGTTTATTCCGATCGATTATAGCCACCAGGTTATCTAATTTATAGTGGCTTGCCGACATAGCAGCTTCATAAATAGAACCTTCTCCCTGTTCGCCGTCGCCCATTAGCACATACGTGCGAAACGGTTTTTTGTCCATTTTGGCAGCAATAGACATACCTACCCCTACAGATAATCCATGTCCCAAAGCTCCGCTATTCAATTCTATTCCCGGAATTTTTTTGGTAGGATGCCCGGCCAATACGGATTTGAAATCTCCATAGGTGTTCAAAAGTTCATCATTAATAAACCCTACGGCAGCCAATACCGCATATAGTGTTTCCACACTATGCCCTTTACTCAAAATAAAGCGATCCCTATCTTCCTTTTTCGGATCTAAAGCATCAATATGCATTACATGAAAATATAATGCGGTCTCAATCTCTATAGAAGAGAGAGATCCTCCGATATGTCCCGATTTTGAAGAATAGACAATTTCAACTACCCTTTTTCTGATCTTTTCGGCTTGTAATTGTAATTCCTTTATTTCGTCCTTTTTTATCTTCGACATAAATAATTTATTTTCGTTTATCATCGTTTGCAAAAGTAATAACAAACAATCGAAAAGTCAAGAGATAAATAAAAAAATATCCGTGAATTATTTTTCCGCATAAGAACAAGTCCAAAATATCATTGATTATAAGTAATTTACAGTGGTATAACCTCGTATCTTCGTTATTGATATTTGATTATAATATCAAATACCGAATATTTCGAATAGAATCAGGCTAAAGATTATCCCATGTTCATAATAGCAAGTGCATTCCTTCATCTCTTTTTTATAAAGATTAGCAGATATTCTTCTTTTTCTGCTCTTAATGCTGTACAATTCATTCGTTATCGATGTATATTTGTAGTCGAATTTCTTGCATTTTGTACTTTGTTATACGCAAGAATAGAAATTATTCATTCTAAAAAATAAGAATATGAAATATGAATTACAAGCGCTGCCTTACGCGACCAGCGCATTGGCTCCGAAGATGAGCCAACAAACAGTGGAGTTACACTGGGGAAAACATGTGCAAACGTATATCAACAATCTAAACGGTATGATCCCGGGTACTCCATTTGAAAATGCCACGTTAGAGGAAATTATCAAAAAAGCAGAAGGTCCCATATTCAACAACGGTGCTCAAGTGTGGAATCATACTTTCTTCTTCTGGCAATTTTCAACTTCTCCGTCGGTAAAACCTTCGGGGGCATTGGCAACCGCCATTGATAAGAGCTTCGGTTCGTTTGATGCTTTCAAGGAGCAATTTACAAAAGCAGCCGTGGGTTTATTTGGTTCCGGATGGGCTTGGTTGGTAAAGAAAGAGGATGGTTCGCTTGAGATCGTTCAGGAAAGCAATGCCGGTAATCCGTTGAAAAAAGGATTGACACCCGTCCTGACATTAGACGTGTGGGAGCATTCTTATTATGTGGACTATCAAAATCGCAGAGCTGAATTTGTAGCGGCATTCTGGGATTTGGTAGACTGGAAAGTAATTGAAAGCCGATACTAAGTTGCTTAGAATTGGAATAGAAGTTCATTAAGCAATGACCTCGGTCAAAGCATTTTCATCAATAAAATCACTTATTATATGTTAAGCAAACTGTTGGAAAAAGAGTTGAACGAACAAATTAATTACGAATTCTGGTCGGCTCAGTTATATCTTTCAATGTCGGCCCATTTTGCCGATCAAGGACTTCCCGGATTTGCTCATTGGATGTATGTGCAATATCAAGAAGAGGTTACGCACGCCATTAAATTTTTCAACTATGTGATTGAACGCGGAGGAAAAGTGCTGTTAACATCGATTGCAACTGTTCCCACATCATGGGAATCTCCGCTGAAGGTAGTAGAGGAAACACTTGAGCACGAACAAAAAGTCAGTGGAAGAATTAATCATCTGGCAGATACGGCTGTGGCTGAAAAAGATCATGCTACACAAAGTATGTTACGTTGGTTTATCGATGAACAAGTGGAGGAAGAGGCCAACGTGAAAGCCATTGTTGACACACTTAAATTAGTAAAAGACAATGGATATGGCGTTTATACTTTGGATAAAGAACTAGCCTCACGGGTATTTGTGGATGCTACGTTAGCCCCTAACGCTTGATGGAAGCTAATTTTATTTGAAGAGGGACAAAAGCAGAAAACTGTTTTTTGTCCCTCTTTGTTTTGCAGAAAAGAGTGTAGAATATTATGTCGAAATCGCATTCTCTTGCTTTATTCAAACCAAACAGTATAGACAAAGATAGCTCTTGTTTAGCCCGAGGCAAAACATTCACATAATAAAGCCGTTGTAACTGGTTTGTTACAACGGCTTTGGCAAATATAGAAATAAAAAAATAAAAGCCGTTTATTTCAACAAGTCAACGCTACGTTTCACAAAATTACTGAGAGCTTCTCCTTTCAGCAAGTTATTTGCAAGAAGTGCTAAGTCAATTAGTTGGCGAACTTGCGGATTGCTTGCGGCAAACTGTGCTACAATCGCTTTCTTGCTTTCGGCTACTGTCCCGCTTTCTTTGTCAATTGCTTCCAGCTCTTCTTTTTCAGCTTGCGGAATTTCTTCGTCCTTCTTGTCTTTATGCGACGCTTTCAACGTTTCGCGACGGCTGTTCAGTTCGGTGATCTTTGCTTCGAAAGGTGCTGTTTCGGTCGAGCAAGCACTCTCTTCTTCTTTCAACAATTTCTCAACCAATGGATGTGCCATATTTACCACAAGGTTGTAACTATCGGGCATTTCTCCATAGAAGCTCATCATTCCTCCGCCTTGCATTGCCGACATCTCTTTCATCCGGCGCATAAATTCGTTTTGTGTGATAACGATCGGCTGTGCGTCAGCGCTCATGCTTTCGAAGGTAACGATAAACTCGGATTTGTCCAACTTTGGCAGTTGCGAACTGAACACGGTGGTTAAGGCATCGCGTTGAGAGTCTGTGAGATTGTGTGTAGGTCCATCGTTTTTCGGGATAAGGCGTTCTACGATATCGCTATCTACCCGTACGAAACGACTCTTTTCAAATTTTTGTTCCAACTGGCTGACCCAGTGAATATCCAATTGTCCGTCCATCAAGAGGACATCGTAACCCTTATCGCGGGCAGCTTCGATGTAACTGTGTTGTTCTTCCGCGTTGTTGGCATACAGATAAACCAAGTTGCCATCTTTATCGGTTTGATTGTCTTTGATTAGTGTTTTATATTCATCAAAAGTAAAGCACTTGTTTTCGCTGTTTCTGAACAATACGAATTTTTCGGCACGTTCATAGAATTTTTCATCGCTCAACATTCCGTAAACAATGAACAACCGGAGGCTTTCCCATTTTTCTTCAAACTGCGACCGATCACTTTTGAAGATTTCTTGCAGACGGTCAGCTACCTTTTTGGTGATATGGCTTGAAATTTTCTTTACGTTGCCATCGCTTTGCAAGTAGCTGCGCGACACGTTAAGAGGAATGTCGGGTGAATCGATAACCCCGTGCAGCAAAGTCAAAAATTCGGGAACAATTCCTTCAACGGAGTCTGTTACAAATACTTGATTGCAATATAATTGGATTTTATTCCGTTGTAATTCGATATTGTTTTTCACCTTCGGGAAATAAAGAATCCCGGTCAGGTTGAACGGATAATCTACGTTGAGGTGAATGTGGAAAAGCGGATCTTCTGTAAATGGATAGAGCGTTTGGTAGAACTTAGTATAATCTTCTTCTTTCAGATCGGAAGGTTTGCGTGTCCAGGCCGGTGCTACATCATTGATAATGTTATCTTCGCCGGTTTCCTCCTCTTTACCCTCTTTCCACTCCTTCTTTTGACCGAAGGCGATGGGAATCGGAAGAAATTTACAATATTTTTTCAAAAGATCGCCAATTTTGGAATCTTCCAAAAAATCAAGATTATCATCGTCGATATGCAATACAATCTCAGTGCCCCGATCACACTTCTCAATCTCTTCCAACACGTATTCAGGATTTCCGTCGCATGACCAATGAGCGGCTTTGGCTCCCTCTTTATGTGATAAGGTAAAAATTTCCACTTGCTTGGAAACCATAAAAGCGGAATAAAAACCAAGCCCGAAGTGTCCGATAATGGCATTGGCGTCATCTTTGTACTTATCAAGAAACTCTTCAGCCCCCGAAAAAGCGATTTGGTTGATATATTTTTCAATCTCTTCGGCAGTCATACCGATACCCCGGTCGCTTACGGTGATGGTTTTCTTTTCCTTGTCAACGCTCACTTTAACTGTCAGTTCACCCAATTCACCTTTGAATTCATTCACTGAAGCTAATGTTTTTAACTTTTGCGTGGCATCTACGGCATTGGATACCAATTCGCGCAGAAAAATCTCATGGTCACTGTACAAGAACTTCTTGATTATCGGAAAAATATTGTCCGATGTTACTCCGATATTTCCTTTCATAACTATACTATTTTATATTAAAAAATATTTTGGTTTATAGCGTGTCGCGTTGCATCAACGCATAGTGGTTTTGCGCGTGCTGCTCTTCTCTTTCAAAAAAGATGCCAACGCGCTTAATCTGACAAAATGGCAAATCAGATGCAGGGACTTGTCTCAACTATCTTCGCTATCTTTGCATACTTAAAGAATTTTTTATGTCCAGCTGTTTACAAGTCGAAAATCTTACCAAATCTTTTGGTGACAATCTATTGTTTGAAAATATCTCTTTTGGTATTGCCGATGGGCAACGAGTAGCGTTGATTGCCAAAAATGGTGCCGGAAAAACCACTTTGCTCACTATTTTGGCAGGGGAGGAAGATTATCAGAGCGGCTCTATCGCTTTTCGGCGTGATTTAAGAATTGGCTATCTTCGTCAAGACCCTTCATTTGCTCCTGAATTTACTGTTTTAGAAGCGTGTTTCAGCACGCACACCGAAATTACAGAGGCCATCAAAGAGTATGAAAAGCTGACCCGCCATTTTATCTCCGATCCCGATTCCGTGGATGCCAAACAATATGAACAAGCGCTTGGACGCATGGACGAATTGAAAGCGTGGGATTATGAAACACGGGTGAAGCAAATCTTGGGAAACCTGAAAATTACGGATATCGACCAAAAGATAGGGCATCTTTCCGGGGGACAGCTTAAACGGGTGGCATTGGCCAATGTGCTGATTGCCGAACCGGATCTACTGATTTTGGACGAGCCTACCAATCACCTTGATTTGGAGATGGTGGAGTGGCTTGAAAAATTTCTGAAAAATAGCAAGATGGCTTTGCTGATGGTTACTCACGACCGTTATTTCCTTGATCGTGTCTGTTCCGATATTATGGAAATAGATCAGGGACAACTCTTTCAATATAAAGGTAATTATAGCTATTATCTGGAAAAACGGCAAGACCGGATTGCCAATTTTAACGCGGAAACGGAGCGGGCCAACAATCTTTATCGCAAAGAGTTGGATTGGATGCGCCGGCAACCGCAGGCGCGTGCCACAAAAGCTCGTTCACGGGTGGAAGCTTTTGCGGAAATTGAGCGGCGGGCAAAGTTGCGGCGTGAAGAGAATAGTGTGGCATTGGAAGTAAAGGCTTCGTATCTCGGATCTAAGATCTTCGAGGCTAAATATATTTCCAAAGCTTATGGCGATAAAGTGCTGGTTGATAATTTTTATTATAACTTCTCACGCTATGAAAAGATGGGTATCGTGGGTAAAAACGGTACCGGTAAATCTACTTTTCTGAAAATGTTATTGGGCGAAGTGAAACCCGACAGCGGTTCGTTTGACGTGGGACAAACAGTCTCTTTTGGTTACTATAGCCAGGATGGATTGCAATTCGACGATCAGATGAAGGTGATTGACGTGGTGCGTGAGTTCGCCGAGGAAATCTCGCTCGGTAACGGGAAAAAACTCTCTGCATCGCAGTTCTTGCAACTTTTCCTTTTTCCTCCCGAGGTGCAGTATAACTTTGTCTACAAATTGAGTGGTGGCGAACGGCGACGGTTGTATCTATGCACCGTTTTGATCAGAAATCCTAACTTTTTAGTGTTGGATGAGCCAACTAACGATCTTGACATTGCCACGCTAAATGTGCTCGAAGAGTATTTGCAAGGCTTTAAAGGGTGCGTCATTGTTGTGTCACACGACCGCTACTTTATGGATAAGGTGGTAGATCATCTCTTGGCTTTCGAAGGAGATGGACAAATTAAAGATTACCCCGGTAACTATTCCGATTACCGCGAATGGAAATCGTTGAAGGAGGCACAAGAGCAGGAAGAACGCGATAAGGATAAGGTGAAAGGAGTAAAAGAAAAACCGGTACACGAAAAGGCGGACAAGCCTCAAAAGATGTCATTCAAAGAAAAACGTGAATTTGAAAGTCTGGAACAAGAGATAAAACTTCTTGAACGTGAAAAATCGGAAATAGAGGAAACGCTTTCCGGAAATGCGACGAACAGTGATCAGATTGTCAGCCTCTCTTCTCGTATGGCTGAAATCATCTCTCTTCTTGACGAAAAATCAATGCGTTGGCTTGAATTGAGTGAACTAAGCTGATTCCCTGTTTTAGAGGTGCACTTATGCAAGAATTACAACTTTTTTGTGTATAATTGTAACCTCAAAAGTATGGAATGAAGCAAAAACAATACAAGGAGACCCATTTTCATTTAGCGTTATTGGCTACTTGTCTTGTATTTATGATTTTACTCATAAAGCTGATTTATCCCTCTACCGAATTACAAAATTATTTGATGATTGGAGGATGGATGATTGCGATGATTTCCATTAATTATGTAATTCTCTTTCTATTCAAAAAATGGTATTTGAATAAAAAGCGGAGATGGTTGTTTTGCTTTATATTTTTAGTGCTTATACTAATTGTCTCGATTGCAACCTTACGGGCAGGTGCTTCTTTACTGGGTTCGGCTATTGCATGGCAAAACAGGTGGCTCTATTTAGTGATCATATTACTGTTTACTATACTTGCTTTACTTGTTCAGGCTTTATTTGTTCGTTTCCACAACCAATGTCTGGATGTGAACAATCAACTTCTATTGAAACAGCAGGAGCTGGCAATATTGAAGGTCCAAGTGAATCCCCATTTTTTATTCAACTCTTTGAATAACCTGGCGGCTGTGATAATGGTTGATCGGGAGGTTGCTTTGGACTATACATACAAATTGTCTGAACTAATTCGTTTTCATGTAGATATAGTTAAAGAACGCGAAATCGAAATCCGGGAAGAAATATCATTTATCCAAAATTATCTTGACATTGAGAAGCTTCGGCTTGGCTCTCGTTATGACATCTCTTTTACGCATTCTATTCCGGGTTCATCTCTTTTGCTGCCGCCGCTTCTACTTTTTCCTTTGGTTGAGAGTGCATTAAAAATGAGCCAAGGCATTGGTGCGAATCCCGTTATTAAAATCCATATAGAGGTGAGCGAAAATAATCTCAGGTTGGAAATTAGCAACTTGCTACCTCTGTGTCCGTTCGAGAGGAATCTCTCAGAGAATCATTTTGATGATTTGAAGAAAAGGCTCGCGATCCTTTTTCCGGGATGTCACGTGTTTCACATTGATCAAACTGATCGGATTCAGCGAACCGAACTACAGATCCGGTTTGCTTATTGAGTCGTATTATCGATTAACCAATTCAGCCTCATGCCAAATGGAAACAAATAATTCAAAATTGTTATGCTTAGTAGTCGATGACGAACAGCCGGCACAATGGGTACTCAGCTCATATATAAAACAAGTTGAACAATTTGAATTGGTAGGTTGTGCGTTTGACGCTTCCGAGGCACAACTGTTCTTTAACAAAACTGAAA